>JACCDQ011158114.1_pt1 | contig 24777 bp, 17 predicted proteins | sample 7446031 | NCBI WGS metagenome assembly JACCDQ01 (sample SAMN15323442, study PRJNA562643) | freshwater metagenome | isolation source: river surface water | place: USA:Blue River Watershed | collected 2017-08-17 | reverse complement strand
CCCGCACAGTTCAACAGCTTGCGTGCAGACGAAACCGTTCAAGTCACCTTCACCTACAACGTGATCGACGGCAACGGTGGCGTAACACCAGCAACAGCCGTCATCACCATCACTGGTTCTAACGACGCAGCCACGATCACTGCATCTGCCACCGAAGACAACAGCGTCACCGAAGACAGCGACTCTGCTGCAGGTGGACAACTGAGCGTTGACGATGTGGACAACGGCGAAGGCTCTTTTGCTTCTACCAGCAACCTGAATGGCACTTACGGCAGCTTCACGTTCAACACCACTGATGGTGTTTGGGGCTACACCCTCAACGACGCAGACAACGTGCAGGCCCTGGCCAAAGACGAAAAAGTCACTGACACCCTGACCGTGACCTCAGACGATGGCACCACCCACGACATCGTGGTTGAGATCACCGGTACCAACGACGCTGCCACCTTCACCTTTTCCAGCGACGAAGACAACAGCGTCACAGAAGACAGCGACTCTGCTGCAGGTGGACAACTGAGCGTTGACGATGTGGACAACGGCGAGGGCTCTTTTGTTTCTACCAGCGACCTGAATGGCACTTACGGCAGCTTCACGTTCAACACCGCTGATGGTGTTTGGGGCTACGCCCTCAACAACGGCGCCGCCAACGTGCAGGCCCTGGCCAAAGGCGAAAAAGTCACCGACACCCTGACCGTGACCACTGACGATGGCACCACCCACGACATCGTGGTTGAGATCACCGGCACCAACGACGCTGCCACCTTCACCGTTTCTAACACCGAAGACAACAGCGTCAAGGAAGACAGCGACTCTGCTGCAGGCGGACAACTGAGCGTCGAAGACGTGGACAACGGCGAAGGCTCTTTTGTTTCTACCAGCAACCTGAATGGCACTTACGGCAGCTTCACGTTTAACACCGCTGATGGTGTTTGGGGCTACACCCTCAACAACAGCGCCGCCAACGTGCAGGCCCTGGTCAAAGACCAAAAAGTCACTGACACCTTGACCGTGACCTCAGACGATGGCACCACCCACGACATCGTGGTTGAGATCACCGGCACAAAGGACTTGTTCACAGGCAACGCCATCGGTTCACTGACACTTGCAAAAACAAATGGGGCGAACGGCAACGTCAAAACCGGAACCATTACAGTTGACTCAAGCACACTGCAGGGTTTCGACTGGAACTTTAAGGCCGATGTCGCTGGCGTAGGTGACTACAACGCTAGCAATGAGGGCTTCACGGTGACCGGCGACGTAGGCGCCAGCTACATTGGCTCAGGCACCAACGGTGGTAACGAAAGTTTGTCGTCCGTGAATCCCACCAATGAAACTTTGGTGTCGACCGCTTGGTACTCAGATGGAGACCTGGATGTAACTGTGACATTTGCTCAGGAAACCGCAAGCAGCTCCAACGTTACCGTTGCCTTGACTTACGACTACTGGTTGTAAGCAAAAATACTGCTGCTACCAGCATGTAGAGATCAAACCGCCGGCTCAACCGGCGGTTTTTTTTGGTCTAGCGCCCACGTTGCCAACGCGGTGGCAGCCATAATCCAATGGCAACAGCGGTAACCCCAAAACCCGCCCACACGGTCCAGAGATGTCCAGGGTTGTATGAAAAGAACCACTCACTTGCAGCAAGTGCTGCTTACGTTCAAGGGCGGGCTCATCGGAGTCACCCTGTTCAGCATGGTCATCAACTTGCTGATGCTGGCCCCCACGCTGTACATGCTGCAGATTTACGACCGGGTACTGGCCAGCCGCAACAGCACCACGCTGTTGATGCTGACGTTGATTATGTTGGGATTGTTTGCGCTGGACGCCTTGCTGGAGTGGACGCGCAGCCAGGCCGTGGTGCGGGGCAGCGCGGCGCTGGACCGGTCCATCGGCCCGGCGGTGTTTGAAGCGGGGTTCAAGCGCACCTTGCTGGGCCATGGCAACGTCATGTCGGCGGCTTTGGGCGATGTCAACAGCCTGCGGCAGTTTTTAACCGGCAAGGGCTTGTTTGCGTTTCTGGACGCGCCGTGGACCCCCATTTACATTGCTGTGGCCTTTATGCTGCACCCCTGGCTGGGCTGGTTTGCGGTGGGTGCTGCAGCGTTGCTGGCCTTGTTGGCTTACCTGACAGAACGCGCCACCGGCCCTTTGCTGCGCCAAGCCAACGACGAAGCCCGGCAAGCCACCCAATACGCCAGCGCCAGCGTGCGCAACGCCGAGGTGATAGAGGCCATGGGCATGATGGGCGGCATTTTCCAGCGCTGGCTGCGCCGCCAAAACACCATGCTGCTTGCACAGGCGCAGGCCAGCGACCGCGCAGCCAGTTTGGCGGCTTGGACGCGCTTTATTCGCATGGCCGCCCAATCGGGCGTGTTGGGACTGGGCGCCATATTGGTGCTGGACAACCAGCTCACGCCCGGCAGCATGATTGCAGGCTCCATTTTGCTGGGCCGTGCGCTGTCGCCCGTGGACAACGTGATTGCGCAATGGCGCAGTTTGGTGGCTGCACGCCAGTCGTACGGGCGCTTGAATGAGCTGCTGGCCGCCCATGCCACGGCCGACGTTGACCACACTTCTCTGCCCCGCCCCACTGGGCAGGTGCAGGTTGAAAACCTGGTGGCGGGCCCACCAAAGTCCAAGCAGGCCGTTATCAAAGGCATCAAGTTCGGTGCACCAGCGGGTGCCACGGTTGCCATCATTGGCCCCAGCGCATCGGGCAAGTCCACCTTGGCGCGTGCATTGGTGGGCGTGTGGCCCGCCATGAACGGCAGCGTGCGGCTGGACGGGGCCGACGTGTCGCAGTGGAACAAAGAGGAACTGGGCCCCTGGCTGGGCTACCTGCCGCAAGACGTGGAGTTGTTTGAAGGCACCGTGGCCGAAAACATTGCCCGCTTTGGCACACCCGACTCAGAAAAAACCGTGGCAGCCGCCCAACGCGCCGGCGTGCACGACTTGATTTTGCGCCTGCCCCAAGGCTACGAAACGCCCATAGGCGAAGGCGGCATGGCGCTTTCGGGCGGGCAGCGGCAGCGCATTGGCTTGGCCCGCGCCATGTACGGCGACCCTGCCCTGGTGGTGTTGGACGAGCCCAACGCCAGCCTGGACGAAGCCGGCGATGCCGCGCTGGTCAACGCACTGCGCGTGCTCAAGCAAGAAAAGCGCACGGTGTTCGTGATCACCCACCGCATGAACCTGCTGGCCGAATCGGACGCTATTTTGGTGCTGGCCAACGGCGCCATACAGGCCTACGGCCCGCGCGACGCCGTCATGGAAACCCTGCGCCCCAAAGCCAACCCCGCCGTGGGCACCCACACCCCAGACGCCCAATTGCCGAACGAGGCGCAAGCATGAACCCCACAATCCTAGAGGCGACCAAGCCCGAACCTGCGCCCTTAGAGCTGCCAGACACCGACTACCAGCGCATTTTGCGCCGTGGGCTGTGGGTGTTGGCCATTGGCTTTGGGGGCTTTATTGGCTGGGCCACGCTGGCCCCGCTGGACGAGGGCATTCCCGCGCCGGGCGTGGTGGCCGTGGAATCCAAACGCAAACGCATTGACCACTTGAACGGCGGCACGGTCGAGAAAATTTGGGTGCAAGAGGGCCAAAAGGTCAAAGCTGGCGACGAATTGCTGGTGCTGAACGCCACGCAAAGCCAGTCGGCGTTGAACGCGACCCAAACCCAGTGGTTCACCCAGATGGCCTCGCTGGCGCGCCTGACCGCAGAACGCGCTTTGGCGGGCGCCATTGCTTTCCCCAAAGAACTGCGCGACGCTGCCCAAACCAACCCCGAAGTGGCCGACCTGATTCGTGCGCAGGAGGCATTGTTCCGCGCCCGGCGCAGCGCCTTGGACGGCGAACTCAAAATCGTCAAAGAGTCAGTCAAGGGGTTGGAAGCGCAGTTGGCCAGTTTGTCGCAACTCAAAGCGGGCCGCGAAAAGCAAATTGCGTTGTTCAACGAACAGTTGACCTCTTACCGCAACCTGCGCGCCGATGGCTTTGTGTCGCGCAACAACTTGCTCGACTTGGAACGCGAGTTGGCTGAAATACAAAGCAAGCAGAGCGAGGACTTGTCGAACTTCGCAAGCATCAACGCCCGCTTGGCCGAGTTCCGCATGCGCGGCACCCAGCGCGAAATGGAATACCGCCGCGAAGTGGAAAGCCAGCTGGCCGAGGTGCAAAAGGAATTTCTGCCCCTGGGCGACCGGTTGACCGCCCAACGCGACACGGTGGACAGGCTGGTGATGCGCGCTCCTGTGTCTGGCACCGTGGTGGAACTGACCGCGCACACCGTGGGCGGCGTGGTGCGACCTGGCGACAAGCTGATGGACATTGTGCCTGAGGGTGACAATTTGGTGATTGAAGCCAAGTTCTCGCCGCAGTACGTGGACCGTGTTTACGTGGGCCTGCCCGCCGATGTGCACTTTGACGCGTATTCCAGCCGGGCCGACCGCCCCGTGCTGACCGGCCAAGTGACGGTGGTGTCGGCCGACGCACTGGCCGACCCGCGCACCAATGAGCCATACTTCACACTGCAAGTCACGGTGCCGCCCGAGGAGCAAAAGCGCTTGGGCGGCTTGCAGCTGCAGCCCGGCATGGTGAGTACGGTGATGGTAAAAACCGGCGAACGCACGCTGATGACCTATTTGCTGCGCCCGTTGATGAAGCGGTTTACCACCGCCTTGTCTGAACACTGACCCGCCTACAATGCCACCAACAGCAGGAGTGATGCGTATGTGGCAGGCCAACTGGCAGGGGAAATGCAAGGCGACACTGGCGGCAGCATTGGGTGCGGCGGTGTTGGTGGGTTGTTCTACGGCACCGCAACCGCCGCAAAGCGCTACGCCCAGTGCCACTGCCACACCCGCCCCAAAAACCTACCCACCCTTGCCGTACAGCGGTGGCGTGATCAGCTGGCCCAACCCCAGCAACCCTTGCAACCTGCTGATTGCGGGGCAAGTGCACGATGGCGCGGTACAGCGCGCCCGCCAAGCGGCCCAACTGGCCGAAAGCGCCAAGTGCACCGCGCCAGTGGCACAGCTCAAGCTGAGCCAAGCGCGCTTGGGCGACGCCATTACTTTGGGGGCGGTGTTAAAAAACCGCAACTTCAGCACCGAATTGGCGCCAGGCGCCCAGTGCGACACCTTGTGTTTGCTGGTGTTTTCGGCGGGTGGCGAACGTTGGCTGCCCCAACCAGGAGCAGCAGCGCGTTTGGTGGTAACGCAGGTGCCACCCGATGCAGACTTTGGCCACCAAGTGTGCGAAAGCGAATGGAGCGCTGGCCAGCGCACCACCCTGACACGCTATTTGCGCGCCATGTTGCCAGCTGCCACAGCGGCAGACCTGCTTCAAAAAATGCAATCGGCTGACTGCAAAACGTCGTTGCCCATCAGCGCCACACAGGCAGTGGCGCTGGGCTTGGCCACCGGGGTGCGCTAAACCAAGCCTTGCACCCAGGCTATTTGCCCGGGCAGGCAAACAGACTTCAAGTCGTAGCGCTGCACCGCACATTCGCGGGCTGCCGCGCCCAGCCGCTGGCGCAACGTGGGGGCTTCCAAGAGTTCGCACACTTGGCCAATGAGGGCGGTGGCGTCAAAAAAGTCCACCAGCAAGCCGGTTTGTTGGTGCGTCAGCACCTCCCGCACCGGTGGGGTGTTGCTGGCCACAATGGCGCAGCCTGCACTCATCGCTTCCAGCAGGCTCCAGCTGAGCACAAAGGGGTAAGTCAGGTACACGTGCACCGTGCTTACCTGTAACAACTGGACAAACTGCGTGTAGGGCAGCTTGCCCAAAAAATGCACCCGCTGCCAGGCGCTGTCGGGCATTTGCACCCGGGCTTCGTCGGCAAACACTTGGGCCCATGTGCGGCCGCCATAGCGCGCCGGGTCGGGTGCGGCGCCATAGCTCACTTCGTCGCCGCCCACAATCAACACCTGCGCGTTGGGGCGTTGCCGCAGCAGTTCGGGCAACGCGCGCATAAACACGTGGTAGCCCCGGTAAGGTTCCAGGTTGCGATTAACAAACGTGATCACCTCGTCGCTGCGGCTCAATGGCTTGCCATTGGGCAATGCAAACATGGCTGCAGGTTCGGGGCGCACCGCGTTGGTATCAATGCCATCGTGCATCACCGAAATCTTGGACCTGAACCCCGCGGGAAAGCTGTCGGCTTGCCAAGCGGTGGGCGACAAGCCAGCGTCGGCTTGCTCAAAGTGGGCCAGATTGTTCAGGTTCTTGAGCTGCAAGCGGCTGGCCGCGAGTTCTGGATCGGGTGATGGAAATTCAGGGTCAAAGCCCACGTCTTGCCCGTGCAGCTGGTAGAAAAATTCGCAGTACAAACCCAGCTTGGCCTGGGGCCACACGTTTTTCATAAACATGGGTTCGCCCCAGCCGTGGTGGCCCACAATGGCGTCGGGCACACAACCTTCTGCTCGCAATTTGATCGCGTGCTGCAGCGCGGCCTCGGCGCGTATGACCTTGGTTTCAAAGTCTGCCGCCCACGGGTGGATTTGGCGCGAGGTGCCGCGTTGGGTGCCGTAGGGCCGCACATCCACACCTTGCACGCGAGCGGGGGCTTGATTTTTGAGCGGCATGGCCCACACTTCGTGCCCTTGGGCTGCCAGCGCAGGGGCCAGGTGCTTGAATTGGCCCGGGTAGTTTTGGTGGACGAACAGCAGCTTCATGGCAAGCGGTGGATCAGCGGTGGGCCTGCGCCGCCTGCAGGGCTTTTTCCAAACTGGCCACAGACACGGGCTTGGCCAAAAAATCATTCATGCCTGCCTGTTCGCACGCTTTGCGGTCGTCAGCAAAAGCGTTGGCCGTCATGGCTATCACCCAGGGCTGCTGGGGCAAATGCAATTGCCTCAGGCAACGTGTGGCTTCCAGGCCGTCCATTCTGGGCATTTGCATGTCCATAAACACCACATCGAACGGCTGTTGCCGCAACAGGTCCAACGCCTCCAGGCCGTCGAGCGCCAGCTGCACATCGGTCAGACCCAATATTTTGAGCTGTGCCAACGCCAGGCGCTGGTTAACGGGGTGGTCCTCGGCCAAGAGCACCTTCAAACCGTTGAATGACTGGTGCAACCCCCGGTCTGTGGCGGGCACTTCAGAGGCCGCTGCAACAGCAGGCGGCACAGTCTCCGCTGTATCAAAAGGCCATTCGAATACAAACCGAGACCCAGTGCCCGGCTGGCTTTCGACCCAAATGTGCCCGCCCATCAGTTCCAAAATGCGCCGCGTAATGACCAGCCCCAAGCCGGTGCCACCGTATTGCCGCGTGGTGGAACTGTCGGCCTGAACAAAGGGCTCGAACAAGCGGGCCTGTACCTCGGCAGACATGCCAACCCCACTGTCTTGAACCTCGCCCCGCAACCAACCGCTGGCCCCAGGCCTGGCAAGCAAACGCGCCGTGACGCTGCCTACGTCGGTGAACTTGATGGCATTGCTCAACAAATTGATCCAAACTTGACGCAAGCGCACGCTGTCGCCCCAAATGCTGGCAGGCAATGACGCGTCCAACTCCACCTTCAGGGTCAGGCCCTTGCTGTGCGCATTGGGCTGCAAAAGCTGGGCGGCATCTTGCAGCACCGATGTGGGCCGTATGGGCACGCGCTCCAAGTGCAACTGGCCCGCTTCAATTTTGGAAAAGTCCAGAATTTCGTTGAGCAGCACCAACAGGTTTTGGCCCGACGACTGAATGGTTTGAACCGTCTGCGCTTGTTCAGCGTTCAGCTGGGTGCGCAGCAGCAATTCGCTCAAGCCCAGAACCCCGTTCATGGGGGTACGCAATTCGTGGCTCATGGTGGCCAAAAACCGGCTTTTGGCCGCTGTTGCAGCCTCGGCTCGCTCCAGCGCGGCCTTGAGTTCGGCCGTGCGCTGGGCCACCTGCTCTTCCAAACGGCTGGCCTGCGCAGTCAGCAACTGGTTGGCCCGGTACAAGTCCAGGCTCTTTTCTTCCAGCAAACGCTCGGCGGACTTGCGCGCCTCGCGCTCACGCGCCAAACGTGCCTGAAACCGCTCGATTTCGCTGGCGGCCATGGTTCAAGCAGCGGCACCAGCAGGCGCTAGCCAAAAACGCGTCGAACCGCCTTCCATTTGGGTACGCTCAACCTTCAAACCACCGCCCCAGTGCGCCACCGCTCCTTCAATCAGGCCGTGGGCCAAGTCTTCAAAATGCCTGGGCGACAGGTAAATCATTTCTAAACCCGCCCCCATGCGCTGGCACTGAAACTTGGGCAGCTGGGCGTCGGGGTAAAGCTTGATGACTTCGGCGTGGATGATGTCCTCGATACCAGACAAAAACGTCAACGCGTCGGGCACGCCCGCAAAAAACCCCGGGTAGAGGGCGTGGAAACGTCCAAACATGTGCCGGCCAAAGGCGTTAACCAAATCGGGCACGGCAGCGCCGGTTTTTTGGGACAAAGCCACCACCATGCGGACCAACTCACCGTGATCGTAAGTGCCCACAGAGGTGTACGCCCCGCCATGGGGCAGATCAGCTGCATCGATGATGTCATCCAACATATCGGCCGAAAAAGTGGACTCCACCATTTCCATGAATTCGGTAAAGACGATGCCCTTCATACCATTCCTTTTTCAACAGACTGATCCGCAATTTTGGCAATACTAACAGGAAACGCACAAATTCAGTGCGCTTGCTCCCAATTCAAACCCACCCCCACTTCGGCCAGCAACGGCACTTTCAGTTCGGCCACCTGCGCCATGATGCGCGGCACCTCTTGTTTGAGCCAGTCAATTTCTGCATCTGGCACCTCAAACACCAGTTCATCGTGCACCTGCATGATGACCTTGGTGGCACGCGCCTGTTCGTCGATGGCCCGCTGCACCGCGACCATGCTCATTTTGATCAAATCAGCCGCTGTGCCCTGCATGGGGGCGTTGATGGCTGCGCGCTCAGCCCCAGCGCGGCGTGGGCCGTTGGGGCTGTTGATTTCGGGCAAATACAAACGACGGCCAAACACGGTTTCGACATAGCCTTGCGCCTTGGCCTGGGCTTTGGTGGCGTCCATGTAGTGGCGCACCCCGGCAAAGCGCTGAAAGTAGCGGTCGATGTAGTTTTTGGCAGCGGTGTTGTCTATGCCCAATGCCTTGGCCAGGCCAAACCCGCTCATGCCGTAAATCAAGCCAAAGTTGATGACCTTGGCGTAGCGCCTTTGTTCGCTGCTGACGTCATCCAGCGCCAAACCAAACACCTCGGCTGCCGTGGCGCGGTGCACATCCAGGCCTTCGGCAAACGCCTTCAACAAGGCAGCGTCGTCGCTTAGGTGCGCCATGATGCGCAGCTCGATTTGGGAGTAATCGGCGCTGGCAATGCTGTGCCCGGGTGGCGCCACAAAGGCTTCGCGCACACGGCGGCCTTCGGCGGTGCGCACGGGAATGTTCTGCAAATTGGGGTCGTTGCTGCTGAGGCGGCCGGTCACGGCCACTGCCTGCGCGTAATGGGTGTGCACGCGCCCGGTGCTGGGGTGGGTCATGGCCGCCAGTTTGTCGGTGTACGTGCCTTTGAGTTTGCTCAGCGAACGGTGTTCCAGAATTTTGGCTGGCAACGGGTAGTCTTCGGCCAGCTTTTCAAGCACCTCTTCGTCGGTGCTGCGGGCACCGGTGGCGGTTTTTTTGACCACCGGCAAGCCCAACTTGTCAAAAAATATCTCGCCCAACTGTTTGGGGCTGCTCAGGTTGAACGGTTGCCCGGCTATGGCATAAGCGTCTTGCTCCAGTTGCAAAATGCGCTGCCCCAGTTCGTGGCTTTGCCGCGCCAGGGTGGGCCCGTCGATCAAGACGCCATTGCGCTCGATGCGGTAAAGCGCTTCGCTGCTGGCCATTTCCAACGCGTAAATCGCCCGCAATTTGGCGCCGGCCTGCAGCCGGGGCCACAAGGCCTGGTGCACGTCCAGCGTCAGATCGCTGTCTTCGCACGCGTATTGCGCAGCGCGTGGCACATCCACTTGGGTGAACGGAATTTGGTGGGCACCCTTGCCACACAAATCCTCGTAACTCAAGCCTTTGCGCCCCAGGTGGCGTTCGGCCAGGCTTTCCAGGCCGTGGGGCTTGTGCACCTCCAACACATAGCTTTGAAGCATGGTGTCGTGCGCATAGCCTTGTACCTGGATGCCGTGGTTGGCCAGCACGTGGCGGTCGTACTTGATGTGTTGACCCAATTTGGCAGCCGCAGGGTCCTCCAGCCACGGTTTCAATCGGGCCAGCACCTCGTCACGGGGCAGCTGGGCGGGGGCATCGGGGCCGCTGTGGGCCAGCGGTATGTAAGCAGACTCCCCCACCACCACACTGAAAGACAAGCCCACCACCTCGGCACGCATGGCATCCAGGGACGTGGTTTCGGTGTCGAACGCCACCAGCTCAGCGGCCCGCAACTTGGCCAGCCAGTGGTCGAATTGCACCCAGGTGAGCACGGTGTCGTACTGCACGGTTCGCTCCGTTGGCACTGGAAGCGGGGTTTCGGCAAACAGATCAGCGGTGTCCCTGGAATCCTGAGCCGGGGCCGCTGCCGCTGGTTGCGCCAATGCCTTGGCCAAGCCCTTGAAACCATATCGCTCGTAAAACGCCAGAAGTTGGGCGTTGTCGCGCTCCAGCAGGGCCAGCCCCTCCATGGCAGGCAGCCCCGACACATGCCCCGACAAATCGCAGTCGGTTTTGATGGTGACCAAAGCACGTCCGGTGGGCAGCCAGTCCATGGCTTTGCGCAGGTTGTCACCTGCCACGCCTTTGATTTGATCGGCCCGGGCCAGCAACTCCTGCAGTGAACCGTGTTCCAGCAACCACTTGGCGGCGGTTTTGGGCCCCACTTTTTCAACGCCGGGCACGTTGTCCACGGCGTCTCCCACCAGGGTTTGGTAATCCACCATCAGGTGCGTCGGCACGCCAAATTCGGTGGTCACACCCGCCACATCGCGCACTTTGCCGTTCATGGTGTCGATGATGGTGACGTGCTCGTTCACCAGTTGGCTCAAATCTTTGTCACCACTGGACACCACCACCCGCACCCCTTGGGCGGCGGCCATGGTGGCTAGGGTACCAATCACGTCGTCGGCCTCGACGCCCGGAACAGCCAGCACCGACCAGCCCAACAGGCGCACCACCTCGTGTATGGGTTCAATTTGGGCACGCAGATCATCGGGCATGGGGCTGCGATGGGCTTTGTACTCGGGGTACAAGTCGTCGCGAAAGGTGGGGCCGGACGCATCGAACACGCATGCCACATAGTCGGCCGGTTGTTCTTTTTGCAGGGCCTGCATCATGTTGATCATGCCCCGTATGGCACCCGTGGCAGGGCTCGAAGGGTCGCCCGGCACGGCCCGCAAATCGGGCATGGCATGGTAAGCGCGGTACAGGTAACTGGAGCCGTCTACCAGCACCAGGGTTTTTTGGGGTTCGGTCATTCGGGCATTTTCCAGCAGTTTGCGGTCATCGCAACGCCATTGCCTACAATCGGGGCATGCAAAAGCACGCTCACCCCCATCACCAGCCCCATTTCCTTGCCGGGGCCTGCGCAGTGGGTGTGGTGCTGTGCACACTGGGCGCAAGTGTGGGCGCGCACGCACAGCCCGCTCTTCTGCCAGAGACGGCCAGCGCCACCGCACCCCAAGGCATCGAGCAGACCACCGAACGCCTGTTGCATGAAGACGCCGCCACGCGGATTGAAGAGTTGCGTATTGGTGGCCAAACCCGCCGCATCGAGGTGGACACCAAAGGCGCCCTGCCCGCTTATTTGGTGCAACCCCTGCACGCCAACCAGCCCGGGGCCGACAACCAAGGCACCGCTGGCAAAAGCGCCTGGCGCCTGTTTTCTTTTTGATGGACCTTTTTGACCGCCGCGCTCTACCGAGGCAGCGGCAGCCCCAACCATGGCCGTATTCACAGAAGTCACCCCACAGGAAGCCGCTGCCCTGTTTGAAGAATTGCAGTTGGGCCGCCTCACCCACATGGCCGGCTGTTCGGGCGGCATTGAAAACACCAATTACTTTGTCAACACCGAGCGCGATGGCCAAACGCTGGAGCACGTGCTGACCCTGTTTGAACGCCTGACGTTCGAGCAATTGCCCTTTTATTTGCACCTGATGAAGCACCTGGCCAGCAAAGGTGTGCCCGTGCCGGACCCAGCAGCCAACAGCCGGGGCGAAATTTTGCACAAGCTCAAGGGCAAACCTGCCGCTGTGGTGAACAAATTGCGTGGAAAAAGCGAGCTCGCACCTTCCACCGACCACTGCGCACAGGTGGGCGCCATGCTGGCGCGCATGCACTTGGCAGGACAAGACTACCCGCGCCAGCAACCCAACTTGCGCGGCCTGCCCTGGTGGAACGACACTGTTCCCGTGGTGCTGCCCCACCTGGAACCTGCGCAAGCCCAATTGCTGACCAGCGAGCTGGCCTACCAGAACCACGTGGCCGCCGGCCCCGCCTACCAAGGCCTGCCCCGTGGTCCGGTCCACGCCGACTTGTTCCGCGACAACGTGATGTTCGATCAAGGCCAACTGAGCGGTTTTTTTGATTTTTACTTTGCCGGTTGCGACACCTTTGCCTTCGATTTGGCTGTGTGCCTGAACGATTGGTGCATAGACCTGCCCAGTGGTGCCCCGGCCGACGAACGCGCCAACGCCATGTGCACGGCCTACGAAAGTGTGCGCCCACTCACTGCGGCAGAACGCCAGCTGATGCCCGCCATGTTGCGTGCCGGTGCCTTGCGGTTTTGGTTGTCGCGGTTGTGGGATTGGCACCTGCCGCGCGAAGCCAGCATGCTCAAACCCCACGACCCCACCCACTTCGAACGCGTGCTGCGCGCACGTTTGCAACTGTGAAGCTTCAACAAGTTCCCGCTCGTCAAGGCATGGTGTGGGTGCGCTCTGGCATTCGCACCTTCCTGCGCCAACCTTTGGCCATGGCCGGTCTGTTCTTTTTGTTCATGATGTTGGTGTCGCTGTTGTCAGCGGTACCGGTGGTGGGCACCTTGGCCGCACTGGCTTTGTTGCCTGCAGCCACCCTGGGCCTGATGAGCGCCACCCACGAAGCCGATCACGGCCGCTTTCCCATGCCCATGGTATTGGCCAGTGCTTTTCGGGTCGGCAAAGAACGCGGTATGGCCATGTTGCAATTGGGCGTCATGTACGCCGTCGGCTTTTTGGCCGTGATGGGTTTGACCGCACTGGTAGATGGCGGGGGCTTTGCCCAGCTCTACCTGGGTGGTGAGCCAGTGGACGGTGCCACGGTGATGAGCGAGGACTTCCAAAGCGCCATGGCCGTGGGCATGACACTGTACCTGCCGTTGTCCATGCTGTTCTGGCACGCCCCCGCATTGGTGCACTGGCACGGTGTCAGTCCGGTCAAAAGCCTGTTTTTCAGCTTCGTGGCCTGCTGGCGCAACAAATGGGCCCTGGCGGTATACATGGTCGGATGGCTGGCTTTTTTTGTCGCGGCAGGCCTGCTGGTGGCCATACTGGGCGGCATGTTGGGTGGCGGCAGCTGGTTGTCTGCCTTGATGTACCCCATGGTGCTGCTGATGGCGTCAATGTTTTTCACGTCGTTTTATTACACCTACCGCGACAGTTTTATTGACGATTGAACAAGGGGAATGGCTGTCCCCTTTGCTCAAACAGATGTGAGCTTGGCAATGCTCAAGGCCAGCCATTTGATGCCGTGACGGGGAAAACTGATTTGGGCGCGGGCATCGTCACCCTGCCCTTCAACGGTCAACACCTTGCCCTCGCCAAACTTGTTGTGAAACACCTGCATACCGGCACGGATGCCGTGCGCAGGTGCCGCTTTTTGCACTGGCACCGCCCCCGCACCGCTGTAGGCGGCATCCTTGCCACTCGATGGTGTAGAAAGGCCACTGCGCCCCCAGGCAGGCTGCGCTGCACCGCCCCAGCTTGATCCCATGGCCCGACCGGGCGCGTTCGCCATGCCACTGCCCCAACCGGGCTGTTTGGGCGTCAGCCATTTCAGGCAGTGCTCGGGCAGTTCGTCAAAAAACCGGCTGCGCAGGTTGTAACGGGTCTGCCCATGCAGCATCCGCGTTTGGGCATGGCTCAAATACAAGCGCTTGCGGGCACGGGTAATGGCCACGTACATCAAACGGCGTTCTTCCTCCAACCCTTCGCGGTCGCTCAGGCTGTTTTCGTGCGGAAACAACCCCTCCTCCAGCCCGGTGATGAAAACGGCATCAAACTCCAATCCCTTGGCCGCATGCACGGTCATCAACTGCACAGCGTCTTGACCCGCCTGGGCCTGGTTGTCGCCCGACTCCAGAGCTGCGTGTGTCAAAAATGCCACCAATGGGCTCAAGGTTTCACCGGTATCGACCAACAAACCTTCCTCCAGCGGTGCCCCGGGGTTCAGCCCCTGGCTCACGGGCGACTGGCTCAAGCCAGCGGTCTCGTCCAGCGGCAAAGCCACGGCATCGCGGCCAAAACCCTCCTGCATCACGAAACTTTCGGCAGCATTGACCAGTTCTTCCAGGTTTTCCACCCGATCGGCGCCATCGCGGTCGGCACGGTAATGCTCCAACAAGCCGCTGTGCTGCAACACCAGCTGGATGATTTCCCGCAGGTTGGCCCCTTCGGTTTGCTCTCGCACCACGTCCAGTTTGGCCAGAAAGGCCGTCAGGTTGGTTCCAGCCTTACCCCCTATGGTGCTGACCGCATCGTGCAACGAACAACCCGAGGCCCGTGCGGCATCTTGCAACTGCTCCAAGGTGCGTGCACCTATGCCACGGGGCGGAAAGTTCACCACCCGCAGAAAACTGGTGTCATCGTTCGGGTTGTCCAGCAGACGCAGGTAGGCCAGTGCGTGCTTGATCTCAGCCCGCTCAAAAAACCGCAATCCGCCGTACACACGGTAAGGCACGCCCGCATTGAACAACGCGCTTTCGACCACACGGCTTTGCGCGTTGCTGCGGTACAGCACAGCTATTTCTTGCCGGGCCATGCCATCCCCTTTGACCAACTGGCGCATTTCGTCCACCAACCATTTGGATTCCTCAAAATCGCTGGGGGCTTCATAAACACGCACGGGTTCACCTGCCCCTTGGTCGGTGCGCAGGATTTTGCCCAAACGTGTGCTGTCGTGGTCGATCAGGTGGTTGGCCGCCTCCAGAATGTTGGCATGGCTGCGGTAGTTCTGCTCCAGCTTGATCTGGTGTTGAACCCCAAATTCGCGCACAAAATCGGCCATGTTGCCCACGCGCGCGCCCCGAAAGGCGTAAATGCTCTGGTCGTCGTCTCCCACGGCCAGCACGGCACCTGGGCCTGGCACAAAGCGCCCGTTGCTTTCGTGACCGGTCAACTGCTTGAGCCAGGCATACTGCAGTTTGTTGGTGTCCTGAAATTCGTCCACCAACAGGTGCTTGAAGCGGCGTTGGTAGTGTTCCCTTATGGGGTCGTTGTCACGCAACAGCTCAAAACTGCGCAACATCAACTCGCCAAAATCCACCACCCCTTCGCGCTGGCATTGGTCTTCGTACAGCTGGTAAAACTCGATGCGTTTACGGGCGTCCTCATCACGAGCGGTCATTTGGTAGGGGCGTTGTCCGTCCTCCTTGCAACCGGCAATAAACCATTGCAGCTCTTTGGGTTTGAAGCGCTCTTCGTCGATGTTGAACTGTTTGACCAACCGTTTGATGGCGCTGAGCTGGTCTTGGGTGTCCAGGATTTGAAACGCCTGTGGCAAGTTGGCTTGTTTCCAGTGGGCTCGCAGCAGGCGGTTGCACAACCCATGAAAAGTACCGATCCACATACCGCGCACATTCACCGGCAGCATGGCTTGCAAGCGGGTCAGCATTTCTTTGGCGGCTTTGTTGGTAAAGGTGACAGCCATCACACCGCCCGGCGTCACCTGCCCGGTGCTCAGCAACCACGCAATGCGGGTGGTCAGAACCCGGGTTTTGCCCGAACCGGCACCCGCCAGAATCAGGGCGTGTTCGGGCGGCAACGTCACAGCGGCCAACTGTTCGGCGTTGAGCGATTGCAACAGGGGCGATGCAGACAAGTCGACCGCCGGGGGTCGCAGTGGTTCAGAAAACATGCGGCGATTGTAGAAGCCGCCCACCGTATGGTTCAAGGCTGGGCAACCGCCGCCGGTGGGCGCATCACCAGTTCGACACGCCGGTTGGTGGCGCGGCCCTCAGGACTGGCGTTCGAAGCCACTGGTCGGGTCTCGGCGTAACCACTGGCGCTCAACCGCGTGGGGTTGATGCCACGGGTTTGCAAATGGCGCACCACGGCACCCGCACGGCCGGCAGCCAGCTCCCAGTTGGAGGGGAAACGTGGCGTGCTGATGGGTACGTTGTCGGTGTGGCCCTCGACCACGATGCTGTAGGTCAGCGCCTTGTTGAACACAGGCAAGAGCCGGTCGATGACCTCACCCGCCTGGGGGGCCAGCTGTGCATCCCCCGGAGGAAACAGAATCTCACTGCTGATGCGAAAACTGATGCCACCTTGGCTGGAAACTACTTCGATACCCGGACCCAGCTGCTCCAGCGGCAGCCCCTCCAGCGGATCGGCTTGGCCCTGGCGAAGTGGGTGCACACCGTCAACAACCTCGTTTTCTGGCAACGGCACCGGAAGCCGGATTTCGACCTTGGGTTGGGTGTTTTCGGCTTGTTTGCCCGCCTCACCCATGGGTTTGGAAAAAGCCAACATCACCACCATCATCACCAGCAGCAGGGTGATCACATCCAGATAGGTCAGCAACCACCCTTCTTCGTCAGGCTCTTTGACCGAATCCAGATGCCAACGCGCAAAACTGCCGGCATGCGTGGTGCGCCTAACCCGAGGCTGACCGGCAATCGCTCCGGGTGATGGGCGACGGGCACCCGACCCAGCGCCCTGCACACCGGTTGAGAGTGGCGCAGTGCCCTGGGGAAAAATGGGGTCGTTCACGGCATCTGCAACCAGGGCGTCAAGCCTTGGTTTTTTCGTGGAGTACGGGTTTCACATCGGGACGCCCGTCAAAAATTTCGTCCTCAATGTGTGCCACAAACGACTTGAGCGTTTCGCGCATCAGTGCGGGACTGCGCCGTGCACACATCATGGAAATGCCCTGCAGCACCATGTTCATCAGCACCAGGCGCTCTTCGGTGCGCCGCTCCAGCTTGACCGCCACGGGTTTGAACACCAGGTTGGCCAACAAAATGCCGTAAAAAGTGGTCATCAAGGCAATCGCCAACTGCTTGCCGATTTGGGCCATGTCGCCATTGCCCAAGGTGTACATCATGTTCACCAAACCCACCAACGTGCCAATCATGCCGAACGCCGGTGCAAATGAGGCCATCACGCGGAACAACTGCGCCTCGGCTGCTTCTTTGGCACGCAGACGCGAAATACGCCATTGCAGCAGGTCCAGAATGTCTTCTTCCGGGGTGTTGTCTATCACCAACTGCACACCGGTGCGCAAAAACGGGTTGGTCACGCGGGTCAAGGCCTTTTCAACGGCACGCGGGTCGTCCTGCATCCACAACTTGGAAATGGCCACCAGTTCGTTGATGTCGTTCTGGGTATACAGCCGCTCGTTGCGCATCACCGTGGCCATCAAGCCAAACACGCGGAACACTTCCTTCAACGGATAGCTCAAAAATGTGGCCGCCATGGTGCCACCCAGCACAATCCCCAGGCTGGGCCAATCGAAGTAAAGACTGGCATCGTCGGCCGCAAAAAACAGCACCACCCCCAGCAACAACACGCTGGCGATCATCCCGATCAGGGTGGACGGATTCATGCGCACAAAAGCTCCTTGATTGGACCCGCACACGCCTGCGAGGCCCGCACCCCATTGTGCTACAAGCGTACAATCAATCACCGGGCCCAAGTTTCTTGTGTCCGGTTTTTTCATGACCGGGCCCAGGCCAAGCGCTCAAACCTCTTTTGATTGGTTGAACTGCAACGGGGTCACTTCATGGAAATTTTTGACTACGACAACATTCTTTTGCTGCCACGCAAATGCCGCGTGAACAGCCGTTCCGAATGCGACACCAGCATCCAGCTGGGCCCACGCCGCTTTCGCATGCCCACCGTGCCTGCCAACATGAAAACCGTGGTCGACGAGCCGATTTGCGTCTGGCTGGCCACCCACGGTTACTTTTACGTGATGCACCGGTTTGACATGGACAATGTGGCCTTTGTCAAACGCATGCACAGCCAGGGTTTGTATTCATCGATTTCCCTGGGGGTGAAACAGCCCGACTACGACACCGTGAACCGCCTGTTGGCCGAAGGCATCAGCCCTGACTACATCACCATCGACATTGCACACGGCCACGCCGACAGCGTCAAACACATGGTCGAGCACATCAAACAAAAGCTGCCACAGGCTTTCGTGATTGCGGGCAACGTGGCAACGCCCGAAGCCGTGATCGACCTGGAAAACTGGGGGGCTGATGCCACCAAGGTGGGTGTGGGCCCGGGCAAGGTCTGCATCACCAAACTCAAAACCGGGTTTGGCACCGGTGGGTGGCAGTTGTCGGCCCTGAAATGGTGCGCGCGCGTGGCCACCAAACCCATCATTGCCGATGGTGGCATTCGCAGCCATGGCGACATCGCCAAAAGCATACGTTTCGGCGCCACCATGATCATGGTGGGCTCGCTGTTTGCGGGGCACGAGGAGTCTCCGGGGCGAACCGTGGAGGTAGACGGCCAGCGCTACAAGGAATACTACGGCTCGGCCTCCGACTTCAACAAGGGCGAATACCGCCATGTCGAGGGGAAACGGATTCTGGAACCCATCAAGGGCCAACTCGCTGACACCTTGACCGAGATGGAACAAGACCTGCAAAGCTCCATCTCTTACAGCGGCGGACAAAAACTGATGGACATCCGCAAAGTCAACTACGTGATACTGGGCGGCGACAACGCCGGAGAACATCTGTTGATGTAACGCCCTTTGCCGTGCGGTGGTGCCCCGGTGCAAACCGGTACCGGGGGTCATCGATACAGGTACCTGTACCGCAGCTTACAACACCATAAAATAGCAAAATTGCCGAGAATCAAACAAAAGGCAGCGTTTTTCTTTTCGTTTTTCGTAAATCATGACCCTGCCCGCACCGCTCCGTGACACCGCCCGACCGCGCCTGGCCTTGCTCGGCACGGGCATGATGGGGCTGCCCATGGCGCGACGCCTGTGCCAGGCGGGGTTCGATCTTTGCGTCTGGAACCGCTCGCCGGAAAAGGCGCAACCCTTGCAAGCAGACGGGGCACGCATTGCCCACAATGCGGTCGACGCAGTGGCCAACGCCGAAGTGGTCATCACCCTGCTGACAGACGGCGACGCCGTGGCCAATCTGCTGTTCGAGCAAGGCGTGGCACACGCGCTGCAGCCGGGCAGCCTGGTGGTGGACATGTCCTCCATCAAACCCGCACAGGCGCGCGACCACGCCCAACGTTTGGCAACCTTGTCCCAAGGTGCCGTGTGCCACCTGGATGCACCGGTTTCTGGAGGCACCGTTGGTGCCGAGCAAGGCACGCTGGCCATCATGGTGGGCGGCGACGCCGCCTTGTTCGAACGCACCCTGCCCATTTTTTCCCCCTTGGGTCGGGCAACCCATGTCGGGCCCGTTGGCGCAGGGCAGTTGGCCAAGCTGGCCAATCAAATGATCGTGGGCATTACCATCGGTGCGGTGGCAGAGGCCCTCCTGCTGTGCGAAAAAGGCGGTGCCAACATGGCGCAGGTGCGCTCGGCCATCAGTGGGGGGTTTGCCGAAAGTCGCATACTGCAGGTGCATGGCCAGCGCATGGTAGAGCGGGATTTTGCCAAACGCGCGGCCATGACCGTCCAACTCAAAGACATGCGCAACGCACTCGACACCGCCCAAGAGTTGGGATTTGACGCCCCGATCTCAGCGCTGTTTGAAGAACTGTACAGCCAGGCAGTGTCACACGGCTTGAGTGATCTGGACCATTCGGGCCTGTTCGTCGAATTGGCTCAGCGCAACGGTTTGTCATGACAGACCAGCAACGCCTATCACCCCCTGGCACACCGGCCCAGCGGTCCAGCCTGCGGGTGGCTGTTTGGGTGTTTTTGCTCAGTGTGGGCTTCATGGCCACCTTGATCTGGAATAAAAACAAACACGAAGCCAGCATGGCCCGCGCGTCTGCGATCAATCTGGCCCAAGACCATGCTTTGGCGATTGAAAGCCGCATCGACCGCCTGATGTCCAGCACTTACCTGATCGCGGCCACCCTGCGCAAAGACCAAGGCAAAGTGATGGAATTCGAGGCCACCGCCAACGAAATCTTGCCGCTGTTCCCTGGCGTTGCGGCCCTTTCGCTGTCACCAGGTGGTGTCATTGAGCACGTGGTCCCGCTGGCCAACAACGCCCGTTCGCTGGGTTTCAACCAATTGGCCGACCCCGTGCAAAGCCCGGAGGCATTCCTCGCTCGGGACACAGGCAAACTCACCTTGGCCGGCCCCTTGGAACTGGCACAAGGTGGCACGGGGGCTGTTGGTCGTTTGCCCATTTTTTTGCCGGACGCTCAAAACAACCAGAAGTTCTGGGGCTTTGTCAACGTCGTCATCCGTTTTCCACAGGCCCTGGAAGCCACTGGACTGCAAAGCCTGCGAGACCTGGGTTTTGAATACGAGTTGTGGCGCCACCTGCCCAACGACCACAACCGCCAAATCATAGCCAGCTCCTATTTGAGTGAAACCACGGTGACGCTCAACGATCCCGTCAGTGTTCCCGTGACCGTGCCCAACGGGGTGTGGATGCTCAGCTTGTCGCCGCGCCAGGGCTGGAGCAACCCGTCGCTTTTCGGAGCTTATGCGTTGGCCGGACTGGTGTTTTCAGCCATGCTGGCCTACCTGGTCAAGCTGTTGGTCGACCAGCACCACCACCGCAACCATTTAGAAGAACTGGTAGAGCGACGCACCCACGAAATCCAATCCGTTCAAAACCACCTTCAAGCCACGCTGGATGCCATCCCAGATCTGATGTTTGAAATCGATTTATCGGGCAAACTGCACCGGGCTCATGCACTCAACGAAGACCTGTTGGCCGTGCCTTCAACCCATATTCAGCAACGGCACATCGAAGAAATGCTGCCTGCCGACGTGTGTCAAGTGGCTTATCGCGCCATGCAGGAGACCTTGCAGCTGGGCCGCTCGCACGGCCAGCAGTACCACCTCAGCACACCCGCCGGTGAACGGTGGTTTGAGCTTTCTGTGGCCCACAAAACCAACCTTGCCTCTGACACACCCCATTTCGTTTTTTTGGCGCGCGACATCACCGAGCGCAAAAATGCCGAGGCAGAAATCCAACTGGCGGCCAAGGTGTTTGAGCAAAGCAGCGAAGCCTTCCTGATCACGGATGCACAACAGCGGATCGTCAAGGTCAACCCCGCTTTTACCGAAATTACCGGCTACACCCCCGACGAAGTGCTCGGAAAAACACCCAAGCTGCTGACCTCCGGGCGGCAAGGCGCCAAGTTTTACCAGCGCATGTGGGGGGAAATTCAACAAAACGGCCATTGGCAAGGCGAAATCTGGAACCGCCGCAAAGACGGGCACGACTACCCGGAGTGGCTTTCCATCACCCGGGTCGCAGACGCAAGTGGCGAGACCAAGCACTTCATTGCCATTTTCAGCGACACCACCCAACGCAAAGCCCAAGAAGCCAAAATTCGCACCCTGGCCTATTTCGATCCACTCACCGGACTGGCCAACCGCACTCTGCTCAAAGACCGGATCGAACACGACCTGGGACAAGCCAAGCGCCACAAGACACCACTGGCCTTGCTGTTTTTGGACCTGGATCATTTCAAAAACATCAACGACTCGCTGGGCCACGCGGTCGGTGATGAACTTTTGGTGGAAGTGGGCCGACGCCTGACGGGCCACCTTCGGGCACAAGACACCCTTGCCCGCTTGGGAGGCGATGAGTTTGTGGCGGTGCTGCCCGACACCGATGCCAATGGCGTCACCCACCTGGCGCAGTCACTGCTGGACCTGCTGGCCCAACCCTATTCTTTGACGGACCATGAACTCAACGTCACACCGTCCATCGGGATCGCACTGTGCCCCGAAGACGGACAGGACTTCGAGACCCTGTACCGTTGCGCAGACACAGCGATGTACCGTGCCAAACAAGACGGACGCAATTGCTTCCGGTTCTTCACCCACGAGTTGCAAAGCAGTTCGATCCGGCGCCTGACACTGGAAAACGCCTTGCGACGCGCCTTGGAACGCAACCAGCTTTACTTGCACTACCAGCCACAACAGTGTTTGCGCACACAGCGTGTGTTGGGCGTGGAAGTGCTGTTGCGCTGGCAACACCCCGAATTGGGTTCGGTGTCGCCCGCCGAATTCATCCCCATTGCCGAAAGCAGCGGTTTGATCCTGCCGATCGGTGAATGGGTGCTGCGAAGTGCCGCAGAGCAAGTCAAAACCTGGATCGACAGCGGCCTGCCCGAAATGATGCTGGCGGTGAACCTGTCCGCCGTCCAGTTCCGGCAACCGCAACTGTTGCGGACCGTCACAGGCATCCTCAACGAAACCGGCCTGCCCGCACATTGCCTGGAACTCGAACTGACCGAAAGCGTGGCCATGCATGACCCCCTGGGGGCCATTGCCACCATGGATGCACTGCACCAGCAGGGCATACGGATGTCGGTGGATGATTTCGGTACCGGGTATTCTTCGCTCAACTACCTCAAGCGCTTCAAGGTGTACAAACTCAAAATTGACCAGAGTTTTGTGCGGGATGTGCCCGGTGACCCAGAAGATGCGCTGATCGTGGGCGCCATCATCAATATGGCACACAGCCTGGGGTTGACCACCATTGCCGAGGGCGTTGAAACCGCCGAGCAGCAACAGTTTTTGAAAGACAAGGGTTGCGACGAAATCCAGGGCTACCTGTTCAGTCGCCCCTTGCCGCCGCAAGAGTTGGAGCGCCTGTTGCGCCAGGGCATTCAAGCCTGACGCAACAGCTCATACATCCGTGTCAGCGCGGTGCGCGGCGCGGACCTGCCGGACGACCGCTGCCCGCGGGACGACCCGCGCCCCCTGCACGTTCGCCACGACCGTGGTGTTCGTGCCCGCCAAAACCACCGTGACCAAAGCCATTGCCACGACCCCCATGCGGTTTGTCGTGCCCCCCAAAATCGGGGCCGCCACGCTTGTCGGCAAAACCACGGTCTTCAAAACGCCCTGCAGCCGGTGCGTGCTGGCGGGGTTCAAAAGCCCCTTTATCGGAACGACCAAACGACGCGAAACCGCCCCGTGAGTCGCCGCGACCGCGCCCGCCGTCAAATCCACCTCGGTTGTCGTTGCCACGGAAAGGCGCTCCACGGCCACGGCCACCGCCTGGGCGGCGGTCGCCACGGTCTTCATACACCGGCTTTTTGGGCTCCAACCCGGGTATGGTGTGGGTGTCAATGCGCTGTTGGCTGTAGGCCTCAATTTCACCGATCTTGCGACGATCGCGGAATTCGGCCATGGTCACGGCCAAGCCCTTGCGGCCAGCACGACCGGTACGGCCAATGCGGTGGGTGTAGTCTTCGGCTTTCATCGGCAGGCCAAAGTTGAACACGTGGGTGATGGTGGGCACATCAATGCCACGGGCGGCCACATCGGTGGCCACCAAAATTTGCACGCGCCCATCGCGCAAAGCCATCAAGCGACGGTTGCGCAAACCCTGGCTCAAAGCGCCGTGCAAAGCCACCGCCGAAAAACCGACTTGCTGCAGATCTTCGGCCAAGGCGTCACATTCGATTTGGGTGCTGGCAAACACAATCGCCTGGTCTATCGAAGCATCGCGCAACCAGTGGTCCAGCAGTTGGCGCTTGTGTTGCGGGCTGTCACACCAGAACAGTTTTTGCTCGATGCTGCTGTGCTTTTCCTGCGGGGTATCAATCTGCACTTTTTGCGGTTCGCGCATCACGCGCGCTGCCAGGGTCTGAATGCGTGGCGCAAACGTGGCGCTGAACATCATGGTCTGGTGGCGGTTCATGGTCAGCTGGTTCACTTCGGCCAAATCATCGGCAAAACCTAGGTCGAGCATGCGGTCGGCCTCGTCCACCACCAAGAACTTCACCTCGTCCAATTTGATCTGGCCGGAACGTTGCAAGTCCAGCAACCGGCCGGGCGTGGCCACCACCAGGTTGGCGTTTTGCAGCTTGGCAATTTGCACTTGGTAAGGAATCCCCCCCACCACGTTGGCAATACGCAAACCCCGGCAATGCTTCACCAGGTCGATGGCGTCGTGGGCCACCTGCTGGGCCAATTCGCGGGTCGGGCACAGCACCAGCGCGCCGGGCACAGTGGGTTTGAAATGGCGGGCCAGCAAGGGGTTTTTGCGTTTGGCTTTTTTCGGAGCAGGCTTGCCTGCGGCTGCCGCTTCCTGCACCTGACGGTCCCACTCGGCACGTTCGCGGGCTTCTTCCTCGGCCTGTTGCTCCAGCAAAGTGTGCAACACAGGCAACAGAAAAGCGGCGGTTTTGCCACTGCCGGTCTGGCTCGACACCATCAAATCGGTGTAGCCCTTGGCATGACCGCCCTGCATGGCCTTGGGAATGGCGGCATTCTGGACCAGTGTGGGTTGGGTGAAACCCAGGTCCACCACCGCCTGAACCAACTCAGGCGCCAAGCCCAGCGCAGCAAAAGGGTTGGGAGCAGCGGCTTCGGTTGCAACCGGAGCGTTATCAATTTCGGAAACAGTATTTTCAAAGTCAGTCATGTCGTCGTCCAGGCGCACAGGCGCCATTGAGCGAAACGAAGACAAGCCGGGCCGTCAAAGCAGGCACCAGGCAGGCTCAGTTCGTT
>JACCDQ010248043.1_pt1 | contig 24780 bp, 19 predicted proteins | sample 7446031 | NCBI WGS metagenome assembly JACCDQ01 (sample SAMN15323442, study PRJNA562643) | freshwater metagenome | isolation source: river surface water | place: USA:Blue River Watershed | collected 2017-08-17 | reverse complement strand
TCGATGGGTGGATACGGTGCTTTTAAAATCGCAATGTTGCATCCAGATGTTTTCAGCTCAACCTATGCTTTGAGTCCAGGTTTGTTGGCATTTGTCAAAGAATTTGGCCCGAATAGTACCTCTTTTGCCGAACTTCAATCCATAAAATCGGTAGAAGAGCTGAAAAAATCGTACTATCCTAAAGTATTGGTGGCAGTAGGTCGTGCTTGGTCGCCTAATCCGAACAAACCGCCTTTCTATTGCGATATGCCATTTATGTTTGAGAATGGGAAAATGATTGTTAATCAGGAGGTTTTGAATAAATGGGAAGCAAATATGCCCGTTTATATGGTGGGGAAATATGCCGATAATCTTCGCCAGCTCAAAGCTATTAAACTAGATTGGGGAAGAAATGATTCTCCTCGTTTTCCAGTTCAAATTGGGATGTTGAGTCAAAGACTTGAAAATTTGGGAATCGAACATTTTGCTGAAGAGTACATCGGCAATCATGGGAATAAAATTTGGACCAAGGATGGTCGTGTGCTTCACGATATGTTGCCTTTTTTTAATGATTATTTAGTGTTTTAATTCTTAATTTGAAGAGAAATGTTGGCATTGACAGGTTTTTTTATCATCATATTATTTTTGACGGCAATCATGTCTAAGCGGATGTCTGTGATGACCGCTTTGGTATTAATTCCCGTAATAGTAGCCTTATTGGTAGGCTTTAAACCTACCGAATTAGGCAAATTTGCCTTAGAAGGCATCAAACAAGTGGCTCCGACAGGCATATTGCTGATGTTTGCAGTATTGTATTTTGCCACCATGCTAGATGCTGGCTTATTCGACCCGATTATTGCATTGATTATCAAGTCGGTGAAAGGAGACCCTTTAAAAGTAGTCGTGGGTACTGCTGTACTCACCATGATTGTCCATTTAGATGGCGATGGGACTGCTACTTTTATGATTGTCTTATCAGCCTTTTTGCCTATTTATAAGCAGCTAAAAATCAATAAGTTAGTGTTAGCTACGGTAGTTGCTTTGAGTGTGGGTCCTTTGCATTTAGTACCTTGGTCGGGGACATCTGCCCGTGCTATCTCTACTTTAAAAAGCGATATTGTTCATATTTTTAATCCCAATATTCCTTCTATTTTAGCAGGTATTGTGTGGGTATTGTTAGTGGCTTATTATTTGGGTAAAAAAGAAAGAAAAAGATTGGGGATTATTGATTGGGTGCATGAAGGGTCTTCCGAAAAAGCATCTGATGATTCTTTAAAAAGGCATAAATTGCTCATTCCGAATGCCATTCTTACGATTGGATTGATAGGGGTTTTGATGAAAGGTTGGGTTCCGGCACCTACTTTGTTTGTGGTTGCGGCGATGGTGGCTTTATTGATTAATTATCCGAAATTGTCCGACCAACAAAAAATCATGCGGGGGCATGGGATGAATATTTTCTTAGTTTCGAGCATGATTTTTGCCGCTGGGATTTTCTCTGGGATTTTGTCAGGAACGAAAATGATTGACGCAATGGCAGAAGGATTGGTTGCCTTGATTCCCTCGGCTTACGGCAATTATTTGCCAGTATTGACGGCTATTACAAGTTTGCCCGCAAGTATTTTATTTACACCAGATGCGTATTATTATGGTGTTGTGCCTATTTTAAGTCAGACGGCTACCCAATTTGGATTAGACCCACTCGAAATTGGAAGAGCAGCGTTGATGGGGCAAATGACTGTCGGGTTTCCGATTAGTCCTTTAACTGCATCGACATTTTTATTAATAGGAATGACGGAGGTCGATTTAGGAGAGCATCAAAAACATACTTTTTTTTGGGCATGGGGTACAACTTTGGTGATGACAATCGTTGCTTTGATTTCTGGGTCTTTACATATTTAATTCATGAAAGAAACAATACGCATTGGATGTGGAGCCGGATTTTCCGGAGATAGATTAGAGCCAGCCGTCATTCTCGCTGAAAAAGGAAAGTTAGACTATCTTGTACTAGAATGTTTGGCAGAGCGAACCATTGCTTTGGCACAAAAACGAAAAATGCTTGACCCTATAAAAGGGTACGACCCTCTTTTGGAGCGAAGGTTGGTGCAATTATTGCCAATTTTACACCAAAAAGGTATTCGTCTAATTAGTAATATGGGAGCTGCAAACCCCATCGAAGGGGCAAAGAAAATAGCTGAAATTGCTCAAAAAATGAACATTTCTGTTAAAATTGCAGCAGTCGTGGGAGATGATGTATTGACTCAATTAAATAAAAGTGAAAAAAGCATCGAAACCAATAAACCCATCGGCGAGTCTGGAGAAATAATTTCAGCCAATGCCTATCTTGGGGTAGAAGGCATATTGGAAGCCCTTCAAGCAGATGCTCAAATCATAATTACTGGGAGAGTGGCAGACCCCTCTCTATTTTTGGCTCCGATGATTCATGAGTTTGGATGGGATACTTCAGATTTTGACTTGTTGGGGAAGGGAACAGTCATTGGGCATTTGATGGAATGTGCAGGACAAATCACAGGAGGATATTTTGCCGACCCAATCCGAAAAAAAGTAGAAGGAATGGCAACATTAGGGCATCCAATTGCTGAAATTTCAAAAGATGGCACAGCCGTTATTACAAAAGTAGAGGGTACAGGGGGGGTAATCAGTCTTTCGACATTGAAAGAACGATTGCTCTATGAAGTCATTAACCCGTTTGAATATATTACTCCCGATGTAATCGCCGATTTTACTAGCGTTACTTTGAAAGAACTTGGCGAAAACGAGGTGTTGGTCTCTGGAGGAGGGGGAAAACATAAGCCCAACACTTTAAAGGTCAGCGTGGGATACAGGGCTTTTTATCTAGGAGAAGGGGAAATATCGTACATCGGTCCAGCCGCTTATGAGCGTGCAAAATGGGCAGGTGAGATTATTCGTGACCGAATAAAAGACTTATTTGATGACTTTAGATTTGATTTAATCGGAGAAAATCTGATAAATGAGCCGAATACCATTCATTCTGGGCATATTCGTTTGAGGGCTGCCGCTAAAGCAAGCACTTTGGAAATGGCTAATGTAGTAGGAGAAGAGATTGAAGCACTTTATACGAATGGCCCTGCGGGAGGAGGAGGAGTACGAAAGTTTTCCAATGAAATATTAGGAATAGTTTCGGTACTGATGGAAAGAGAACAAGTAAAACCAAAGGTTTTTATTCTGAATTAATCTATGAAATTATACGAGATAGCCCATAGCAGAGCTGGAGATAAAGGCAATATTTCTACTTTGTCGCTGATTCCTTTTCAGCCAAAAGATTATGATTTTTTGTGTGAAAATATTACCGTTGAAAAGGTAAGAGAACACCTGAAAGATATGGTGAAAGGAGAAATAATTCGCTATGAATTACCCAATATTTCTTCGCTGTTATTTGTGTGTTATGACGCACTTGATTCGGGAGTAACGACCTCTTTGAGAATAGATACTCACGGAAAAACGCTAAGTTACGTCCTTTTAGATATGGAAATACAAGAATTAAACTGATTTTTTACCTCAACCATTAAACAAAATGAACAAAAGAAACTTTCTGAAAACGGCTTCAGTTTTGGCAGTTGGAGCGTCAATGCCTTCTTTTTTAGTATCTTGTCAAGAAAAAGCAAAGGGTGTTCCCCGTACGAATTGGGCAGGAAATTTGACATATAGCACGGATAATCTTCATAAGCCAAAAACCATAGAGGAAGCACAAGAAATAATTAAAAAGTGTAAAAAAGTACGTTCTTTGGGTACTAAACACTGCTTTAATACGATTGCAGATAGCAAAGAAAATCAAATTTCTTCTGAAAATTTCAATCAAATCATCTCTTTGGATAAAGAAAATCAAACCGTAACAGTTGGTGCAGGTATAAAATACGGTGAATTATGTAAATATTTAGACGAAAATGGCTTTGCTCTTGGCAATTTAGCTTCTTTGCCACATATTTCTATTGCCGGAGCATGTGCTACGGCTACGCATGGCTCAGGTATTAAAAATGGGAATTTGGCATCTTCTGTTGTTGCATTAGAATTGATAAATGGCAAAGGAGAAGTGGTAAATTTGTCTGCTGACAAAGATGGAGAGGAATTTAAAATGGCTGTGGTGAATCTAGGGGTGTTGGGAATTCTTACCAAAATTACATTGGGTCTTCAACCTACCTTCAAAATGAAACAGGTAGTCTATCAAAATTTACCCATGGCTCAATTGGAAAAAAACTTTGAAACTATTATGTCTGCGGGGTATAGTGTAAGTTTATTTACCGATTGGACCAATAAAAACATCAGTGAGGTTTGGATTAAGAGCAAATCTGAAGAGATGAAAGAAATTGCTCCCGAGTTTTATGGTGCTAAACTTCAGACTAAAAATCTGCACCCGATAGAATCATTGGACGCTATTAATTGTACCGAACAAATGGGGGTTGAAGGCCCTTGGTACGAACGTATGCCACATTTTAAAATGGGTTTTACGCCTAGTAGCGGAAAAGAATTACAATCAGAGTATTTCATTGCTTTTGAGCATGCCTATGAAGGATTGATGGCAATAGAGAAGCTACATGACAAGGTATCTCCACACTTATTGATTACGGAGGTTCGTGCCATTGCTGCCGATGAGTTGCCAATGAGTATGATGTATCAAAAGACTTGTGTTGCCTTTCATTTTACATGGAAACAAGAAATTCCAGAAGTAATGGCGTTATTGCCAGAAATAGAGGCTGCTCTCGAACCATTTTTCCCAAGACCGCATTGGGGTAAATTATTCACTTTAAAACCCTCAGTTCTACAAAGTAGAATCGAAAAATTAGCCGATTTCAAGGCTTTGATGCAGAAACATGACCCAGAAGGTAAATTCCGTAATGAATTCATCGATACGAATTTATTTGGGGCTTAGATTTGTATCATTTGGAGTATTTTTTCAGCCCAATCCGAAATAATCTTTTTGGATTGGGCTGAATGTTAAGCCGATTTGAATCGGTATAAATAGGGAGCTTTGTTTGCCGCACCCGTAAATTTTTTTTCTAATCGCTCCAGTACATTCAAATCAAGCATTTTTTTCTGAAAGTTATTTCTTGACAAAGGCTTGTTGAATATAGCTTCATATAAATTTTGTAATTCTTTCATCGTGAATGTTTCGGGCAATAAATTGAATCCTATCAGTTTTTCATCAATGTTTTGTTGAACTGTCTGGCGTGCAAAGTTTACCATTTCGTCATGATCCATGATAAGTTTTGGCAATTCATTTACATTATACCAATCAATCGAGGAGTCAATAGGCGATTTTTGAGGAATAACTTTGTTAATATCTACCAAAGCATAATATCCTATGGAAATGAATCTTTTCGTAATCCATTCAAAATCTTCTTTGCTGATTTGTCCTTCCCCCAAAAAACAATCATTATCTGTCAGAATCTCTTGCAACAAATCCATGTTATTTCGACCGAAATCTCCAAATACCCTGAATTGCTCCAAAAAAACTTCAGTAATTCCGGTTCTTTCCTCTAATATTCTACTGGCAGCTTGGTCAATCCCTTCGTTTTGATAAATATAACCACTCGGAAGTGCCCAATAATCTTTGGATAAATTGAGCTTAGGAAGCAACACTTTTAATTCGCCCATATCATACCCGAAAATGACACAATCAATCGAGATTTGCTGTATGTAATTTTGCCTGTCAAGTCTTGTCATTCTAAATTGTTTATTGTTGAAATTGTATGTTTTTGGCTTTTTGTAAATTTATAGGATTATTTTTATTTGCAATAATACAAAATTTTATTGTCTTAAATTTAGACAATAAAATAAAAATTCTATATTTGCATAAAAATAACCATTATCTATGAAAAAAATACTCAAAATAGCTCTTTGGACATTTATTTCTTTGGCGATAGTATTGGCGGGGGCAATGTCGTTGTTTATGTATAAGATTAAATACGGATTTCCAGTATCCTACGAAACAGTAGCTCCTCCGATTCATTTCGATGATGCCAAGCCTGCCGTATTGTTATTTTCAAAAACAAGTGGTTTTCGTCATGCTGGCTCAATAGAAGCTTCTAAGAAAAGTTTTGATGCTTTGGCTAAGAAAAATAATTGGTTTGTTTATCAAACAGAAGATGGAGGTATATTTAATGCCGAACAACTCAGCCACTTTTCGGTCGTTATTTTTGATAATTCTACTGGAGAAGTGATTAATGACGAACAGAAATCAATGGTAGAAAAATATGTTGAAAATGGCGGAACCTTATTGGGTATTCATGGGGCAGGAGATAATTCACACCATTGGACTTGGTACAATAATCATCTTTTAGGAGCCGAATTTTCGCATCATTCCTTAGACCCTCATTTGCAAACAACAGAAGTAAAGAAGGATGGTTTTTCTGATAGTTTATTGACAAGCTCTTTGGCTGCCCAATTTACACATACAGAAGAATGGTATGTATTTTTTGAGAATCCTAGAAATAAAGGTTTCAATATTGTATATACCATTGATGGAACAAGTATCAAGCCAAGCGGCAATATGCTTTGGATGAAAGATAAAAATTTTGGAATGGGTAAAGACCACCCTGTTGCTTGGTGTAAGACGGTAGGTAAAGGCAAAACATTCTACACTTCTTTGGGGCATGATGAATCGGCATGGGCAAATCCAAATTTTATTAAGCTCATCGAAAATGCCGTAAATTGGGGTATTTCTAGAAAATAACAATTCCACTTTTAAATATATATTTCAATCAAACAATCTTCAATTTATATGAAAAAAGTAAATTTTTTACTGAAAAGCTATCTGTTAATAGTGACTTGGTTTTTCGTGTGTGCGACAGGAGTTTTTGCTCAAACAAAAAAAATCAATTTGCTGGTTTTTAGTAAAACGGCAGCTTTTCGTCATCAATCCATAGATGCTGGAAAAATAGCTCTTGCCAAAATGGCGAAAGAGAAAAACGTTGATATTAGCTTTTCGGAGGATTCGAAGCAATTTAACGAATTAAATTTAAAGAAATTTAATGCTGTTATTTTTCTTAATACCACTGGAGATATTTTGAATAATGAGCAACAAAATGCTTTTGAACGTTACATTCAAGCGGGTGGAGGATATGTTGGAATCCATGCCGCAACAGATACAGAATACGAATGGCCTTGGTATAATCAATTGGCGGGAGCTTGGTTTTTAGACCATCCAATGACACCGAGTAATATTCAAAAGGGCAAATTTTATGTCAGTAAAAGAAATGAATTTACTGCTGGAATGCCAGATGAATTTGAACGTACCGACGAATTTTACAGTTTCAAAGATATTTCTTCGAAAATCAATGTCGTGGTAAAAATAGATGAAAAAAGCTATATCGGAGGTAAAAATGGAGCAGATCATCCAATCAGCTGGTATCAAGAATTTGATGGAGGTCGTTCTTTTTATACTGCCATGGGGCATACAGATGAAACGTTCTCAGAAGCTTTGTTTTTGAATCATTTATGGGCAGGAATCAATTATGTTTGTGGAGGAAATACCCCGAATGCCATTGATTTCAGCAAAGCTAGACCAGAGGAAAATAGATTTACGAAAGTGGTTTTGCAGGAAAAATTAGACGAACCGATGGAATTGACTTTATTGGATAATAGTCGTATTTTATTTATTCAACGAAAAGGAGAGGTTCGCTTATTTAATACCAAAACCAAAGAATTAAAGACGATTGCCAAAATTCCAGTTAGTACCAAGTATGTCAATAAAGAAGGCAAAGAATCGATGGGAGAAGATGGGCTATTGGGTTTAAACAAAGACCCGAATTTTGCTCAAAACCAATGGATTTATATGTATTATTCTTCCACAAAAGGGTCTTACAACCAACTTTCAAGATTTACGATGAAAGGAGATGAAATCTTGTTGGATTCAGAAAAAGCGATGTTGCGTGTAGAAACCCAAAGAGAGGAATGTTGTCATACGGGTGGCTCAATAGCATGGGATAAAGTTGGGAATTTATATCTTTCTACGGGAGATAATACCAATCCTCATGGGTCAAATGGGTACAGCCCTAGCGACGAACGTCCTGGCAGAAGTGCTTGGGATGCACAAAAATCATCAGCAAATACCAATGATTTAAGAGGGAAAGTCATCAGAATCAAGCCGCAACCAGATGGTTCTTATACCATTCCTGAAGGAAATCTTTTTGCAAAAGGCACACCGAAAACTCGCCCTGAAATTTATACAATGGGACACCGCAATCCTTTTCGTATTTCTATAGACCAACATACAGGATATTTGTATTGGGGAGAAGTAGGACCAGATGCCTCAAAGCCAGATTCGTTGAGAGGCCCAGCAGGGCATGACGAAGTCGGTCAGGCAAGAAAAGCAGGTAATTTTGGTTGGCCTCATTTTGTAGGAGACAATAAGGCTTATACAAAATTTGATTTTGAAAAAAATAAATCTTTAGAAAAATGGGATGTTAATGCCCCTAAAAATACTTCTCCTAATAACACGGGATTAGAGGTATTGCCTCCGGCACAAAAGGCATTCGTTTGGTATCCTTACGGAGTTTCGAAAGAGTTTCCATTGGTAGGGAGTGGAGGAAGAAATGCCATGGCGGGTCCGGTATATTATGCCGAAGATTTTAAAACTGCCGAGAGAGCATTTCCAAAGTATTATGACAAGAAATTCTTTGAATACGATTGGATGCGTGGTTGGATTATGGCCGTAACAATGGATAAAGACGGCAATTATACATCAATGGAAAGATTTATGCCAAGCTATAAGTTTAGCAATCCGATGGATATGGAATTTGCTCAAAATGGGGATTTATATTTATTGGAGTATGGTACGGGTTGGTTTACTGCCAATGATGATGCAAGATTAGTAAGAATTGAGTTTAATGGAGGAAATAGGAAACCGCAATTGATGATGGCGGCAAATCAAATGGGAGGAGCTGCTCCTTTTCATCTTAAACTAACCTCTCAGGGGACTTTTGATGCAGATGGGGATGTGCTTAAATATACTTGGACGATTACCTCAAAACAAGGGTTTAATAAGGTTTTGACAAGTCCAGAGGCACAATTGGTATTAAACAAAAATGGTATTTATCGAGTTAATTTAACTGTCAATGATGGAAAAGGTGGAGTCAGCTCGCAAGCGATGGAAGTTTCTGTAGGAAACGAGCCTCCTATCTTAGCACTTGATATGCCGAAGGGTAATAAGTCTTTTTACGTTGCCAATAAATCGTTTGACTATGAAATTAAGGTAAAAGATAAAGAAGACGGGTCTTTAGAAAAAGGAATCGAACCTGAACAAGTGGCGGTTTCTATCGATTACTTGGCAGAGGGTTTTGATAAAGTTCAAATTGCACAAGGACACCGAACAGCTGATGCAAATGCCTTGTTTGCCAACGGTAAAAAGTTAATCGAAGCAAGCGATTGTATGGCTTGTCATAGCAAAGATAAAAAATCTATCGGACCAACTTATCGTGAAGTATCTTTGAAATACAAAGGAGATGCTTCTGCTTTGGAAAGATTGACTAAAAAAGTGATTTCGGGTGGAAGTGGCGTTTGGGGAGAGACAGCCATGGCAGGTCATCCACAGTTATCGACGGCGGATGCTTCGGAGATGGTTAAGTACATTCTGAATATTGCGAATGAAAAACCAAAAGAAAAAACATTGCCCGTAAAAGGTTCTTATCAAACAAAATTACCTTCGGGAGATAAAGGAAAGGGGGTATTCATTGTTCGTGCAGCGTATGAAGACCAAGGAGCAAATGGAGTTCCTTCCTTAAAGTCTGAACAAAGTTTTGTTCTTAGAAATGCCAAGCTTGATGTGCATGGCTTGGATATTTACGACAATGTGAATAAAATGTCGTATGGTGGCAATAATCTGGCAATTCCTGCCAAAAATGGTGCATACGTGGTATTGAAACAAGTAGATTTGAATGGAATTAAAGAACTTCAGATAGCGGCAACTGCTCCCAAACCGCAGCTAAACGCTGTCGGAGGAAAAGTTGAATTGAGAGTCGGAGGGGCAAATGGGCCATTGATTGGGGAGTCGAATTTTTTAGAAGCGTCTGATAAAATGGATTTTAAACCAAATATTATTTCAGCTCCTATCAATTTGTCTAGCAATCTTGCATCTGCTCCACAAGATTTGTATATTGTATTCGTTAATCCAAAATCTGAGGGGCAATCCTTGATGGTCGTGCTGGGAATGGAGTTCAAATTATTGAATGAGGGAAGTGCCTCTGCGATACCTATACAAAAAGAGGATACTCCAACTGAAAATAAGGATTTCTTCGTGGGTAATTGGCTTGCTAAAATGATTGGAACTCCAGGGGGAGATGTCGAAATTTCTATTAATTTGGAAAGAAAAGACGGTAAACTGACGGGTACAATGAAGTCTAAATTACAAAATGACCAAGCGAGTCCTTTGGATAAAGTGGAGGAGCTTGAATCTGGTAAAATTAAAATTTATTTTCAAGCAAATGGTATGAGCATCAACATGGAGTTGGAAAAAGAAGATGCTGATAACTTGAAAGGTAGATTAATGGCAATGTTTGATGTAACTGCCAAAAGAGTTAAATAACGTATTATAATTTATGTTCAATCTATAATTTTTTGTTAAAATGAAAAAAGTAAGCGTGTTCTTTTTATTGTTATTTTTAGGCTTAACGGCTAATACTTTCGCTCAATCAGCTACACCAACAGATTTTTTTGCTGGAAAATGGGAAATTACTGTTCTTGGCACGCCAAATGGGGACATTGTTTTTCAAACTGATTTGGTGAGGGTAGATGGCAAATTATCGGGTGATTTAGTGGACCCATCGGGAAAAATGCCTGAAAAAATTCATATTATTAATGTGGAAGAAGGGGCGGATAAAATGGAATTATTCTTCTCTGCTCAAGGCTATGATATCAACGTAGAATTGTCGAAAGTAGATGAGGAAAACCTCAAAGGAATGATGATGGGAATGTTTGAAACTTCAGCCAAACGTTTGAAGTAATCTCTCTAAATAATCAATAAAAAGGCTGTTTTCTCAATGGAAAACAGCCTTTTTATTGGTCTATTATTCAAAAATTAAAATTGAAATAAAGGATAATCTTGCATCCATTTATTAATTTCTGCTTTTACACGAGCAATTGTTGTTGCGTTGTCGTGATTCATCAATACATCATCAATTAAATCTACAATTCTTGCCATATCTGTTTCTACCAAACCTCTCGTGGTCATGGCAGCTGTTCCGACTCTCATGCCTGAAGTTGTCATGGCTGTTTTATCGTCAAAAGGAACCATATTTTTATTAACCGTAATGTCTGCTGTTATCAAGGCATTTTCGGCAATTTTTCCTGTTAGGTTTTTCGGACGTAAATCAATCAGCATCAAGTGATTATCAGTACCACCTGAAATTACTTTATATCCTCGATTAATAAACTCCTGAGCCATCACTCTTGCATTTTTTTGTACTTGTACTTGATAATTATAGAAATTATCTGTCAAAGCTTCTCCAAATGCCACAGCTTTTGCTGCAATAATATGCTCTAATGGACCACCTTGTGTGCCTGGGAATACCCCCGAATCCAATAAAGAAGACATCATTCTGATTTCGCCTTTTGGAGTAGTTATTCCAAATGGATTTGGAAAATCTTTTCTCAACATAATAACCCCGCCTCTTGTTCCACGAAGTGTTTTATGGGTGGTCGTCGTCACGATGTGGCAATGCTCAAATGGGTCATTCAATAGACCTTTGGCAATTAATCCTGCTGGGTGAGAAATATCTGCCAACAATAATGCTCCTACGCTATCTGCAATTTGACGAAGTCTTGCATAATCCCAATCACGAGAATAGGCAGATGCTCCACAAATAATTAGTTTCGGACGCTCTTTTTGTGCTGTTTCTTCTACTTTATTCCAATCAATCAAGCCCGTTTCTTGCTCTACACCATAGAAGAAAGGTTGGAAATATTTTCCTGAGATATTCACAGGAGAGCCATGTGATAAATGACCACCATGCGAAAGATTGAAACCTAAAATTTTATCTCCAGGTTGCAAACATGCCAAAAAAACTGCCATATTTGCTTGTGCCCCAGAATGAGGCTGAACATTTGCCCAACTTAAATTAAAAAGTTTCTTTAAACGGTCAATAGCAATTTGTTCAACTTGATCAACCACTTCACAACCGCCGTAATAACGTTTTCCGGGCAGACCCTCTGCATATTTGTTCGTCAGTACGCTGCCGGCTGCTTCCATCACCTGTGGAGAAACGAAATTTTCAGAGGCAATTAATTCGATGCCATGTAATTGGCGATTGTTCTCTTTCGCAATTAGGTCAAAAATCTGACTGTCACGAATGATTGAAGATTCTAAAGAAGACATATTGAATATAGGTTTGCATTTAATTTTGTGCAAAATTAAGGTATTTATGCTAAAATAGGCATCTTTTAGTAGGTATAAAATTAAAATTAAACGATTTTTTGCGAAATTTCTAAAGAAAATTATATTTGATTTTAATATTGTTATAATTTTTTTATATTTTCGCAAAAAAAAGCCTTCAAGATTTTCTCGAAGGCTTTCTGATAAATTTGCTTGTTTAATCGTTATAAGGAAAACACAGTAATTTTTATTAGTTTCATGAGTATAAAAAGTTTAGAAATCCATAAACTTTTGTTTTGCTGCTTTTTTCAGCCCTTTCAAAATTTCACTCTTTTTATCCTTCACACGAATAGCAAAAGAGGTCATAGTCGGGGCGGTTGCGATTGTATCTTGGTCAAATTCGAATTTTATGTTTAATTGTATCACTTCATCATGTTTGCCTACTGCTGCCAGACTTTTTTCGACTATTCCCCAAGGAATAGCTTGATAGTTCCCAACAGAACGAAAAGTAATTTCCAGCTGTTGAATAGGCACGGCTTGATTTGCCAAACACAATGACGAATAAAACAAAACATTCATCAAAAATAGCAAAGTTACAATCGTCGTTTTCATGGATATTGATGGTATTAGGAAAACAAATTTTTTAATGTTTTATGTCAGTCATTTAAATCCTCGTATATGGGTGTATTAAGCTTGAAATATCTATCTAATACAAGTACCCCATTGTGGCTCTAAAAGCTTTCATTCAACTCAAATGACTGAATATTCTCTCTTTCAGTGATACAAAGTAAAAAGCTTTTTGAACAAAAAACTAAGGAAATCGTCACGATTCGGTAAGTGGCGGAAAATAGTCGGTATTTGGTTTATTGATGAAAATATGAGCTTTTCATGGTTTTTTAAATGATTTTTGGCATATTTATTAAAAAAAACAAATCTATTTTAATAATTTCATTTACAATTTACTCAACTAAAAAAACAACAAATATTTGAAAATGAAGATATTGCATACTGCCGATTGGCATTTAGGGAAAAAGCTGTACAAACAGGATTTGCAAGAAGAACAAGAACTCTTTTTAAAATGGTTGATTGCTCATATTGAACAAGAAAAAATCGATATTTTATTGGTTTCGGGAGATATTTTTGATTTGGCAAATCCTCCGACCGAAGCCCGAACTTTGTATTATTGGTTTCTGAGCCAATTGGTCAATAAATGTAAAATTATCATTACTGGTGGAAATCATGATTCTGCTCAAATGCTTGACGCTCCGAAAGAATTATTGGATTTATTAACCATTAAAGTCATTGGAGGGGCAAGAAACTCGCTGGAAGAGGAATTATTGGTTTATGATAATATCGTCATTGCGGCAGTTCCTTATTTGAGAGATTCGGACATCAGAAAAGCGGTAGAAGATGAAACTTTCGAAGACCGCATTGAGAATATCCGAACAGGTATCAGAAACCATTATGAAAAATTAGCGGAGATTTGTGAAGAAAAATATCCGAATTTCTTAAAAATTGCCATGGGACATTTGTTTGCAGCAGGTGCCGAAACTTCCGAGTCTGAAAGGGAAATTCAAATAGGAAATTTAGCAGGAATCGACAGTAAAACATTTTCAAAGACATTCTCGTATGTAGCTTTGGGGCATATTCACCGACCACAATGGGTAGAAAAGGGCAGGGTGAGGTATTCTGGCTCGCCTATTGCTTTAAGTTTTAGCGAAAGAGAAGACCGAAAAATTGTGGTGCAATTAGACATTGAGGACGGAAAAATTCAGAATATTTCAGAAGTAGAAGTGCCTCGCTTTAGAACGCTCAAGCTCATAAAAGGAACGATGGACGAAGTGAAAAAGCAATTAATCGAGTTTCATAACGATTTAATTTTAAAGGCATTTATCGAGATTGAGGTAGAAGAAGCAGCATACAATCCTGCCTTGATACACGAGTTGAATGAGATTGCGACCTTGGCGAATGACGAGCAATTGATGGTATTAAAAAATAAGATAAGTTTTAAAAACAAGCTATTGGGAAGCGATGAGCTATTTTACGATGGAAGGAATATTCAAGAGGTTTCGGTAGTAGAGATGTTTGAAAAAAGGCTAGAATTTGAATCCGGTTTATCGGAAGAAGACAAAGTGTTATTGCTAAATACATACAAAGAATTATTGGAGGAAATTCAAGAAATACAATGAAAATCAAGAGAATTTACATTAGAAATATCAACTCTCTTCGTGGGGAGCATGTCATAGATTTTTCGCAAAGTCCGTTTAGCGAAACAGGGCTTTTTGCCATTATTGGAGCTACTGGTGCCGGAAAATCGACTATTTTAGATGCCATTACTTTGGCTTTATTCAATCGTATCCCAAGATTAGACCAGATTTCTAAGAATGTGATTGAAACGACTGGCTCTATCCTGACTCGTGGTGAAAAAGAGTGTGCGGCAGCTGTTACCTATGCTTGTGCTTCTGGTGAATTTACCTCTAAATGGAGCATTGGATACAACAAAAAAAATAATCTGAATGATTATGAAATGGAGCTGTCAAATACAGAAACTACTGAAATTGTACCACTAAAGAAAAGTCAAATCCCAAGTAAAAATCAGGAAAATATAGGATTGACCTACGACCAATTCATTAAGTCTATTCTATTGTCACAAGGAGAATTTGCGAAGTTTATTAAATCCAATCGAAACGAGCGAGGAAAATTGTTGGAAGATATTACTGGAACAGGGATTTATCGAAAAATTGGAAAAACAATATATGATAAAACCAAAGATTTAGTAAATAGACGAAACGAGTATAAACAAGAATTAGACCTTTTGGAAGCTCAGCTTTTAAAAATGGAAGAGGAAGAATCTCATACTAAAAGATTAGGAGAATTGACCACATTCATTCAACAAAAAGAAGAGGCTTTAAAGATTATTCAAGAGAAAATAAATGTCAAGCAGGAAATTGAAAGGATTCAAAGAAGACTGAATAAATATCAAAACGATTTGAATGTGGCTACGCTCGAAAAGAAAGCCTTTGAACAAGAGTATGCTCCGATTTTGAATCGACATGAAAAAGCAGAAAAGTTTATTGAAAAAATAAATAATTTAAGAGCTTTAGAGGGTCAATTGAGTCAAATACTAAGCAATAAGACAGCAGAAGAACAACGTTTACAAGAGGGACAAGCCTCACGGAATCAGGCAATCGAGCAAGCTAAAAAACTACTGAAACTTGAAATTCTATCGGAAGAGGAAATTCCTGAAAGAATCCAAACACTAAAAATTGCGTACGATACTCTGAAGGCTCAGAAAGTGGAAAGCGATGGACAAATAGCTGTTTTTCAAACTCAATTAGGTGGTTTATTGCCTCAATTACGAAAATTTGTGCCTAATTTTTCCTCGAAAACGGTAGGCAATACCGAGTTGGAGGTATTAAGACAGAAACTAGAGGAGCTTAAAAAAGAAAGAAATGATTTATTAATTCAATTAGGGCTGGAAAATACGGATACTCTTAATTCAGAGAAAGATAGATACAATAATGTATTATTGACCTATACGAATTTGAAAAATTATGTTGGAAGTTTTTTTGAAATAGCCAAAAAGCTGAAAGATTCTGAAAAATCGAAAGGAGAAAATCAACAAAACTGGACTACTGCAAAGCATGAAAAAGCAGAGAAAGAAAAAGAATTGACAGCCATTCGTGCCGAAATTCAGCGATTGGAGCAACAAAAAACAGCCTTAGCAGATTCCTATAATTTTGAAAAAACAAGACACGAATTGCTTCATAAAGACAAGCCATGTCCGCTTTGTGGCTCTTTAGAGCATCCCTATTTGAGCCACTATGCCAACAATTATTTGGAAGTAGATCAAAATCTTGTCGCCAAACGACAGAAAGAAACCGAAATATCGGATTTGCTAAGAAAAGCCAATACAGCGATTGATGTTTGCGAGCAAAATATAAAAAAAATTGATGATGCTAGTCTAAATTATACGAATGAGAAAAATGGAATTGAAAAAAATATCCAAGAATTAAAATTAAGTTTAGAAATAGACACGATTGGCAATATTCAAACCATTGACGATAAGATTGCCGAGATAAACCAAAAGACTAGCTTGCTCAATCGTTTGATAGAGGGTGTCAATCTATTGACAAATGTCGATAGCGGGTATCGAATATCCGCAAGTATCAATGAATTGCAACAAAAAAGCCAGACTTTGGCAGCTCAGATGCACGGTCTGTATGAAGGCAATGATTTAGATGGTGCAATTGGCCGATTGCAGCAAGCATTTACTCAAAGTCATACCATTATTGCTACTTGCCAAGGAAATTTAGTGCTAATCGTCGAGCAATTAGCAGTGCAACAGCAGTTATGTACAGAAAATCTGAAAACGTTTGAAGAGGAAGTAAAAATAGAGGGATTTCTGGGGCGTTCGGATTGTGAATCTGCCTTGTTAGGTGTAGAGCAAGCAAGGCAGATTAGGGAAAAGAAGACACATATTTTTAATACATTGACGACAAATACGCAATTAATTGATGTTGAAAATAATCACCTGCAAGAAAATACAAAGAAAGACGAGCCGACAATTTCTTTGCTTGATTTACAAAATACAAACCAAGATTTGAATGAACAAAAGGCTCAAGCAAACCAAGAAAAAGGAGGAATAGAAACCTCTTTAGCTATCAATAATCAAAGAAAAGAACAAATAGCAGAGAGAAAAAACAGATTGGAACAATTCGATAAAGACAATCGAAAGTGGGTGTTGTTGCAGGAATACATAGGCAGTGCTGACGGCACAAAATATGCTAATTTTGCCCAAGCAATGACCCTCACCCAATTGGTGGTGCATGGCAATAGAAGATTGATAAAATTGACAGACCGCTATTTGCTGGATAAGCCAACAGAGAAAGAAGACGAATTGATGGTTATTGACCAATATTTAGGGAATGAACGTCGTTCGGTAAAAACTTTATCAGGAGGAGAAACATTTTTGATTAGTTTGTCGCTTGCATTGGCTCTTTCCGATATGGCATCAAGAAATGTACCATTGGAAAGTTTGTTTATCGACGAGGGATTTGGCACTTTAGACCCAGAAACTTTGGATATGGCACTAGGAACGTTGGAGCATTTGCAAATGGAAGGAAATAAAAATATTGGTATTATTTCACACGTAGAGGCAATTAAAGAAAGAATTAATACCCAAATTCGATTGGAAAAAAATAACAGGGGCTTCAGCACGCTCCATATTAAAGGATAAAATCAATAAATTTTCCCGAAAGCAAACAAGAGCTATTCGGGAAAATTTTTATAAAGCCTGATTGACTGCTCTAACGACTTCTGGCACCGAAATTAATCCAGTATGCCGCCAAACTTGTTTGCTGTTGTGAAATAAAATCAAAGTCGGAACGGCATCAATTTTATACTTTTTTCTTAAAGCTGTATTTTTATCTACATCAATTTTTATAATTTCAATCTCTTCGTCCAATTCATCGGCAAGCTGATAAAGCATGGCATCGATTTTTCGGCAAGGCTTGCACCATTCCGCACTGAAATCTATCAATACAGGATTGCCCGAACTGATTAGTTCTTCAAAATTTCCAGTCATTTTTTTGTAATTTAATCTAAAATATTACACAAAGAAAGCAAGAATAGTTCTTATTTCTGAATTAATTACGTGCTTTTTGTATGTTTTGCACGAAATAGCTAAAATATGCTCTATCTTTGAGGTTTAATCATTTGAAATTCATGCGAAACAAAAACAAACAAAATATTCATAAACCAAAGCCTGTCGATAAAATTCCTGCCACAATCCTTGAGGTAAAGGAAACGGCAGAATTATTGCCTTTTTTACTCCTAAGTTTAAAAAATAAAAGTAGAAATGAGGTGAAAAATTTATTAAAGAATAAACAAGTAATAGTCGATTCGCAACCAGTGAGTCAGTTCAACCATTCGGTGGAGGCTGGAAGTAAGATTCAGATTTTATGGAAAAAACCTATTGAGAATACAAAATATAGCGGATTGACGATTATTTTTGAAGACGAATATTTGATTGTCATTGAAAAAGATGCTGGATTATTGTCTATTGCAACAGAAAAGCAAAAACTCAAAACAGCTTATAGTATTTTAAGTTCGCACGTAAAAAGTCAAAATCCATCTAATAGAATATTTGTTGTGCATCGCCTAGATAGGGAAACATCGGGTTTAATGATGTTTGCGAAAAGTGAAAAAGTTCAAAAATTATTACAAGAAAACTGGAGTGAATCAATAGACGAACGAACCTATTTGGCTTTAGTAGAGGGTGCGGTCGAGCAAGAATCAGGCACAATTGAATCTTATTTATTGGAAAGCAAAGCAAAAATTGTCTATTCCAACAAACAAAATCAAGAAGGACAAAGAGCCATCACCCACTATCAAGTAATACAGAAAAACAATAAATACTCGCTATTACAAGTAAATTTAGAAACAGGTCGAAAAAATCAAATTAGGGTTCATGCCAAAGACATGGGGCATTGTGTGGCAGGAGATAAAAAATATGGAGCCGAAACCGACCCAATTAAAAGGTTGGGCTTACATGCTTGGGTATTGGCATTTAAACATCCGATTTCTCAATTGGATTTAAGGTTTGAAACACCAATGTTGCCCAAGTTTTTAAGCGTTTTCTGATTCAGACTTTTTCTAATAGACTATTAAAAAGAACATATTTTCCTCGAAATAGCATGTCGTGTCGGTCAAAAATAATGTCTTTGTGTTGTTGGTCAAATTTTTGATAATCTTCCTGATTGTCGAAAACGAATTGTAAAGTATAAGTTTCGCCATCATTAGGAATTTCCGTGAGTAATTTGAAGACTTTTATGTCCTTCGGCAGTTGGGTTTCGAGTGCTTTCGGAATGATATTCATTTTCATCCATTCGAGCCATTTGGAATGGATTTTTGATTCGATGTTGTAGGTAAAGTTAAAAATTAACATTTTTTATGATTTTTTGTTTAGATTTCTGCAAAATAACTAAAGATTTTTCGACTTGTATTTATCTAAATAAATTTTCTTTCCGTTCTTTGCATTTTAGAAACCGACCAAAGGTTCGTTCGGGATTTTGACAAAAATTGTACACCATCAATTTCATACAAAATATGTTCAAGAAATATCTTCCTCAATCACTAGCAATTGTATGCTTTATCGTGATAAGCTTTTTATATGCTTCGCCGCTTTTACAAGGGAAAAGATTGGTGATGCACGATACGCAAATGGCGGCAGCCTCTGCCAAAGAAGTGAATGATTTTCATAAGCAAACAGGCGAATGGGCTTGGTGGACAAACTCGATGTTTGGTGGAATGCCTGCCTTTATGGTGGCGGGAGATTATGAGGGAAGTTTATCGACTCAATTAGGGTCTTTGTACATGAATAGTATCCCTTCTCCGGCAAATGTATTGATTCTGTTGATGATTGGTTTTTTTGTATTGACTCGAACCCTAAAAATAGATATTTGGTTAGGTTTTTTTGCATCAGTTGCCTATGCTTTCAATACCTATAATTTATTATTTTTAGAAGCAGGACACGTCTCCAAAATCATTGCGATAGCTTTTGCTCCAGCGGTTTTGGCGGGTTTTATTTCAATTTTTAGAGGGAATTATTGGGGAGGGTTGGCTTCGTTGACCTTTTTTATGTCGATGGAGTTTTATGCCAATCACCCGCAAATAACGTATTATTTGTTTTTCTTATTGGGGGTTTATGTGCTGTTTGAGGTTTATTTACATGTTAAAAAAGGAAATTTTTCAGGTCTTTTGAAAGCTCTTGCTTTTGTAGCAGTAGGGTCGTTGGTAGGTATTGGTACTCACGGAATGCACCTTTGGAATAATTATGTATATTCGAAAGAAACCACCAGAGGAAAATCTGAATTGACTTTAGGGAATTTAAATCAATCGGCTGATGGATTGGGTAGGGATTATGCGTTTGCTTATAGTCCTGGTAAAATAGAGACTTTGACCCTTCTCGCTCCTAATTTTGTAGGGGGGGCTTCTGCTGGCAATGCTGGCGAAAGCTCGGAAACCTATAAAATGTTGATAAATAAAGGAGTAGATGCTACCAATGCGGCTCAGTTTAGCTCCAATTTGCCTTTGTATTTTGGTCCTCAATCGTATGTTTCTGGTCCAAATTATTCAGGAATTATCATTTTGTTTTTGTTTTTCCTAAGTCTGTTTTTATTGAAAGATGGCTTAAAATACGTATTAATTCTGACCTCCGTTTTGTATTTATTTATTTCATGGGGAAGTAGTTTTACGGGGTTCAATTATTTTATGTTTGATTTTTTTCCTTTTTATAATAAATTCAGAGATAGTAAAATGATTGTGACCTTGATGCACCTATGTTTTGTGTTGGGGGCTGTGATGGGTATCAATAAAATAATAGAAGAAAAAATATCTTTCAGTGATTTAAAGAAACCTTTGATTTATACTTTGGGAGGGATATTGCTTTTGATGATAGGGGGATATTTGAGTTTGGATTTTCAGTCGCCTCGTGATGCAGATTTGGTGAAGGGAATGGCACAAGCGAATGGACAAGATTTTGCCAATAGTTTTTTAAGTGCTTTAATTGCCGATAGGCAATCTTTGGTTCAAGGAGATTTATTACGTTCGGTATTCTTAATTTTATTGAGTATTGTTGCCATTTGGGCGTTTGCCAATAATAAAATCAAATCCTTCGTCTTTGTAATAATCATTGGATTTTTGGCAGCTTTTGATTTGATTTCGGTAGATAAACGTTATTTTAATAATGATGATTTCAAACCAAAATCTTTCTTAACAGAGGCGTTTACACCGACTCCTGCCGATGAGATGATTTTACAAGACAAAGACCCCGATTTTAGGGTGTTGGATATGGCAACAGGACAAGGATTTTTTTCGGATGCACGAGCTTCCTATTTTCATAAATCCGTAGGGGGATATCATGGAGCAAAATTGAAGAAAATTCAAGAATTGTATGATAATGCCATGATTAAAGATGGAAGGTATAACTTGGCTGTCTTTAATATGTTAAATACTAAATATTTTATCGTGCCAGGGCAAGATGGAAATCCTATGGCACAGCAAAACCCAGAAGCTTTGGGGCATGTATGGTATCCGAAAGAAATAAAGGTAGTTAAAAATGCAGACGAAGAGATAAAAGCGGTAGCGAATTTCAATCCTAAAAATACGGCTTTAATAGACATTAGATTTGAGCAGTATTTTAAAAATAGTACCCAAGATACAACTGCTACGATTCGATTGACAGATTATAAGCCAAATTATTTGAAATACGAGTCGAACTCTGCAAAAAATCAGGTAGCAGTATTTTCAGAAATTTATTACCGAGGAAATGAGGATTGGAAATCTTATGTTGATGGTGTAGAAACACCTCATTTTAGAGCAAATTATGTTCTGAGGGCAATGGTAGTACCGAATGGCAAGCACACAATTGAGTTTAAGTTTCAACCAAAATCAGTGGTTTTAGGAGCAAAAATAGATTTAATTGCCTCAATTCTGATGGTTTTGATGATTTTTGGAGCCATGTATGTGACTATTAAACCCAAATCTCAAGCTCAAAATTGATATGATGAATGCTTGGGTAGCAAATATGATTACATTTTTCCAGAATTTGTTGGATTCATGTATTTCTTTGGCAAAAGTATTGCTGATGTCACGCTTTGGCTTGTCCAAATTTCAGAAAAATAGAGAAATGGCATCTATTTTAGGGAATGGACCTTCGCTCAATCAATCTTTGGAAGAAAGCGGACAATTTATAAAAAGTACGGATATTTATTGTGTCAATAATTTTGCTCTTTCGCAGGTTTATACCGTTGTGCAGCCTCAAAATTATGTAATGTTAGACCCTGCCTATTTTTTATATTCTCCTGCCAATGCTGCTCGAAAAGATGTGGAGCAAAACATAAAAGCAATATTAGAACATACGAGCTGGCAAATGAGATTGTTTGTTCCGTCGGGGTTTCGGGATTCGTTCATAGTCAAAGAAATATTGAAAAATAAGCCCAACATTCGGGTATGTTTTTTCAATTATACGATTGTCAGAGGTTTCGAGTGGTTTCGTCATTGGTTTTTTCGTAACAATTTAGGAATGCCTCAATGCCAAAATATATTAGCTGCTTGTACTTATTTGGCAGTCTTACAGGGGTACAAGGAGATATATCTTTGGGGGGCAGACCATTCTTGGCATGAAGAAATTAGAATAAGTGAAAATAATGAGTTAGAAATGAGGCAGTTGCATTTCTATGATAATCAAAGTCAAATCAAGCATGAAAAAGTAATAGATGTCAGAAATAATTCAAGACCTAAATTACATGCCCAATTTTTATCATTGCATAAAGCTTTTTATGCCTACGAAATATTACAAAAATTTGCAATTTCGAAAGGGGTTAAAATCTTAAATGCCAGTAAAAAAAGCTATATCGATGCTTTTGACAGAATTATTGTACGGGATTTTGAGAATTAATTCAGACATTTTTTAATAGGAATTATATAAGCATGACACTTACGGATAGGGAGTTTTGGATAGATTATTGGGAAAATAAAAAAGATTTGGTCTTTCGTGTTCCGAAAAATTTTGTTTTGACCAATTTTTTAAGAGATTTAATCCAGCAAGGAAGCATCCACTCTGCCTTAGAAATAGGTGGATTTCCGGGGCATTATACGGTTTTTTTAAAAAAATACTTAAATATCGAAGCGTCGCTTTTGGATTATGTGGTGCATCCGAGAATTATTTCCGAATTATTGCACATCAATGATTTGGAAGAGCAAGATGTCGAAGTCATTGAAGCAGATTTGTTTAATTTTCAATCCTCAAAAAAATATGATTTGGTCTTTTCAAATGGCTTAATCGAACATTTTGACGATACAAAATTAGTGGTTGAAAAACACTTGGGCTTGTTGAATGAGTCTGGAAAACTTTTTATTTCACTCCCCAATTTTAGAGGTATTAATGGCTGGTTTCAGAAAAATTTCGACCACGATAATTATTTGAAACATAATATCGGGTGTATGGACATTGAGTATCTTCATGGCATTTGTGAACAGCTACAACTCAAAAATATCCGTGTTTTTTACGATGGTGTATTTATGATTTGGCTCGAAAACGAAGCGTCTCAGCCCTTTTTTGTGAAATTGTTCAAAAAAATGGTTTGGGTATTGGGGAAAGTTTACTCTAAAATATTTTCTCAAAAAAACCAACTCATGTCTCCGTACATTGTTATTTTAGCCGAAAAATAAATTAAAAACAAATTCATCAGAATGTACCAACATTCGAAATAGAGTAATGATTATGAAACCAAAAGAGCAAGGCTTTTTCTTTCCTGCCGAATGGCATCCACATCGAGCTATTTGGCTGTCGTTTCCTCAGAGTTCTGATTCGTGGGATTATGGTGAAAGATTACAACGAATTTATCCAGCTTATATGAGATTTATACAAACCATTGCTCTGTCTGAAAAGGTTTGTATCAACGCAAAAGATGAAGCACATAAAGAATTAATAGAAGATTTGTTAAATCAGTACGAAGTTGATAGAAATCAAATAGAATTATTGGTTCACCCGAATAATGATTCATGGTGCAGAGACCATGGCCCTGCTTTTTTGATTAATCCGCAAACCAAACAACGCATGATTGTGGAATGGGGCTATAATGCGTGGGGTGGAAAATATCCTCCCTTTGATGATGATGATGCTATCCCGATTAAAATTGCTGAATATTTAAAGCTACCTTATGTCATTCCTGGAATCATTATGGAGGGGGGCTCGGTAGAATTTAACGGAAAAGGTACTGTTTTGACTAGTAAATCTTGTTTGTTGAATCCAAATCGAAATCCTCATTTAACACAAGCCCAAGTAGAGCAATATTTATGTGATTATTATGGAGTGGAGCAAGTACTTTGGGTAACAGAAGGAATTGTAGGTGATGATACCGACGGGCATATCGACGACACGACGAGATTTGTAAACGAAGATACTGTCCTGACAGTGGTGGAACAAAATCCTGAAGATGAGAATTACCATCCTTTGCAACAAAATTTGGCAGATTTGAGGGCGATGCGATTGCCCAATGGAAAACCATTAACTATTGTTGAATTGCCTATGCCAGACCCAGTATATGATAGCGGGATTCGTTTGCCTGCTTCTTATGCTAATTTCTTGATAACAAATGCCTCGGTTATTGTGCCGATATTTAATGGTGAAAAGGATGCCATTGCCTTAGAAATTATTCAGAAATGCTTCCCAAATAGAGCGGTTGTCGGCATTGATGCCACTGAAATTATTTGGGGTTTGGGTAGTTTTCATTGTTTGTCGCAACAAGAACCAATGGTATGATTCTGTTTTTTTAAGAAAACCAACCCTCACAAAAACCGAATGGAATAGGATTCATTTGTGTTTACTTTTCTATTATCTTTATGTTCAAAAACAATCATTTTTACCCAAAATGATTGTTTTTGTTTAATTT
>JACCDQ010410964.1_pt1 | contig 24807 bp, 17 predicted proteins | sample 7446031 | NCBI WGS metagenome assembly JACCDQ01 (sample SAMN15323442, study PRJNA562643) | freshwater metagenome | isolation source: river surface water | place: USA:Blue River Watershed | collected 2017-08-17 | reverse complement strand
GGGCCATTTGGTGTCCCTGTTCGGCGATCGCCCGCACTTGAGCATCAATTTGGGTGGCTACCTCTTCGGAATATTCGGCCCGATTCATTAAACCACCGCCTAGGAAGACCTCACCGCCGGAACTTTCGAGAGAAACAGGGCCTAAATTACTCATGCCAAAACGAGTTACCATCTGACGGGCCATTTCCGTTACCTGTTGCAGATCGCCCCCGGCTCCGGTGGTTACTTCATCTTCACCAAAGACTTCTTCTTCAGCCGCCCGACCGCCCATCGCTCCGGCAATGCGGGCCATTAATTGGGCTTTCGTGGTTAATCCCTGTTCTTCATTGGGCATAAACCAGGTTAATCCCTGGGCTTGACCGCGAGGAATGAGGGTAACTTTCTGAACGGGATCATGGTCTTTTAATAAAGTGCCAACGATCGCGTGGCCCACTTCGTGATAAGCAATTAGGCGTTTGCTCTTGCTATCTACTAGGGGCGTGCCTTCCATGCCCGCGACCACCCGATCCACCGCGTCATCAATTTCCAGCAGGGTAATGGCTTCTTTGCGACGACGGGCCGTTAGAATGGCCGCTTCATTGAGTAAGTTGGCTAAATCGGCTCCACTAAATCCGGGGGTACGTCGAGCCACCGCTTCAATGGAAACTTCAGGAGCTAACTTTTTATTGCGGGCGTGGACTTCCAGAATTTCTAAACGACCTTTGAAGTCGGGAGCATCTACAATCACCTGACGGTCAAACCGACCGGGGCGCATTAGGGCAGAATCCAAGACATCGGGACGGTTCGTGGCGGCGATGATAATAATACCGGTATTGCCTTCAAAGCCATCCATTTCCGTGAGTAACTGGTTGAGGGTTTGTTCCCGCTCATCGTTACCACCACCAATGCCTGCGCCCCGTTGACGACCGACGGCATCAATTTCATCAATAAAAATTAAACAAGGCGCGTTTTCTTTGGCTTTTTTGAATAAGTCCCGTACCCGTGACGCACCAACCCCGACAAACATTTCCACAAATTCTGACCCGGAAATACTGAAGAAGGGAACCCCAGCTTCTCCGGCGATCGCCTTCGCTAACAAGGTTTTCCCAGTTCCAGGCGGGCCGACTAATAAAACCCCTTTGGGAATTTTGGCTCCTACTGCTGTAAAGCGTTCGGGTTGTTTCAAGAAAGTGACAACCTCTTGTAATTCTTCCTTGGCTTCATCAATGCCGGCTACATCATCAAACATAATGCCGGTCTTGGCATCCATTTGGAAGCGGGCGCGGGATTTGCCAAAATTCATGGCTTGGCCAGGCCCCCCCGGTAAATTATTGGAGCGACGGAAGAGGAAAAAGAGCGAGGCAATGAGAATAACAGGAAACACCAAATTCCCTAAAAAGCCCCAAATCATGCCATCATTCCGCACCGGATGGGAATCCAAACGCACGTCTGAATCCCGTAACTTAGCAATTAAATCGGGAGCATTGGCCGGCAAATCTACCCTGGAGCGCAGTACCCGATCCACCTCTGGATCACTCACTTGAACGATCGCCGTCCGGCCACCTTCATAGAGATCCACACTGAGAATGCGATGGGCATCCAAATACTCCAGGAAACGGCCATAGGTCATGCGCGTGTTGGCAGTATTGTTATTGATATTGGCGGCACGGTTGGCAAAAGTTCCCTGCCACAGAAAAAAGCCCACCACCAAGACGGGCAATGTCCATAACAGGATCGTTCTCCAGGAAAGTTTCATAGTTTTTCTTAAAAATAGGGTGATTTTGTATAGGAAGCAGACGGAGGGCCTTACGTCTTTTTTACCTTACTCTAACTTTGGGGGTCAAGCTCCTAGCATAGGTTTAGGCTTTTAGCCAAGTTATGTTAACTAAATGTAACGTAATTCTCAGATTTCTGGCAAGCTGTCCCTGGGGGAATGGTGTACTTGGCTTGGCCCGGTGATCTCGTCTTCGGAAAACTGCGGTATTCTTGAGGGGCATTACGATCAACGAGCTTATGCTACAAATTAACGATTTGAATGTTTACTACGGCGAAAGTCATATCCTCCGTAATATAGATATGACGATTCCTGAAGGCCAAATGGTTTGTTTAATTGGGCGTAACGGTGTGGGAAAAACGACCCTCTTAAAAACCATCATGGGCATTTTAAAACCGCGCACCGGCAAAATTCTCTATCAAGAGCAAAATCTGTTAGCGAAAACGACGGATAAACGCGCACGTGCGGGGATTGGCTATGTTCCCCAGGGTCGGGAGATTATTCCGCGCTTAACAGTACAGGAAAATTTACTGCTCGGTTTGGAAGCTCGTCCCCAGGGTCGCCCCAAAAATGCCACGATTCCCGAAGAAATTTTTGAGCTTTTTCCGGTGTTAAAAACGATGTTAATGCGGATGGGGGGAGATTTAAGCGGTGGACAACAACAACAGTTGGCGATCGCCCGGGCCCTAATGGGGAAACCCAAATTATTGTTATTAGATGAACCAACCGAAGGGATTCAACCCTCCATTATTTTAGAAATTGAAGCGGCAGTGCGTCGAATTATTGCGGCGACGGGAATTTCCGTGTTATTGGTTGAACAACATTTACATTTTGTGCGTCAAGCGGACTGGTACTATGCCATGCAAAAGGGAGGCATTGTAGCTTCTGGTTCTACTCAGGAACTCAGTCAAGATGTCATTCAGCGTTTCTTGGCTGTTTAATGGTTAGGTTCGGTGTTGCACAAATAGTTTTTCTTTTTCTATGTCTATTTTTTTAAATTCAGGAGTATTTCACTTTAGCAACCTGAATGAGCGACTTTTGTTAATGACAAGCGATCGCATCAAACGTAGCCAAATCATAACCCTGCTAATGACTACAAAGTCCCTTCAATTTTACGGCGAATCACCTCCTCCGTTTGACGTAAACCCTCCTCCGTACTGGGAAAATTATACCTGATCGCATTCGGATCACGACGACTCATCAACGCCCGTAAAGCCTCATCATCCTCACGGTTCTGTAAAACATAGGCTCTCAGATCAGCCTTGCTCATTTGACTAAAATTAGGCTTCATTTGGCAAAAACTCCCAATTTCCATCGGCATAAATAATCAATTCAAGGTCTTGACCCGCCAAAATATAAATCTCGCCTCGTAACGGGTCAAATCAAAATAAAACAATATCCCGAAACCCATCCGAGAGACTTTGGCAAAGCTCGACCGACTTAATGGCTTGCTGTGTAGTTAACGAAAACAACTTACCCCCAATAATAACACCTTCTCAGTTTACCTTAACTACCCTTAACCGTCACAGGCTAATCAATTAATTTTTTTCAATCAAATCACCTCCCAAATACTTGTGCATCACCTCCTGAACCACCGCAGAAACCGAAATTCCTAACTGCTCCGCCAAATTATAAATTTCATTGGTATCTTGCAGAGATAAATTAACCTCAATCTTTTGCTTAGAACGATCCGCGATCGCCATCTGACGTAAACGAGCAATCTCCTCCTTTTCGTTAGGAATACTAACCCATTCATCATTTTCAATGCTCTCTAACAATTCCCGTTCCTCTTCATCTAAATCCAGAGCAACAGTGAGTTGATCAATAGTCATATTATCAAAATCTAAATTACTCATTGGTTTGCCTCCCTGAAAATTTCTTTTTCATTTTTCGACTGGGAAAAATTGTTTTTAAAAAAGTAACAGAACCATCTTCAACAAAAGGAACACAATAGATGTATCCTCTAATTTCCACAACCATCATAGATTGGTTAGGATACTTTTCTAAATTAGCCGTACCCGTTATACCAAGGACTCGATTATTTTCAATCGAATCAATTACATCCTCAAAAGAAACTCCTCTTTTTTGTTGCAATTGCTCATTTTTCTCCTTATTCCAATGGTAATTAGTCATGGTTCGCTAATCATTTCAAAGTGCGATCGCGGCTCTTCTCGGTTTTGTTACTGACAAGCGATCGCGGTCAAGGTAAATAAAATGTTTCAGATTAACTACGTTTCCATCGGGCAGCAAATTCTTGTTTTGCTTTTTCACGCTTACTGTCTAACTCCTTTCTACGCTGAATTTCGGCTTGTTTAGCTTGTTGAAGGCGAGCTTCTAATGTATCACCAGAATCACCAGGCAACTGTAAATCATCATCAAGAGCCGAATGAAGATGACGGGCTACATTTGCCATTTGTTGGGCAACTTCATAAAGATTGAGTTGCTCAGTATTGAGATCGTCTGGGCTTGACATAAACTTTTTGAGCCTTGCGGCCCTCCGCTCCTGAATTTAGGTGCTATCTATATTTAACCTCATTTCGACTAAAAACAGAGGGAATCGTTAAGGGAACTACGAACTAAGCTCCCCTAACGCCCCAATCCTAACTACCTCCAATCCGTGCGACATCACGGGCATTCTCCTCAAAGGCTGCATTAAGGGCATCATCACCACTTAAACCAGCTTCTAACGCATTCTTAATAGCCTGGAGAACTCGCTTATAATCCTTCGGCATCACTTTAACAAATTTAGGAATATTCACTTCCCAATTCGCTAAAACAGCCTGACCTTTTACGCTCTGGGTGTAATTAACATGGTTCTGAATTAACTCCTGTAAATCGGCAATTTCTTCAGGGTCTTCGAGGCTTTCTAAACCCACCATTGACTGATTACAACGAGTCGCAAAATCCCCCGTTTCATCGAGGATATAGGCTACGCCGCCACTCATCCCCGCCGCAAAGTTCCGACCAGTGGGGCCAAGGACGACGACCTTACCGCCAGTCATGTACTCGCAACCGTGATCGCCCACCGCTTCCACAACGGTATTCACCCCAGAGTTACGCACACAGAAGCGTTCGCCTGCCATCCCCGCAATATAGACCTCGCCACTGGTTGCCCCGTAGAGAGCCACGTTACCCGCGATGATGTTTCCCGCCGCTACAAAGGTCGAACCATGGGGAGGATAGACGATTAATTTACCGCCACTTAACCCTTTGCCGAGGTAGTCGTTGGCATCCCCTTCTAATTCGAGGGTGACTCCTTTTGGTACAAAGGCTCCGAAACTTTGCCCTGCACTGCCCTGGAAGTGGAGATGAACGGTATCGTCGGGTAGCCCTTCCCAATGACGTTTGGTGATTTCATTGCCGAGGATGGTTCCCACCACACGGTTAATATTTTGGATCGGTAAGGTGGCTTTGACTTTTTCCCCTTTTTCAATGGCAGACTTACACAACTCTAAAAGCGTAGTGATGTCCAAAGACTTCTCTAAACCATGATCCTGAGCCATTTGGCAATAACGACCGACTTCGGGGCCAACTTCGGGCTGGTAAAGGATCGCTGATAGATCAATGCCTTTCGCTTTCCAATGTTCCACCGCTTTTTTCGGCTCTAAGACATCGGTACGACCGACCATCTCATCAACGGTACGGAAACCCAGTTGGGCCATGATTTCCCGCATTTCCTGGGCGATAAAGGTCATAAAGTGGACGGTATGGGCTGGATCGCCTGTAAATTTAGCCCGCAGTTCGGGGTTTTGGGTGGCAATCCCCACAGGACAGGTGTTTAGGTGACAAGCCCGCATCATAATACAACCCAGGGAAACGAGCGGCGCAGTGGAAAAGCCAAATTCTTCGGCTCCGAGTAAGGCTCCGATCACCACATCCCGACCCGTTTTCATTTGTCCGTCGGTCTCTACCACAATCCGCGATCGCAGGTTATTCAGTACAAGCGTCTGATGGGTTTCAGCTAATCCCAATTCCCAGGGCAGTCCCGCGTGTTTGATCGAAGTTTGGGGGGAAGCTCCCGTTCCGCCGTCATAGCCAGAGATTAAGACCACATCGGCATGGGCCTTGGCAACCCCAGTGGCGATCGTCCCCACCCCCACTTCGGAAACTAATTTGACATTAATACGCGCCGCACGATTGGCATTTTTAAGGTCGTGGATTAACTCGGCTAAGTCCTCGATCGAATAAATATCGTGGTGAGGAGGAGGGGAAATTAAACCCACACCAGGGGTCGAGTGACGCACTTTGGCAATCCAGGGATAGACTTTTTTGCCTGGCAGTTGACCGCCTTCACCAGGTTTCGCGCCCTGGGCCATTTTGATTTGGATTTCTTTCGCCTGAGATAAGTACAAACTCGTCACCCCAAAGCGTCCCGATGCCACCTGTTTAATCGCACTATTTTTGGAATCGCCCTCTTCGTTCGTCCAGGTATAGCGATCGGGGTCTTCGCCGCCTTCCCCTGTATTGGATTTGCCACCAATGCGATTCATGGCGATCGCCAGGGACTCATGGGCTTCTTTGGAAATAGAACCGTAACTCATGGCCCCCGTTTTAAAGCGTTTCATGATCGCTTCAATGGGTTCCACTTCTTCCAGGGGAATGGCTTCGCGTGATTTGAAATCCAATAGACCGCGCAGGGTAAAGAACTTTTGATTCTGTTCATTGACGAGACTGGCGTACTTTTTATAGAGCGCATAATCGCCTTCCCGAACGGCACGCTGCAAAGTGTGAATGGTTTCAGGATTAAAGAGATGTTCTTCCCCATCCTTACGCCATTGGTACTCACCGCCCACATCAAGGGTATGAATGTCGCCAGGACGGGGAGCAAAGGCGTGTTGATGACGCAAAATCGCTTCCTGTGCCAGGACTTCCAAATCTGCACCTTCAATGCGAGAAGCTGTCCAGGTAAAATACTTTTTGATCACCGATTTATTGAGACCGATCGCCTCGAAAATTTGCGCTCCACGATAACTTTGAATGGTAGAAATACCAATCTTAGAAGCAACTTTAATCACCCCTTTTGTGGCCGCTTTAATGTAATTTTTGCAAGCAGTTTTATGGTCAACTCCGACTAACGTACCATCGGCGATCATGCCTTCAAAGGTATCAAAAACCATATAGGGATTAATTGCCCCGCAACCATAACCAATTAACACCGCATGGTGATGCACTTCTCGTGGTTCTCCCGATTCCAAAATCAAACCGACACGGGTACGAGTTCCTTTACGAATGAGGTGATGATGTAACCCCGAAACTGCTAGTAAAGCGGGAATAGCCGCCTGTTCTGCACTAACTCCGCGATCGCTAAGGATAATTAAATTAATACCCTGGTCAATGGCTTGATCAGCCTGGGTTGCAATACTTTCTAAAGCCGCTTCTAACCCTTTAACCCCTGAATTCGGATCAAACAAAATCGGAATAGTTGTGGATTTAAAAGGATCCAATTCTCCCCCCTTTCCAAGGGGGGCTGGGGGGGATAACTCAGGTTTCAATCCCCCTAAATCCCCCTTTGTAAGGGGGACTTCCAGAGCCTTTAACTTAGCCAAATCCTCATTACTTAAAATCGGACTTTTCAACTCAATTAAGCGACAACTTTCAGGCTTTGGTTGCAATAAATTCCCTTCCGAACCAATGGTCGTTTCAGGAGAAGTAATAATTTCTTCCCGAATCGAATCAATAGGCGGATTAGTCACCTGAGCAAATAACTGTTGAAAATAGTTATAAAGTAACTTCGGTTTATCAGATAGTACAGCTAACGGTGTATCTGCTCCCATCGAACCGATCGCCTCTACCCCATCACGGGCCATAGGCGTTAGGAGAATGCGTAACTCCTCAAAGGTATAGCCAAAGGCTAGTTGACGTTGCAATAGGGGTAAATCCGTAGGGACAGATTGCGTCTGCCCACCAGCAGGTAATTGATCCAACGAAACTAAGTTATCTTGCAACCATTGACCATAGGGCTGTTGGGTGACAATTTTTTGCTTAATTTCTTCATCGGCAATGATGCGACCTTCCTTCATATCTACCAGGAACATCCGCCCAGGCTGTAACCGCCCTTTTTCTAATACTCGCTCAGGCTCAATCGGCAATACCCCCGCTTCCGAAGCCATGATCACCAGATCATCCTTGGTCACATAGTACCGAGAAGGCCGTAAACCATTGCGATCCAACACTGCACCCATCATCGTGCCATCGGTAAAGGCGATCGAGGCTGGGCCATCCCAGGGTTCCATCAAACAGGAATGGTACTTATAAAAGGCTTTTTTCGACCCACTCATGGACTCGTGGGCTGTCCAGGGTTCGGGAATCATCATCATCACCGCATGGGGCAAAGAGCGACCCGATAAGTACAATAATTCCAAAGCATTATCAAAAATGGTGGAATCACTGCCTTCGACGTTAATCACAGGCTTGACCTTTTCCATGTCTGCACCAAACAGGGGCGATTCAAATAGGGATTGACGGGCTAACATCCAGTTAATATTGCCGCGCATGGTATTAATTTCGCCGTTGTGGGCAATGTATCGGTAGGGGTGTGATCGCTCCCAACTGGGGAAGGTATTGGTACTAAAACGAGAATGCACTAATGCCAACGCACTTTCCATATCGGCATCATGCAATTCAGGGTAATAATCCCCCACCTGCACAGGCATCAACATCCCTTTGTAAACCAGTGTCCGAGCCGATAGACTGGAAATATACCAAAATGTATCAATTTTTGTCGTGCGAATCGCCGTATGGGTCAATTTGCGAATCACAAACAACTTGCGCTCAAAGTCCAAATCATCGGTTAAGTCCGCACTACGAGCAATAAACACCTGCTGCATAAAGGGTTCACTAGCTTTGGCCGTATCGCCCAAACTGCTGTTATCGGTGGGAATATCGCGCCATCCCAACACCGTCAGCCCTTCCGCAAGCGTAATCTGTTCAAAAATGCGACGACCTTCTTCCCGCGCACTGCGATCGGGCGAACTGTAGATATTGCCCACGCCATACTGACCCAAATCAGGCAAGGTAATATTTTCGGCACTGGCTACCTTTTGCAAAAACTTGTGGGGAACCTGCATCAAAATCCCTGCACCATCCCCCGTATTCGGCTCACAGCCACAGGCTCCGCGATGGTCAAGATTCAGCAAAATCGTCAACCCCTGCTCCACAATGCTATGGGATTGCTTACCTGTCTTATGGACAATAAAGCCGACACCACAGGCATCATGCTCAAATTGGGGGTCATAGAGTCCTTGTTGGCTGGGAGCTAGAATTTGAGGGCTGACGGTCTTATTCATAGTTTTTCAAAGGAAAAGAACGGTTGTAGCTTTATCCCCTTTTGCCAGAGGGACTGGTGCTTAGAGGTTTTGTAAGCGTTTGTAGGGTTGGGGTCAAAGATCGGTGTCGGCCTATGCCCCAGTCTTAGAATTGTAACGGTCAGCCCTAGGAAAAAGCACGTTTCCTTAATGAAACTATGAAGTTTTCATCAAATTTGCGTTATTGGGATTCCAAACGGTAGCAAATTAGACTAGAGTGAGTGGATGAAAACGTCAAGCTTTTCTAAACTTACTCTCAATTAACGGTTACTTGCCTTTTGTTTATAATGGCTATCTCCCGAATACTTCATCTCTTTGCCTAAGAACTGGGATCATGGGCTATTTTCGTTCCTAAATGTCTTGCTTACTATGGATTTCAGCGTACAAGAAGAATTTAGTTATGCGTATATTCATGCTATAGCAGCAGTTGCTGGCTATTCTTTTCAACCCGCAACGAGACAACAAGATAATGTTGGTATTGACGCAACAATCAACGCGGTGGGTAAAAAAGGCACAATGATACCTCGGCCCTTATATCTTCAAGTCAAGTCCTCTTATCAAGATTTACTTCGTTCTAATCATATTTTTTATGATCTAAGTATTCAAGATTACAATGTTTTAAGAGATAATGAACAATGGGCTAACCCTTTCATCCTTGTTATTGTCTTAGTCCCAAAAGAAAAGGCTGAATGGTTAGTTAACACAGAAGAAGAGCTATGCCTTAGACGGTGTGCTTACTGGCAATCTTTTAAAGGACATAAACCCATAAATAATGATCAAAAAACAACAAGAGTCGAGATTCCAAGAAGTCAACAATTAACAATTGATTCTCTACAAGGTATAATGAAGCGTATCAGTCAAGGAGGTTCGCCATGATCCAATCACTTGATGCTAGTTTATTAGAAGCTGTACAACCACAAGAAGTGAAAGCTTATCTTGAGTCTTGTGGGTGGGTTGAACACGACCAAATTGGGGAAAAAGCCTCTATTTGGATACAAACTTGTGAAGATGGCGATGAATTTCAAATTCTTCTACCTCTTCAAAAAGAACTAAAGGATTATTCATTAAGCTTGTTTAATCTTGTAGAAACTTTAGGAGTTGCAGAGCAAAGATCTGAGATTGAAATTTTAAATAGTTTACTAAATTATTCCTCAGATGTACTTCAGGTGCGTATTAATACACCTAAAACTGTTCATGGAAAATTACCTTTTAACGAAGGTATTAAATTTTATCACTCAGTAAAAAACCTTGTTGTATCCTCCGCGCAAGCAACAATTAAACCTGAAGCATATTTTGAAAAAAAATCCTCCGAGGTAGATCGTTATTTAGAAGATTTACAAATGGGACACGAAAGAGGAAGTTATATCTTAGATATTATTTCTCCAATCAAAATTCCTACCGTAAATCAGACAACCTTAAACCTTGGAGAAGAATTAGATTTTTCTCCTGAGCCTTTTGCACGCAGAACAATGAAACAATTAGCAAGAGCTCTTCAAATTGTTAAGAATATCGCGGAGAGAGTATCTTCTAATGAAATTAATTTAGATTATTTTTCAGAAGTAGTTTCAGAAGGTATCAGTGCAAATTTTTGTGAAGCAATTGTGGGAATTAACAAAAGTGGAGAGTGTAATGGTGTTGATATTAAACTAAAATGGTCGCCAGTTATTAGAATTGGTAGTGATGTTCCTACGTCAATTTTTATTTCACGAAATATTATTCATGTTATTGAATCTGCCGCCCAAAAACTTAAGTCTATTTATGAGGAAAATTTTGAATTAAGAGGTATGGTTGTAGAATTACACCGCTTACCAGAAACTAGAACGGGCAAAGTTATAGTTAGATCAGAGATAGATGATAAAACGAGAGAGGTTGCAATTCAACTTCAAGATGAAGATTATGAAATCGCAGTTCAGGCTCATGGGCAAAAAGCGATAATTGCTTGTTTTGGAAAATTATCCAAAGAAGGAAAAACCTTTAAACTTTTAAATCCGAGAAATCTTTCAATTGCTTTTGAGTAGAAAAAGGGTGATTGCTTTTATCTGTTTATTCAGGGGGTAAGGGGCGATCGCTGTTTTTAATGTGAGGATAAGAGGCGATCGCTGTTTAGAATTAGGATTAGAGGGTGATCGCTGTTTAAATTGGATTTGAGAAGGGCGATCGCTGTTTTAATGTGAGGATGAGCGGCGATCACTATTTAAACTGTTTTTGGGAAGGGCGATCGCTTTTTTAAATTGGGATTAGAGTGGCGATCGCTGTTTAAATTGGATTTGAGAGGGGCGATCGCTGTTTTAAATTTGGGGATTGAAAGGGCGATCGCTTTTTTAAATTGGGATGCAGAAGAGGCGATCGCCATTTTTTGGCAAAAAATTAGGAGAGAGGGACAAACCCCAACTCTCCTAACCTAAACTTCAATGATGTTCCTTCTTAGCGAATGTACTCTTTAAGAATACTATTGCGATTAGGATGACGTAATTTGCGTAACGCCTTGGCCTCAATTTGCCGAATGCGCTCACGGGTCACATTGAAAATCTGGCCAATTTCTTCCAGCGTTTTCATTCGACCATCATCCAAACCATAACGCAATCGTAGCACATCCCGTTCTCGTGGGCTGAGGGTATCTAACACATTTTCTAAATCCTCCCGTAAGAGATTTTTAGAGACTTCATCTTCCGGGGTTTCCCCATCTGCTTCAATGAAATCCCCTAGCCGTGAATCCTCTTCCTTCCCAATCGGCGTTTCCAGAGAAATCGGTAATTGGGCCGACTTAGCAATAAATCGCAATTTTTCGATAGTCATTTCCATGCGATCCGCAATTTCTTCCTCCGTGGGTTTGCGGTGCATTTCCTGGGACAAAATCTTGGTGGTTTTCTTAATCCGTGAAATCGTTTCGTAGAGGTGAACCGGTAAACGGATCGTTCGAGATTGATCGGCGATCGCCCGCGTAATAGCCTGACGAATCCACCAGGTCGCATAGGTCGAGAACTTATACCCCTTCTCGTGGTCAAACTTTTCCGCCGCCCGAATTAACCCTAGGGAACCTTCCTGAATCAAATCCTGAAACGATAGCCCGCGATTCATATACTTTTTGGCAATGGACACCACCAACCGTAGGTTAGACTGCACCATTTTGTCCTTAGCTTTGCGGTCTAGGTAAAGCCGACGACGGAACACCGCAAAGTTTTTATCCGGCTGTAAATTCCATTGTTCTTCTAATAACGCCTTATTCTTCTCTAAATAATTAGTAACATCTGCCTTCTTCGGTTCCTTTTTCCCCTTCTCTTGAAAAGCGGCCTTAGCCTGCTCTAACTTCCAAACCTGTTTCCCCCATTCCCGGTCATTCGGTTCCCGTTTTAACTGCTTACAGAGGTCTTCCCGGATTAATTCCAAATGTAAGAGATCCGCAATTTGTCGCGCCAGTTCAATCTCCTCTTCAGCCCGCAACAGACGAATCCGACCAATCTCCTGAAGATAAATCCGAATTGAGTCTTCGGTATAGGGCTTTTTCTTGTTGGGATCCCGACGAGCAGTAATCTTTTTCGGCTTTTTCCCATCTAATTCCACCAACGTGGGATCATCGGGATTTTCTAATACCTCTTCTCCATACTCTATATCCATCTCCACCAGATAGAGGTCTTCTAAGGAAGGCTCCTCCATCGAACGATCCATCATTGGGGTTAATAGCTGATTAGCCTGGGTCATGCCGTTTTCCTCGTACTCCTTTCGTGCAAAAATAAACAGAATAAATGATACTAACTAGACGGGGTTAACTAGCCTAATTAGTGATGGACGCTTTTGCCGATAACTCCCTAACCCCAATGAATCCTCAACCATCAGCCCCATTAACTTGTACTAGCAAATTAGCTGCTTTGACCTGGCTGTGACAGCAAATTCCATTGTCAGGAGTTCAGTAACAAAAAGACCCTATTGATTGTAGCTCTGATGACAAAAAATGGGAGGATTTCCCGGTGTAAATTGTCAAAAAGATCAATTTTTTAGATGAGTTATGGAGTCATTTGCTCCTTGGGTCGGAAGTGAAGGTGAGGAGGATCTTCCCTCAAGCCCCAAAAATGAGCCAGAAAGAGTTGATCCCCGATCGCTAGGGTTTCTGTTGAATAGGATACAACTTCTACGTTACCAAAGACTTTGGAGAGTGCGGGGGATAAAGCATCGGACTGTCAAGAAAAGACAACTTTCTCGCGTTTCTTGTGGAGGGGCCGCGCCAAGATCAACGGCTTTAACCTCGTCGTTCGGCTAATTTCCGATACACATCCCGCAGGTTGACTTGATGATGAGCGAGGGCCACCAGGGTATGGTAAAACAAATCCGCAACTTCTCCGGCGATTGCCTCTGGGTCATTATCTTTGCAGGCCATCACCACTTCCGCACTTTCTTCACCGATTTTTTTCAGGATTTTATTGTCTCCCCCGGCCAATAGTTTGCAGGTATAGGATTGTTCGTTGGGATGGTCACGGCGATCGCAAATCACCCGAAAAAGCTCCGACAACATATCGGGCTGGGGAGCTTGAATCTGATCCGCTACCTGATGAAAGCAACTCCGTTCCCCCGTATGACAAGCAATATCCCCTAATTGCTCAATGGTTAATAACAGCGCGTCACTGTCGCAGTCGTAGCGAATACTTTTCACTTTTTGGTAATGCCCTGAAGTTGCTCCCTTATGCCATAACGCCTGACGAGAACGACTCCAATACCAGACTTCTCCCGTGGCCAAGGTTTTCGCTAGGGATTCCCGGTTCATCCAGGCCAACATCAATACCGTGCCGTCTAAATAGTCCTGGGCAATAGCCGGTATGAGTCCCTGGTCATTAAAACGGATGCTTTCTAGGGCGATCGCCTGCTGAAGTTCCATAGCCACTAGCCATCTTCATCAAAAACAATGGGGGGACAAAAAGTAAAGACAATGACAAACTGCCACCCACGGCCCGTAATTGAAATAAACGAACCGTTGATGCCAGACTAATTGAATTGTGTTCTGGCCTGAGAAGTTCGGCCCATCGGCAAGATTGACAAACCTTATTTAGGAGAGGCGGGCAGGTGTTTATCCAAGGTATTGGCTAGGGTACTTTTGGGGACTGCCCCTACCACCACATCTACCTTGGCCCCCTCTTTAAAGATCATTAACGTCGGAATACTACGAATACCATACTGCGTCGCTGTTTGCGGACATTCATCGGTGTTAACCTTGACGACTTTGATTTTTTCATTGTATGCAGTCGCAATTTCATCTACAACGGGAGCTACCATGCGACAGGGGCCACACCAAGGAGCCCAGAAATCCACTAACACAGGTAGCTTACAATCTAAGACTTCTTTTTGAAAAGTGTCGTCATTCACGGCAATGGGAGTACTCATACGGAGAATCCTTCAACTTGAGGTGTATAGCTATTGTCCAGAATTCTACCATAGCGAAATTTGGCCTCATTCTGTTAAAACAGTAGCGAATCTTAGGAATAATTCACGATTTGTCACAGTTCTACCCTCACGATTTCTTGCTCAACCTTATCTAGCCAAAAGGAAACCGCCCAAACATCGTTCAGGCGGGGTGTGGTGTGAGGAGTGAACGGAAACGATTGTCTCCGCCCTCTTTATTGTATAGGCAAAGACTGAGGTTTGACGTAAAATTCTCAGCCAGGTTCCAGATTGGGATCGAGAGGGGCATTGAGATTGTGTTTTCTACTCTGTGTACTTTTTTTGTACTTGACATTAAACGGTTGCTAGGATGGGGAGCCTAGGCAAGGGGACGACTTCAACTTCAACGCCAAGAAAAAATCCATTCCCAAAGACTAGAGCCTAAAAAAGCGATCGCTAGGGTAATCGCGGCTGTCCAACCATAGGCAAAACACATTAACAGCCCGTCGGCTTCGAGCATGGACACCACCAATAGAAAAATGCCGATCGCTGGCAGGGGATTGGTAAAGGGAATGGGCAGAATTAAGAGAATCGTTAACCAGCTAATAATCAGACCATTGAACCGCCAAATATAATGATTACTGGTTAATTTCAGGAAGCGAGGCCGGGTAATCCGCTCTAAAATCCGGGTTAACAATTGGGTATAACGCAGTAGATAGTGAGCAATATTAGAAGGAAAGGGATAGGTCGCCATTTTGGGGGGTAACCAGGGGCGATGATAACCGCAAACCATTTGCCCGGATAAGAGGAGAATGCCGAGTCCTGGAATTCCGGTTAATCCTGGCGGGATGGGAAAGATAAACGGTAAAGCTAAAAAGGCAATCATTAGACAAAAACCCCGTTCAGCCGTTACCGCTAAAATTTCCTGGAGAGTTAAGGAACGGTGCGCGACTTGCTTGAGCAAAATTTCTATATCCTGGGAGAATTTGAGTTGCATAGTCTAACGATGGAATGGCTAGGAACTCGGTTCAAGCGAGGGGGTGAAGGACAAAAACCGTTTTAAACCGTTAAAAATAGTGAACGAGAAATTTAAGGTGTAGGCAAATCCCCAAAGGATTGAGGGTAGAGCCGCGTTTGGAGGTTTTGTAAGGTGGCAGTGGGGCCGTCATCGGTGAGTAGGGCTTCCAGGGGCAAGGCATATTGTTTTAGGGTCTGGGGCGAATATTCTAGCAGGGTCGAGGTGTGTAGATAGGTGTAAAGATTCACTTTGGCGGCTGACCGGCCTAGGGCGGTCTGGGATAGGAGCAGGGCATTTCCGCCTAGGTAATCTTGAACGAAGCGCGGGGTGGTTGCCCCCAACAGAATGGTTTTGGCTCGCCGTACTTTTTCGACGAAATCCCAGGGCTGGGCTAAATCTACCAGTAAATAGTCGGGGTGAAAGTCATTGACGAGGGCCAGGGCTTCCGCTTCATTTTGGACGATAATGCCTAGGCCGTAATGGGCGATCGCCTTTTCGATTTGGAGGGCCAGGGGAGAAGATTGAATGTAGCGAGGAATAAGATTTTGGACGGTTTGGGCCAGTTGGCGATCAGGGGTCAGTAGGATGAGGGCGGCGGTTGGATCCTGTTCAGCTTGGGATAATAGCTCTAGGGCCAGGTGGTGGGGATTGGCTTGCTGATCGGCCATGAGCATAAAGGAAACGTGATCCACCGGTTCATCGGTTTTTACTGATCCCTGTAACCCCTGTTTGGCTAAGGTGACTTCTTCCTCTCCGACCCCGGTAATCACTTCGACGGGCTGAATGCTTTCCGTTCCGTAGGCCAGTACGGCGATCGCGGTGGCTCCCCCTAAACGATAAATTTCTTCTATGCCGGCTTCCTGGGCCGCAACGAGCAAGGCGGGCGGAATTTTGCCCTGATTGTCCCCTGGGGTGACTAAGACCCGTTGAGGTACCTGGGCCACCTGGGCGGCGATCGCCTGATGTAAAAGATTACGGAGTTGAACCGTTAGGGGATCCCAGGAACTGACATAAAAGCCGGCACGCCGGGCGGGATAAAAACGTTGGGCGACAACCTGTTCCTCTTCGGTAAATTTCACCCAATTTTTTGGTAAATGATAACCATGGAAACGCTGTAATTGCTGACAGGTCAAACGAATTCCCTTTAAGACCCCCTGGGAAACTTGTTGATAGGCCGCATCCAGATCAGAACCGGATACCTTCATAGAGCGGGGGGTATGGGGTAAAAGGGCTTGATCCCCTTGCTCCCTGACCTGATTGAGACAGGTTTTGACTCTCGACCCCAACAACGACCAATCCGTCGCGTCCCCCCCCCCCCTGGGGTGACGGGCTGATAACGAGCCTAAGCGTTGGAGTTCGTCCCAAGCCTCAGCATATTGAGTGATTATTCGCAACAGGTTGCCCATAGATTCGCCTCCTGGGGATGATCCCAGGTCTGCCAAAAATCGTGTTTCTAGCTTAACTTGATCTACCGAAAGATCGCACGGTGGGACTAGGGGCGGGAAAATTTTAAAGATTTACGAATTTTCGGGATTTTCTATCAATTTCTGACTCCTGGAGCATAGGATGAGGAAGACGATACCGCTTTCGATCTATGATTCCCGATGAATTTCTTAAGGAACTCGATAAGGGTCTTAAAGCCTTTCAACAGCTAAATCATCCAGAGGCTGTCCATTGGTTAGAACAGTTTTGTCACCATTATCCAGATCAAAAGTCCTCTGCTTCGATTCAGGCGAGGATGGCCCTGGTGCGGGCCTATCGGGGGCTGGGAGAAACGGACAAGGCGATCACCCTCTGTGAAGGGTTTGTAAATCATCCGCAAACGGAGGTATCGGAATGGGCGCGTAATTTATTGTCTATTTTGCAGTCCAGTGAAGGAACCTCTGAAATTGACACGACGACCTACCAACAAGCAGGCCGTTTCGGAAAAAATCGAGTCCGGCTAATGATGCCCAGGGTTGCCGATAGTCTGAAGTTTGCCATGGTGATCGCGGTTGTATTTCATCTGGGGTTAATGGCGGCCATTGTTTTTGGCTGTGTATGGTTGATCGGTTTTCGTCAGATTGGGCTGTTATGGACTGGGGCGATCGCGTTGAGTTTTTTGATCAATCTCATTTTTTGGGTGATTAGTCCCCAATTTTTAGACTATCTCCAGGAGAAACTGTATGGAGTAGAGTGGATTAACCTGGGCGAAGTCCGCAAATACAGTCCCGAAACGGCGGATCTATTACTGCATCTCTGTCGTGAGCAAAAAATTGCCTTACCTCGTCTCGGTCTTATCAGCGATCGCCGCCCCTTGACTTACAGTTATGGCATTCGTCGTAATCAATCCCGATTAATTGTCAGTAAAGGGATTTTTCGTTACCTGGTCGCCGATGAAATTGCTACCCTCTACGCCCACGAACTGGGTCATATTCTCCATCGAGACGGCAGTATCATGACCTTTTTGGCGGCCTGGGGTCAGGTCTTTTTTGCTCCCTACGTTTATCTCCAAACCTGGGGACAACAGCATCATCTTTCGCCCGCTTTATTGACAGGATTAACTCTGCCGTTCTATGGGCTTTTTCAACTTAATCAAGCCTTAAATCGTTCTTTTTCTCGCACGAGGGAATACTATGCTGATCGTTTTGCAGTGGAAAATACGGGGAATCCCAATGGACTTCTGCGAGCTTTAGTCAAAACTTCCCAGGCTTTAGTGAAACAGGACCGGAAAGCCGAGCAGCCGGGCTTTTTTCTGGCGGGTATGGGTCTCTTAGCCGTCTATGATTATCGCACAGCCACCGTCAGCGAACGTCGGCCCTCTCCCCGCAATGTGGGTCGTCTATTTTTTTGGGATATGGTGAATCCCTGGGGGGAATATTTGGAATTATTTTCGACCCATCCCCTACCGGGTAAACGGCTACAGGTATTGACTTACTATGCTGAACAACTGGATTTAGAAACGGAATATCATTTAAATCTTTTGCGTCGAGAAGCAAAGCAGACCCAAAATTCCTGGCTTTATTTGCAATTTTTCATGGAGTTGACCTTGCTCTATTTACCCTTATTAGGAGGGGGGATAGCTTGGTTATTGAGGGGAAAAAATGCTCCGTATTCGATGCTAATTTTGGGGATTGGTCTCGGTTTTTTAATTCAATCGGCGATTATTTTTCTCAATTTTCTACCGGCTCCGACCTATGATTTATTAACATTAATGGGAGAAGTTAAGCAAAATCCGTTAGGTTTAAGGAAATATCAATGTCAAGGGAAAATCCGTAAAACAGGGGACGGAGAACAACTTTATTTTTCGGATAAATTTATGGTAATGCCCCTCTATTTACCACGTTGGTATGGTTATTTAAATCAGCTTTTACTCCTGTTACATCTTCCCTTACAAACATTTACACCGCCCCTAGAAAAAAATGTTCAAATTACGGCCCATTTTCATCGCAGTTTATCCCCTCATCTTGTCCTAGACTCTTTAAAAGAAGATGAGCAAGTTCAATTTTTTAATCCTGCGGTGGGGAAGCTTCTCCTCGGATTAAGTTTAATCGGTATCAGTTTTATCTTAGGCGGTTATTAAACTACATTCATTTTGGAAACGGTCGTTTTTTTGAAGATACCTTCCATTTGAGGCTAGAGACGCTATGACGCTCCTTTCGTAACTGAGTTGTCATTCTCTGGCAGACCGACTAGAATAGATTTACAGACTGATTGTAGCACAGCGCATGAAAGCAAGGTATCAATTCAGATTCTACCCAACAGACCAACAGAAGCAGGATTTAGCTAGACTATTTGGTTGCGTTAGGGTTGTTTGGAACGATGCTCTCGCAATCTGTAAGGATTCCGAAAAACTACCTTCCTACAATCAACTCTCTCGTCTGTTAACCCAATCCAAGCAAACAGAGGAAAGGGCTTGGCTAAATGAAGTTTCTTCTGTGCCATTACAGCAATCTCTCCGACATCTTAAGAAAGCCTATCAAAACTTCTTTGACTCTATCAAGGGAACAAGAAAAGGGACTAAAATGAAGCCGCCAAGATTCAAAAGTCGAAAATCGAAGCAGTCCGCTACGTTTACGAAATCGGCTTTTTCTCTGGAAGGAGAAAAGATTATTTTGGCGAAGTTAGGTAACTTAGATGTAGTGTGGAGTCGTCCTCTTCCTTCCGTACCTTCCAGTGTCACCGTAATCAAGGATGCTGCCAATCGGTATTTTTTGAGCTTTGTCGTAGAAATTAACCCCCAAAAACTACCCGACAACGGTAAGTCGGTAGGGATTGACTTAGGGATAACAGATTTTGCTACTTTAGATAATGGAGAAAAGATTAAGGCTCCTAAGCCACTCAAAAAACGACTGAAAAAGTTGAGAAAGGCTCAACGAAGTCTGTCTCGAAAACAAAAGGGTAGCAAAAGGCGTGAAAAAGCACGATTAAGAGTAGCTAAGATTCACGCCAAAATTAAAGATAGCCGTACAGATTTTTTGCATAAACTATCAACTCGACTCATTCGTGAAAACCAAACGATGGTGTTAGAGGACTTAAACACATCGGGAATGCTTAGAAATCGCAAGTTGTCCCGTGCAATTTCTGATTTGGGTTGGCGTAGTTTTAGAACGATGTTAGAAGCCAAAGCAGAAATGTATGGGAGAGATTTTAGAGTAATTTCCCGATGGGAACCAACGTCACAACGCTGTTCTAGTTGTGGAGAAATCGGCGGCAAGAAAGAACTTTCCGTAAGAGAATGGACTTGTCTCTTTTGTGGGGAAACTCACGATAGAGATGTAAACGCCGCACGCAATATTAAAGTCGCGGGAGGGCTTTCCGAGACTCTAAACGGACACAGAGGACGGCGTAAATCTAGCTTGCTAGTGGCTTCCGATGAAGTGTCAACCTGCCTATTACCTATTCAACTTAGTTTGTTTGGATAGATAGGAATCACTGTCGCTTTAGCGCGGTGAGGAGGTCAAAATCTACACAACAAATGACGTAAGACAAAAAAACTTTACACCGTAGCTGGCGTAAAGCAAGAAAATACACACATAGCTTAGTAGAACTTAGTAGTACGGAATATCCGATTTAGGTCAATCGCCTTGGACCATCAAAAAGGGATTGCCGTCAAGCACTATAGCAAGTTAGGTCGTTCAACGCCTAATAATTTTAAGAATTGGGTTTCAGACAGTTGAGCAATACCTAATTTTTGGGCTTTTTTGAGTTTTTCCCCTGGGGCTTTCCCGACGATCGCATAGTCCGTTTTTCCACTAGGAGAACTGGTAATTGTTCCGCCCGTAGCCGTAATCAGTTCCTTCACGCGATCGCGGCTAATGAGACTCAGAGTACCGAGGATAATCCAACGTTTACCGGCGAGGGAGACATCCGCCGGGGCAGAGGAAGCCGGAGAGACGGAAGATTGTGAGGGTTTGCCCGGTTTTTTCGTGGGTTTAGTTGCTTTCTCGGAAGGTGACAGTTCTGCCGTATCCGCTAAGGGAGGAGATGCCGCTTCAGAAGGCTGTGGGCTTGCTAGGGCTTCCGTTGGGGTTAACGTTTCCTCGGCTTTGGCAGGTTCGGCAGAGACCGGCACAATAGAGGGTTCTGTTGGTTCTGTAACAACTGCCGCTTCCACTGTTTCCCCTGGGGGTACCGGTTCTCCCGGTGATTTGGTAGATGCTGTTTTAGATACGGGGACAGATTCCACAACGGTTTCGGTTGCTACGGCTGTTTCTACGATGGCCGACGCTTGTAAAGGCGTTTCTGCTTCCGTGCCAGCGATCGCGGAAGGGGTTTCCGGTTCAGTCAGGGTGACAGTTTCAACCGGTGCGTCAACCGTTGTCTGGGCGGCTAATTGGGCTTCCAGGTATTGAATGCGGGCGATCGCCTGTTGTAACTCCTGGGCTTGAGCGCGATAGGTGTGGTTGATATTTTCTAATTGTTGGATTGTCCCTTGGTAGAGAGCATCTAACTGTTGATGGGTGGTTTGCAGTCGGGTAAAATTTGCGTTAATTTGATCCGACCCCGCTTTTAATTGGGTTAATTCCTGGAATAACCGTTCCCGATCTTCCTCATTTTGGGCAACTTCGGCGGCCAGTTTTTGATTATGCTCCTCTAGGGTTTGTAACTGTTGAGCCAGGGTTTGGCGATCGCTTTCTAGCTGTTCAATATGCTGAGTTGCTTGTTGATAATCAGCCTGAAGGGATTGCAGAGTTTGCGTCTGATGGGTGGCTTGCTCCAGTTGTTCGGTGAGGGCTTGAATTTGGGATTGAGCTACCTGGAATTGTTCCGTTAAGAGTTGATAATCCGTTTGCGCTTTTTGCAGGATCGTGTTCTGATTCTGGATCTGCTGATAATCGGCTTGTAATTGTTCCTGTTGTTGGCTTAACTGTTGGTATTGAGCCGTTAAGGTTTGGAAAGCCTCCTGTTGAGTGTTTAGGGCTTCTAGTTGCTGTTGATATTCGACGATCACCTGTTGGGCCTGTTCGGCATCGGTTTGCCAGCCCTGACGACGTTCCTGCTCCTGGGCCAATTGCTGTTCTAGTTGCGCCAGTTGACGTTGCCATTGAGTTTCTAAATCCGCTTTTTCCTGTTGCCAGGCAGTTTGGGCCTGTTCTAATTCTTGTAACTTATGCAGGGAAATTTCTTGATTTTTCCGCACCTTTTCGAGGCTTAAAACCTGATTCCGCAAATTGGCAAGTTGGGAAATCTCCTCCTGGCGACTAAGGGCTAAACGTTCTTTTTCCTTGGTTAATTCCTGAATTTGTTTGTGATGATCTTGTTTGAGTTGTTCATAAAACTGTTCGAGTTGTTGAAACTGCGATCGCCAGGATTCAACCTGTTTCTCCTGTTGTCCTAGTTTTTGATGTAAATGGCTATTCTCTTGATCTTTTTCGGTTAATTGCTGCTGAATGTGACTTAAATCTTTTTCTAAATGATGGATCTTGCCATGGAGCGATAAAACCTCTTCACGATGACTGTAGGACAGGGTTTCAGCCGCCTCCAATCGCTGTTGCAAGTCTGCTTGGGACTGTTGCAGTTGGTTTCTTTCGGTTAATAACAATTCTGCCTGGGCCGTTTGCTTGCGAATCCCGCCATACAATCGCCAGAAGAAGCCCCCCGAACCGAGGATGACGAGGGCTAAACTGCCAGGATAGATCCAATCATTGTTCATTTTCACACTCCGTTGATACTTATTAATCTCCCATCTTTCCCAAAAGAAAATGAGGGCCTTTTATTATTTATATCAACGAAGTTTTCCGAAATTGGCTCCTAGTCGCAAAACTTAATCTAGGCTTTGAGTTGATCGGGCTGGGCCAAAATCACCTGGGCCGCCTGTTTACCTGAGAGGGTCGCCCCTTCCATGCTGTCAATGTAATCCTGTTGGGTGTAACTGCCCGCTAGGAAAAAGTTGGAGATCGCCGTTTGTTGGCTAGGCCGGTAACGATCCATACCGGGAGCTTCCCGATAAAGGGATTGGGCTAATTTGACGACGCTATACCAGGTCATGTTTAAGTCCCGGGCCGAGGGGAATAATTCTCGCACCTGGGCAAGAACGTGATGGGCAATCTCTTCATTTTTCTGCTTAATAAAGGGATCACCAGGGGTTAACACCAGTTGCAACAAGGAACCCTGACCCTCGCGGTAATAGTCGGCGGGACTGGTGAGAGCTAAATCCGCAAAACAGGAGAAATCGGCATCGGGGGTATAAAGCAAATTATCTAAGCCAAAAGCCCGGCCTAATTGCTGACGTTTCTGGGCATCCTGTAATTCTGTCACCCAACCATCAAACCGCAGTTGTACGGTGGCCACAGGAACCGCCTCTAATTGATAGATATTGTCAAACAGGGGAATTTGTCGCCAGTCATGGGGCAATAATCGCTGAATCCCCGGCACATCACAGGCACAAACGTAGGCATCGGCAATAATGTGTTCAACTTGATCGCCCTTGGCAATACTTAACCCGGTGACGGTGAAATCCGGGCTAGTTCCCTCGTAATGAATTTCGCGCACTTGGCGGCGGGTATGGATTTGGGTTCCCCGTTCCTGTAAATAATTCACAATCGGTTGATGGAGATATTCCTGGGGAGAGCCTTCTAACATTCGCAAGACCGAGGCTTCCGTTTTGGCGGCAAAAAACTGGAAAATGGTCAACATACACCGCGCTGAAATGTTTTCCGTATCAATAAAGCCCAGGGCGTAGGCGATCGGGTTCCACATCTTTTTCAAACTGCCATCATTGCCCCCATGGCTCCGAAACCAATCGGCAAAACTAATGCGGTCTAAATCCCGAATGGTTTTCATGGCTCCCTCAAAATCCACTAAGCCCCGCACAATGGGACTGGTTCCCAAGGCCAAGGAATTGGCTAATTTATCCCCAGGGGAGAGTTGAGAGGTGGTGAAAAAAGCTTTTAAACCGTTAAAGGGCGCACCTGTAAGAAACCGAAAATCTAATTCGCCGACCCGACCTCCCCGATTAATGAACATATGGGTATGCTCTTTCAATCTCAAGTTGGCGATCGCCCCCACCTTTTCCATCAAGGCAAACAAGTTGTAGTAACAACCAAAGAAAACGTGCAGTCCCATCTCAATATGATTGCCATCGTTATCTACCCAACTGCCCACCTTGCCCCCCACAAAGGGACGAGCTTCAAATATTTCTACCTCACAGCCCGCATCTACTAAATCAACGGCTGTGGCTAAACCCGCTAATCCTGCACCAACGATCGCAACTCGCATTCTGTCCTTAAGTTCCTTTGGTTAACAATTATTTACAAATTGTAATCGAAAGCGGAAACGGCTCAACCGGTTTGTGGAGGGTTTCAATGCCTGGAGTCAGAATCAGTTACCTTGTCTTGGGTTATTGGGAGACTCATCACCTTAATTGAGTACAGGTTCAAAGATTTGCTCGACGGTTAAGGTGAGGTTCGGCAAGGTGGGGGACAGTAGGCGATCGCCAAAGCGAAAGGGATGTACTTGATATTCTCCCGTCACCAAAGAGCCGATAAAAATTGTCGGTCGTTTCGGATTACCCAGGAAATTACGACTAGACATCTCCATAATATAATTTAACAGCTATAGCCCTTTCCTGATCAGTATTTTAGATAAAAATAATGACCTAGTACGAAGCCCAATTTTTTTGTCAAAATTGAATTGACAACGTAAAATCATCATCAGAAAAATGGGTCTGAAACCCCGTCCTTTAGGACGGCTTTATATGGTTTAGTGAGAAACAATTAAGCCATTAGAACGACGAACTAATTGAATCTTACTAGCCGCTATCTGTCCCAATCGTTTCCAATTGGTATCGCTAACAGATAGTTGTTTTTCGGTATCTCCACTGACATAACCGATTCCTTTGGGAGAAGAAACTAAATCCCCTTTGCGGAATCCATGTCTCGTCG
>JACCDQ011697691.1_pt1 | contig 24820 bp, 29 predicted proteins | sample 7446031 | NCBI WGS metagenome assembly JACCDQ01 (sample SAMN15323442, study PRJNA562643) | freshwater metagenome | isolation source: river surface water | place: USA:Blue River Watershed | collected 2017-08-17 | reverse complement strand
TGCTGAAGTGCGTATGGGTAACGGCAAAGGTAACCCCGAGTAGTACGTGGCTGAGATCCAGCCTGGCAAGATCGCGGTTGAAATCGTGGGTGTCTCTGAAGAGTTGGCTCGTGAAGCGTTCCGTTTGGCAGCTGCCAAATTGCCGCTGCGCACCACTTTTGTGTCACGCATGATCGGTCAGTAATCAGGAGAAAATGATATGAAAACGACTGAATTACGCCAAAAAGACGTCGCCGGTCTGCAAGCAGAAGTCAAAGCGTTGCAAAAAGCACATTTTGGCCTGCGCATGCAAAAAGCGACCCAACAACTCAACAACACAGCCACGTTGCGTACAGCACGCCGTGACATCGCTCGCGCCAAGACCATTCTGGTCGAAAAGCAAGCCGCTGTTCCATCCGCCAAATAAGGAGCGAAACATGACGGAAGCTAAAACATCCCTCAAGCGCACCTTGATCGGCAAGGTGGTCAGTGACAAGCGCGCCAAGACGGTGACCGTGCTGATCGAGCGCCGTGTCAAGCACGAGCTCTACGGCAAGATCGTCGGTAAATCCAGCAAGTACCACGCCCATGATGAAAAGGGCGAGTACAAGTTGGGTGACATGATCGAAATTACCGAAAGCCGTCCTATTTCGAAGACCAAGAACTGGGTCGCCACTCGCCTCGTGCAAAAGGCCTCGCTGGTTTAAGTCTTTCCTGCGCTGCTTGTCGGCAATTCAGAAAACGGCTCACAATGGTGAGCCGTTTTTGTTGGTGTGAGCCGTTTTATTTATACGATTTTTATTCAGGAGTTTGACATGATTCAAGTAGGTGATCAGTTGCCCGGCGCAACGTTGATGGAATTTCACGAAACAGAAGGTGGGGGTTGCAGCATTGGCCCCAATCCGGTTGATGTGGTGGCAGCCAGTGCCGGCAAGACCATTGCGCTGTTTGCATTGCCTGGTGCCTTTACACCCACTTGCTCAGCCAAACATCTGCCTGGCTACATCGCCAATTGTGATGCCCTCAAGGCAGCTGGTGTGGATGAGATCTGGTGCACCAGTGTCAATGATGCGTTTGTGATGGGTGCCTGGGCGCGGGACCAGAAAACCGGCGACAAGGTGCGCATGCTCGCCGACGGTGATGCTGTGTTTGCCAAGGCCACCGGCCTGACGCTCGATCTCAATGGTAAAGGCATGGGACTGCGCAGTGCCCGTTACTCGATGCTGGTCAAAAACGGCAAAGTGGTCACGCTCAACATTGAAGGTCCGGGGAAATTTGAAGTCAGCGATGCTGGCACGATGCTGGCGCAGGCCAAAGCCTGATCAAAGCCGCGCCATCAGGTAATGCGCCCCTTCAATGGGGTTGTAGTAATAAGGTGGGACTTCGGTGAATCCCAGTTCCTGGTACATGGCGCGCGCCGTTTCCATTTCGCTCAAGGTGTCCAGCAGCAGGTAGGCATAACCTGCTTGCTGGGCGGCCTCCATCACGGCCTCAGCCAGACGTCGGCCCAGGCCACTGCCGCGCAGCGCCGGTCGGACATACAGTCTCTTCATTTCGCAGGCATTCGGATAATCGACGGCATCCAGTGGTCGCAGTGCACAGCAGCCAACCAGTTCTTGCTGCGACCAGGCTAACATGAGAGTACCACGCGGAGCGGCATAGTCGCCGGGCAACGAGGCCAGTTCTGCCTCGAAGTTCTGGAAACAAAGGTCTATTTCCAAGCTGTGTGCGTATTCCGTGAAAAGTGCGCGTACTGCCTCTAACTCGGACGGCCCTGCACAGGGCTGGATTCGAATCGCTTTGGAACTCATGCTGGCTGGTCTTCGCGTGGCCGATCTAGCCGTTCAAGATTGTGACGGCACCCCAAACCAGTACGGAGCAGACCAGAAAAGTCAGGAGCCCGCGGCGCCGCTCCGGCCACGCATCGCGAGCGCTGGGGACTTCCAAGGGCGTCAACTTGTCACCTGTGATCATTGGCTTGACGAGATTTTCACGTTTGCGGAAATAATAAAAGGCAATGGCACTCAGGTGCAAAAATACCAGTCCCAATAGGACGAACTTGCCAATTTCCTTATGATAAAACGTGGCGATACCCACCCAGTTTGACGACACAAACTGAACCAAGGGACCCGTGGCAGCAATTTCGTCATCGCTCAACAAACCTGAGCCGATCTGCATGAGCAGGAAGACCAACATGGCCAGGATCGACAAGCCACCCAGCGGGTTATGACCGATGGCGTCGTGTTCAGCACCCTGACCCCGCAGGTAACGCAATATTCTCGAAGGGCCGACCACGAACGTGGAAAAACGTGACCAGTGGCCGCCAAACAGACCCCATGCGAGCCGAAACAGCAGCAGCGTCAAAACGCCATAACCAAAACGAAAATGCCAGACCATGGCCGTGCCGCCTATTTGACCAGTGACAACCATGCACACAAAACATAGCGCCAAGGCCCAATGAAACAGGCGCGTCGGAGCATCCCACACACGAACTAGCTTAGCCATGAAGTCCTTTCAAGACACCGCGGTGCGATGCAACGAATTCTCATACACTTCGCTTCCCAATGTCTACAAGTTTAACGATGAAAGGTCAACCATGAAAAAACTTACTGCTTGTCTTCTGGCTGCCACCGCGCTCACCATGGCCGTACCCGCATCGGCACAATTTGCAAAACCCGAAAATGCCATCAAGTATCGTCAAAGCGGCATGTTCATGATGGCGCAAAACTTCAGTCGTGTGGCTGGCATGTCGGCAGGCAGAATTCCGTTTGACGCGAAGGTCGCAGCGGACAGTGCAGCGGTTGCCGAAATCATGTCCAAATTGCCCTGGGACGGGTTTGTGCCCGGTACGGGTGTGGGTCAAACCAAAGCCAAGCCTGAAATCTGGACCAACAAGGCCAAATTTGATGACAATTCCAAAAAACTTCAAGCTGAAATGACCAAGTTGGTAGCCGCAACCAAGTCGGGCAACCTCGACAACATCAAGCTGGCCGTAAGTGCGACGGGCGCCGTCTGTAAATCGTGCCACGATGATTTCCAGGCGAATTAATTCGTGACAAAGCTGGGGCCGGATCTGGCAATTGCGAGCGCGTTCAGAATTGCTTGCGGTGATTGACGTCTTGGGAGACGGATGATTGAACCCTTTGCCATGACGCTGTTGCCCCGACGAACTGCAGTTCTGGTGTTCCTGGTTTTTGCTTTTGCCTATTTTCTTTCATCGCTGATTCGTGCCATCACGGCGACCCTGTCACCCACGCTGACCCAGGAGTTTGGGTTGGCGGCACGCGACCTGGGACTGCTCGCTGGAGCCTATTTTTTAGGATTTGCCTTGACCCAGCTGCCTTTGGGAAACTGGCTCGATCGGCATGGTCCGCGTAAGGTGATTTTGTATTTTTTGCTGGTGGCGGTGCTGGGCTGTGCGGCTTTTGCCATGGCAGACAGTTTTTGGGGCTTGCTGCTGGCCCGTTTTCTCAGCGGAGTGGGTCTGAGCGCCTGCCTGATGGCGCCACTGACCGGTTACCGGAGCTGGTTCGCGGCCAACTTTCAAATTCGCGCCAATTCCTGGATGCTCATGACAGGTTCGCTTGGCATGGTAGCTTCCACTTTGCCGGTGCAATGGTTGATGCCGTTGGTGGGCTGGCGTGTGCTCTTTTGGGGTCTGGCAGCCTGGCTGGTTTTGGCCGTTTTGCTGGTTGCCTGGCGGGTGCCACGTTTGGAAGCGGTGGCAGCAGGTCCGGCATCACAACACGGCGCGCCACCTGGTTATGCCGAGGTCTGGCGGCATCCTTATTTCAGAAGAATGGCGCCCATGGCAATTTTTATTTATGGCGGACTGGTCGCCATGCAAACCCTGTGGGTCACGCCATGGATGATTCGGGTCGCGGACTATTCACCCTTGCAGGCCGCGACCGGGCTGTTTTGGCTCAATGTGGCCATGTTATGCAGTTTCTGGACCTGGGGCATGATTTACCCCGGGCTGGCCCGGCGCGGTGTGACCGCTGATCGATTGATCGTTTGTGGCTTGCCTTTGAGCTTTGTCCTGCTCGCTGTGATCATTGCGGCGGGTTCGGCCATCGGGGACCGGGCTGCTATGGCCTGGGCACTGTATTGCGTGAGTTGCAGCTTTATTTCTTTGGCCCAACCAGCCGTGGCCATGGCTTTTCCGGCCAACCTGGCCGGGCGTGCCTTGTCCTCCTATAACCTGTTGATATTTGTCGGCGTTTTTGTCGTTCAGTGGGGTGTTGGTCTGGCCATCGACAGCCTGCGGGCTTTGGGATGCCACGAGGTTTCAGCCTTCCAGATGGCCATGACGGGCTATTTGCTCTGTACGGTGGCTGCATACGCGTACTTTCGGGCAACAAAAAGTCATAATCCGCAAACGTGTTGAAACACGTTTGCCAGTACCAGTCACCTCAATCATTGCAGCAACTGCGAAAGACATGAACAACGGTATTTTCATCATTGCGCATGCGCCTCTGGCGACCGCCTTGCGTCAGTGTGTGCTGCATGTTTTTCCGGATGCGGCTGCATCATTGGCGGTACTTGATGTGCAACCCAACACACCCGTCGAAGAGTCCCTGGCCACGGCACGCTTGACCATGGCGCTGCTGAATGCCGAGCGCACGCTGATCCTCACGGACATGTTCGGCGCAACCCCCTGCAATGTGGCGCAGAAACTGGTGGACGGCGTCAATTCCCGATTGGTTGCCGGCGTGAACCTGCCAATGCTTTTGCGCGCCGTCACTTACCGCAACGAATCCATGGATGCCCTGGTGGCGCGCGTGCTCGCCGGTGGCACGCAGGGTGTCATGCAAGTCGCCATTACGGCACCGCAAAATCAGCAACGAAAACAAAATGATCAAAACCACGACCACCATCAACAATAAATTGGGACTCCATGCGCGTGCTTCCGCCAAACTGACCAAACTGGCCGGTAGTTTTCCGTGTGAAGTCTGGATGACACGCGGTGAGCGTCGCGTCAACGCCAAAAGCATCATGGGCGTCATGATGCTGGCCGCCGGGATGGGCACTCAGGTTGAAATCGAAGTCGAAGGCGAGCAGGAGCAACAAGCCATGGACGCTCTGCTGGCCCTGGTGGCGGACAAGTTCGGAGAAGGTGAATGACCTTTGCCATTCACGGTCTGGCTGTGGCCCGGGGCATTGCCATCGGGCGGGCTGTGCTGGTGGCTTCCAGCAGACTGGATGTAGCGCATTACTTTATCGAACCCTCGCAGGTCGGGTCTGAAATTAACAGGGTGCGTGATGGTCGGGACGCCGTTGTTGCCGAAATTCGACGCTTGCAGGCCAGCATCAGCCGCATGGGACCCAAAGAAACGCCCCATGAGTTGTCGGCGCTGCTGGATGTTCACCTGATGCTGTTGCAGGATGAGGAGTTGGCGGATGGGGTGCAGCACTGGATCCGGGACCGGCTGTACAACGCAGAGTGGGCCCTAACCTCTCAGCTTGATGTCGTGGCGCGCCAGTTCGACGAAATGGAAGATGAGTACCTGCGCGAGCGCAAGGCCGATCTGGAGCAGATCACCGAAAAAGTCCTGCGTGCCATGCGCGGCGTGTCATCCCCCCTGATCCAGCCTTTGGCGCGCGCCGGGCGCCACACATCGCAACAGGATTTGTTGCTCGATGACACCGTGGATGTGCCTTTGATTCTGGTGGCGCATGACCTTTCGCCGGCCGACATGCTGCAATTCAAGCAAAGTGTCTTTGCCGGCTTTATCACCGATGTTGGCGGCAAGACCTCGCACACCGCGATCGTGGCACGCAGTCTGGACATCCCTGCCGTGGTCGGGGCCCGTTTGAGCAGCCACCTGATTCGTCAGGATGACTGGGTGGTGATTGATGGTGATGCCGGGGTGGTGGTGGTGGACCCGTCACCGATCATTCTGGCGGAATACGGCTTCAAGCAGCGCCAGGTTGAACTTCAGCGCGGCCGCCTCGCGCGCCTGTTGCATACCCCGGCTGTCACGCTGGATGGTGAAAAAATTGAACTGCTGGCCAATATCGAAATGCCGGACGATGCCAACGCAGCCTTGAAGGCCGGTGCGGTTGGCGTCGGACTGTTTCGTAGCGAGTTTTTGTTCATGGGCCGACACGGGAAGCTGCCCAACGAGGAGGAGCAGTACCTGGCCTACAGGCGCGCGGTGGAGGGCATGCAGGGCCTGCCGGTCACGATCCGCACGGTCGATGTCGGCGCAGACAAACCCCTTGACGAAACACTGCGTGACGATGCCCATCTGAACCCGGCGCTGGGCCTGCGAGCCATTCGCTGGAGTCTGGCCGACCCCGCCATGTTTCTGACCCAGCTGCGTGCCATCTTGCGCGCTGCGGCCTATGGCCAGGTGCATTTGCTGATCCCCATGCTGGTGCACGCGCGTGAAATTCGCCAGACCATGGCGCTGATCGACCATGCAAGGGTACAACTGGACAACCGTGGCGTGGCTTACGGTCCGGTCAAGATCGGTGCCATGATCGAAATTCCTGCCGCCGCGCTGACGCTCAAGGTGTTTCTCAAGTACTTTGACTTTTTGTCGATCGGCACCAACGACCTGATCCAGTACACCCTGGCGATTGATCGGGCTGATGAATCGGTGGCGCATCTTTATGATCCGATGCACCCGGCGGTCTTGCGTCTGGTGGCCAACACCATTGCCGAGGGGCATGCGCAAGGCAAGCCGGTCAGCCTGTGTGGCGAAATGGCTGGTGACGTGACCATGACCCGGCTGCTGCTGGGAATGGGCCTGCGCAATTTCTCCATGCATCCGGCGCAAATCCTGGCGGTCAAGCAGGAGGTATTGCGTGCAGACATCAGCAAGCTGACGGCCTGGGCCACACAAGTGCTCGCCGACGACGAGCCCATGCTTTAGGCGAAAAAGTCGGCTTGATGCGTAAACCCTGGTAATTCAAAACAGCCGGAACACCACCGGGATCCACAAGGAGGCCAGCACCACCTGAAGCCCCAGGGCCAAACCCGCAACGGCGCCCGCATCCCTGTTGACCTGCAGGGCCCGTGCCGCACCAATCCCGTGCGCTGCGGTGCCCAGGGAAAAGCCGCGTGCCATCCAGCCATAGCCATCCATTGGAACCCTCAAGAGCCTGAATAAGGCCTTGCCACTGAGGGCGCCGACCATGCCGGTGACCACCGCAAACACAGCGGCCAGCGCCGGTGTGCCGCCAATCTTGTCGGCGATACCCATGGCGACGGGCGCGGTGATGGATTTGGGCGCCAGGGACAACACCACCTCATGCGGCAGGCCCAGCATCCAGCCCAGCAGCATGGCCGAGCCGCTGGCTGCTGCGCCCCCCACCACCGCAGCCGTCAGCAAGGCGCGCCAGTGCCGGCGCAGCGCTGTGAGCCGCTCCCACAATGGCCAGGCCAGCGCCACCACGGCAGGCCCCAGCAAAAAATGAATGAACTGCGCCCCGGAAAAATAAGTGGGATAGTCCACGCCGGTGATGGTGAGCAAGCTGGCCAAGGTGACGACTGACCACAGCACCGGGTTGGCCCATGGCGCCTGGCCCAATTGTGCATAAATCGCCTGCACCAGAACATACACCACCAGCGTCGCGCTCAGTCCAAACAGCGGGGTGGCGGCCAGATAAACCCATAATTCGACAAAATCAGGCATCGTGTGCTCCTTTGAAGGCACGCAGCACCAGCACGGTCACGATGAGCCCGATCCAGGTCGACAGCACGATGACGGCCAGCAGGCGCGGGCCGTACTGGCCCAGCAGGCCCAGATGGGTCATCACGCCCACGCCCACCGGCACAAACAACAAGGAGAGGTGGGACAGCAAAAAGCCGGCACAGGCCGCAACCGGTACACGAATGGTGGGCACACGCAACGTCAACAGCAGCAGCAACATGCCCACCACCGGCCCCGGGAACGGCAGCTTCAGGCCGCGTGACAGCAACTCGCCCAGTGACTGCATGGCCAGCAGCCATGCCATTCCGCGTAAACCGTTCATGAGTCCGACTGGTTCAAGTTAGAAACGTGGCAGCTCAGGGTGCCTGATCTGCCCGCCGCGCACCAGCATCTTGCCGTATTCCGCGCAGCGGTGCAGCGTCGGAATGACCTTGCCGGGATTGAGCAGGCCCAGGGTGTCGAAAGCGCGTTTGACGCCCAACATCTGCTCGTTTTCGGCAGCGCTGAACTGCACACACATGCTATTGAGTTTTTCCACACCGACGCCATGTTCGCCGGTCACGGTACCACCCATGGCCACGCTGGTTTCCAGAATGTCGGCGCCAAACAGTTCACAGCGCCGCAGTTGATCAGGGTCGTTGGCATCGAACAAGATCAGCGGGTGCAGGTTGCCGTCACCGGCGTGGAAGACATTGGCACAACGCAAGTCGTATTTCTTTTCCATTTCGGCGATGGCCAGCAGGATATCGGCCAGGCGCTTGCGCGGAATGGTACTGTCCATGCACATGTAATCCGGGCTCATACGACCGCTCGCCGGGAACGCGTTTTTGCGACCGCTCCAGAACTTCAGGCGTTCGCCCTCGTCACGGCTGACCGAAATTTTTGTCGCGCCCGAGGCCAGTAGCACGGCGCTCATGCGGCCGATCTCTTCTTCCACTTCTTCGGGCGTGCCGTCACTTTCGCACAGCAGAATCGCGGAGGCCGCGAGGTCGTAGCCGGCATGCACAAAGTCTTCGACCGCAGCCGTCATGGGCTTGTCCATCATCTCGAGCCCGGCCGGGATGATGCCCGCGGCAATCACGGCTGCGACGGCCTCACCGGCTTTTCGGATGTCGTCAAAGCTGGCCATGATGCAGCGCGCCAACTGCGGCTTCGGGATCAGTTTGACGGTGACTTCCAACACCACTGCCAACATGCCTTCGGAGCCAATCACCACACTCATCAGGTCGTAGCCAGGTGTATCCAGCGCGTCCGAGCCGAATTCAATCGGCTCACCTGCCATGGTCAAGCCCCGAATCTTGACGATGTTGTGCAAGGTGAGGCCGTACTTGAGGCAGTGCACGCCACCGGAGTTTTCCGCCACGTTGCCGCCAATCGTGCAGGCAATCTGGCTGCTGGGGTCGGGCGCGTAATACAGACCCAAGGGGGCTGCGGCTTCGCTGATGGCCAGGTTGCGCACCCCGCATTGCACGACTGCGGTGCGCGACACCGCGTCGATCTTGAGAATCTTGTTGAACCTGGCCATCGACAGGGTCACCCCCAATGCGTTCGGCATGGCACCACCTGACAGGCCGGTGCCTGCGCCGCGCGCGACCACCGGTACCGCCAGATCAAAACAGGTCTTCAGCATCGCCTGCACCTGCGCTTCGTTCTCCGGCAAGGCCACCACCAGTGGGCGCTGGCGGTAGGCAGTCAGGCCGTCACACTCATAAGGCGTGGTGTCCTCGTTGTTCCAGAGCAGGGCGTGCGCAGGCAAATGGGCAGACAGCCTTTGCACAACCTGCTCCTGACGTTCTGCTCTTGGGTATTCTGAAAACTCTTGCGGCGGCTTGGTGGCGTTCATCTGATTCCTCGCAGTCCCGGCTGGGCCAAGCCGGATGGGTGAGACATGACTTTAATGCCTCGTGGCTCATGGCGTAAGTATGCCAAGGGCTGAACAGATTGTCGCAGGCGGCGCCAGGCAGGCACTGCGTAGAATCCCTGTCCTATGACTGATCGCTCCGCTGTCCTGTTCCAATACCTGATTCCCAAGCAAGCCATTACCGCGTTGGCAGGGCGAGTTGCGCGTGCCCGGGGCGGCTGGCTGACGACGCGATTGATTGCCTGGTTTGTACAGCGCTACCGTGTCAATATGCAGGAGGCTGTCAACCCGGACCCGGCCAGTTATGCGAGCTTCAATGATTTTTTCACCCGTGAACTCAAACCCGGTGCCCGGCCAATGGCGCAAAGCGAACTGATTTGTCCGGTAGATGGCGCCATCAGCCAGTTTGGTCGCATGGAAGGCCAGCAGATCTTTCAGGCCAAGGGCCATCACTTCAGCAGCGGGGCGCTGGTGGGTGGTGATTCGGCTTTGGCCGCGCAGTTTGACAACGGTCACGTCGTCACGCTGTACCTGAGCCCGCGCGATTACCACCGTATTCATATGCCTTGTACCGGGTGTTTGCGACGCATGATTTATGTGCCTGGCGACCTGTTTTCTGTCAATCCCTCGACGGCGCGCGGCGTGCCGGGCCTGTTTGCTCGCAACGAGCGTGTGGTGTGTGTCTTTGAGGGCGCGCGCGGGCCGTTTGTGCTGGTGCTGGTCGGCGCCACCATTGTGGGCAGCATGGCGACCACTTGGCACGGTGTTGTCAATGCGACGCGTCCGGGGCGCTTGACCGAATGGTCTTATGACGGCGACGCCATCACCTTGCAACAGGGTGAGGAAATGGGGCGCTTCTTGCTGGGTTCCACCGTGGTCATGCTGTTCCCGCAGGGGCCGTTGCAGTTCAATCCGGCCTGGCAGCCCGGCACTGCCATCCGTCTCGGCGAGGCCATGGCGCAAGGCATTTGACGATGCGGAGCGACTTTTCGCCCCGTATCGCCTATCATTTGCCTGCCGGATGTTGTCCGGCGCCATGAACCATGCCAGCAACCACCACTTCACCCCTCGTTGAATTTCGACACCTGAGCTTTGGCTACTCAGAGCGCGCCGTGCTCGATGATGTTTCACTTTTTATACCCAGGGGCAAGGTCACGGCGCTGATCGGCCCGATGGGCGGCGGCAAGACCACCACACTGCGCTTGATGGGCGGCCAGAGTTGTGCCTGGTCGGGGCAAATGCTGTTCGATGGGCAGGATATCGGTCTGATGGACCAGAAACAGCTCTACGCCGTCCGGCGCCGCATGGGCATGCTATTCCAGTTTGGTGCCTTGTTTGCCGACATGAGCGTCTTCGAGAACGTTGCCTTTCCGTTGCGGGAGCATACCCATTTGCCTGAAGCTCTGATCCGTGACATTGTGCTGATGAAGCTCAATGCGGTGGGCTTGCGTAACGCGCGCGACCTCATGCCCAGCGAGGTGTCTGGCGGCATGGCCAAACGCATTGGCATTGCGCGTGCGATTGCGCTGGATCCGGAGTTGGTCATGTACGACGAGCCTTTTTCCGGCCTCGACCCGATTTCGCTGCGCGTGGCTGCCAACCTGATCCGTCAGCTCAATGACTCGATGGGACTGACAAGCGTCTTTGTCTCGCATGAGCTTCAGCAAACCCTCGAGATTGCCGATCATGTGATCATTCTCGACAGTGGCAAGGTGGCGTTCCAGGGTTCTGTGGCGGCGGTGCGCCTGAGTACGGACCCGCTGGTCTTTCAATATGTGAACGAACGTCCGGATGGTCCGGTCCGTTTTCATTACCCGGCCGTCACGATGGACGAGGATTTCGGTATGCCCGCCCGCTCACGGTAAAGCCCATCCATGGAGCTGATGGGTCGAGTTGCGAGTTGTCTTGACGGCTGCCAGCCTGCCAGTCAGCGCGCAAGCCCCAATCTTCTAGCGCGGCTTGTCATTTGAAAATCACGGTCTTGTGACCATTGAGCAGCACCCGGTGTTCGCTGTGCCATTTCACGGCGCGGGCCAGCACCTGGCTTTCCGTATCGCGGCCCAGCGCAGTGAGATCGTCGACCGTTTTGCTGTGATCGACGCGCGCCACGTCCTGTTCGATGATCGGGCCTTCGTCCAGGTCCGCGGTGACGTAGTGGGCGGTGGCGCCGATGAGCTTGACGCCCCGGTCATGTGCCTGGTAGTAGGGTTTGGCACCTTTGAAGCTGGGCAAAAATGAGTGGTGGATGTTGATGGCCCGGCCACTCAGCTTTCGGCACAGCTCATCCGACAGGATTTGCATGTAGCGCGCCAGCACCACCAGTTCGGCGCCTTCGTGTTCAATGATCTCGATTTGTTTGGCCTCCACCTGGGCCTTGGTGACGGCGGTCACCGGCAGGTGGTGAAACGGCACGTTGTAGCTGGCGGCGAGTTGGTAAAACTCGCGGTGGTTGGAAATAATCGCGCAAATGTCGAGCGGCAGCAGGCCACTTTTCCAGCGAAACAGCAGGTCGTTGAGGCAATGGCCTTCCTTGCTGACCAAAATTACGGTGCGCATTTTTTGCGACTGGGCGTGCAATTTCCATTGCATCTGGAAGGGCGCTGCAAAATCGGCCAACCGGGCTTTCAGCGTCTCAAAGCCGTGCTCGGCACAGGCAAACTGCACGCGCATGAAAAACAGGCCGGTGTCGTTGTCGTTGTATTGAGCGGCTTCTTCGATGTTGCCGCTGTGCGCCAGCAAAAAGCCGGACACGGCGTGCACCAGTCCCAGACGGTCCGGGCAAGACAGGGTGAGGGTATAAACAGCTTGCATAGTGCTGGTATTGTCGCAGCCTTGCTTCATCCTCAATCCTCAGGAAAACAATATGGATATCCCGGCACTGCAACAGACCCTGCGTGAGTTCGCCGCCGCGCGCCAATGGCAGCCATTCCACACGCCCAAAAACCTGAGTACGGCACTGTTGGTGGAGTGCGCCGAGCTGGCTGAGATCTTTCAGTGGATGACGCCAGAAGAATCCCGGCTTGCCTGCCATGATGCAGCAACCAAAGAGCGGATTGCCGACGAGGTCGCCGACGTGATGCTTTACCTGTTGCAGGTCGCAGACCAGTGCGCCATTGATCTACCCGGCGCGGTCGCCAACAAGCTGCGCAAGAATGCCATCAAACATCCTGCAGCCACTGCTGCGCCGTCGCGTGGATAATCCGGGCCATGCGAATTCCCTTTACCAAGATGCAGGGCGCGGGCAACGACTTTGTGGTGCTCGACGAGACTCAGACCCGTTTGGGCCTGAACACGGCGCATTACCGGTTTCTGGCGGACCGCCACTTTGGTGTTGGCGCCGACCAGATCCTGACGGTGCGCCCGTCACCGGCCCCGGACATTGATTTCGAATACCTCATTCACAACGCCGATGGCGCCGAAGTGGAGCAGTGCGGCAATGGCGCCCGTTGTTTTGCGCGTTTTGTGCGCGATGCCGGGCTCACCCGCAAAGACGCGATCAGGGTGCTGACCCGGGGCGGCGTGATTGAGCCGGTACTCAAGCCCGACGGTCGCGTGACCGTCAACATGGGTGCGCCGGTGTTTGAATTGGAGCGCATTCCCTTTGCGCCGGGCCAAGTGGCCGCCCGGGCCATGGGTGACTGGCAGCAATGGCCGCTGACACTGGCCGCACAGGTATCGGAGGTCGTGCTGGTGTCGGTGGTGTCGATGGGCAACCCGCATGCAGTGCAGCTGGTGAATGATGTGGATACGGCGCCGGTGGCGCAGCAGGGTCCGTTGATCGAGAAGCATCCGTTTTTTCCGAACCGGGTCAATGCCGGTTTCATGCAAGTGTTAAACCGCCAGCAGATCCGGCTACGGGTGTTCGAGCGCGGCGCCGGCGAGACGCTGGCCTGTGGTTCGGGTGCCTGTGCCGCCGTGGTGGCGGGTATCCGGCTCGGACTGCTCGGCGACCAGGTGGATGTACAAACCCATGGCGGTGTGCTGTCCATCAGCTGGGCCGGTGGCGGTGAGCCGGTCATGATGACAGGCCCGGCCATGACCGTGTTTCATGGTGATATTGAAATTCCCAACGACTTTTCCAACGCGTCCTGATCATGTCCAATTCAAATCTGCCCAGCGCCATCAACAACCCCATCACCGAAGACGATATTGCCAACTACCTGGCCAATACACCTGATTTTTTTGAGCGCCATGCTGAAATGCTGGCGGCTGTGCAGCTGACCAGCCCGCACAGCCAGCGCGCCGTCAGCCTGCAGGAGCGCCAGGCCAACATGTTGCGTGAAAAAATCAAGATGCTGGAACTGCGCATCATGGACATGGTTCGTAACGTCAACGAGAACATGGTGCTGTCAGACAAGCTCCTGCAGTGGGCACGCGGGCTGTTTTTGAACACCGATCCTGCCAATCTGCCCGAGCTGATGGCGGACGAACTGGCGGACCTGTTTGCCGTGCCTCAGGTCGGCATCAAGGTGTGGGAAGTGGATGCAGCCTACACCGATGCCGCTTTTGCCCAGGGTGTCAGCGAAGATGTCAAGGTCTTCGCCAGCTCTCTGACCGGGCCGTTCTGCGGTGTCAATATGGGACTGGAGGCGATCCATTGGTTGCCTGATCCTAAGGCGGTGGCCTCGCTGGCCATTTTGCCTTTGCGCACCGGCCCGATCGGCGGCGGTGCGCCGGCGTTTGGCCTGCTGGTGCTGGCTTCGCCCGACTCCCAGCGTTTCAACAGCACCATGGGCACCGAATTCCTGGCGCGTGTTGCTGAACTGGCCAGCGCCGCCCTCTCACCGCTGCGTTAGCCCGCATCCCAACCTGATCCCGTCATTGCGAGCCCAGCATGGCAATCCATGAATCTGACGATGCCCAGGCGGCGAGCCCGCCCCGGGATGCGCTGGTGCAACGTTATCTGGACCATGTGCGCTTTGAGAGACGTCTGGCTGAGCGCACCGTGGCGCTCTACACCCTCGACCTGGAAAAGCTGGCGTCACAGGCGGCGCAACTTGGTGTCGGTTTGACGGCGGTCGAATCCGGCCACATCCGGCGCTGGGTCGCGCAAATGCATTCAAACGGCCGCAGTGGCCGCGGCATCGCGTTGATCTTGTCGGGTTGGCGCGGGTTTTATGTCTGGCTTGGGCGCGAAGGACTGGTGGCATCCAACCCGGTGCTGAATGTACGTGCGCCCAAGGCGGCCAAACCCCTGCCCAAGGCCCTGAGTGTGGATGATGCGGTGCGTATGGCCAGTTACAGAGCACCCGACAACGCCCCCTGGCTGGAAGCGCGCGATGCGGCCATGGTCGAACTGCTGTATGGCGGCGGGCTACGGGTGGGCGAGTTGACCGGGCTCGACGTTGATGCCAGCGAGGCAGCGCGTGGTTGGATTGATTTGCAGGCAGGTGAAGCCCATGTGCTGGGCAAGGGCAGCAAGCGGCGCATCGTGCCGGTGGGCACCAAGGCGGTCCAGGCGCTGCAGGCTTGGCTACAGATGCGTGATCAGGCCGTGTTCGGTTTGCCCGATGCTCCGGTGGCGGGCGCGACGCCGCGGGCGGCGCTGTTCATCGGCCGCAACGGCACCCGACTCACCGCGCAGTCGATATGGCAGCGTGTGCGGCTGCGCAGTTTTCAGGCTGGACTGGCGGCACCGGTGCATCCGCATATGCTGCGGCATTCGTTTGCCAGCCATGTGTTGCAGTCGAGCAGCGACCTGCGCGGAGTGCAGGAACTGTTGGGCCACGCCAATATCAGCACTACGCAAATCTACACCCGGCTGGACTTCCAGCACCTGGCCAAGGCCTATGATGCAGCCCATCCACGTGCCCACATCAAGACGGGTGGGTCGGGTGGTTCCAAATAGGAATTGGCGGCGATTTTCTCAATAGGTGACTTATGAAATGGCAAGTTAATGCGGTGCTGGACAGAGGCGTCCAATTTTCTTGTCATGTGCCTGAAGGCGCGCCGCTGACCGATGATGCAGCGCTTGCCTGGCTGGACCACCAAGTCGCCGCGCTGCTGGGCGATCCCAAATGGTCGGCCGACTATGCGGCCGCAGTCGCTGTAGCCCTCGGCAAGCCGATGGTCCGTGTCGATGTTCCAGCCATGGTGATTACCTATTGAAAACCGTTCGCCTGCGCGCTGGCAAAGAGCGCTCTCTGTTGCGCCGTCATCCCTGGATATTTGAATCGGCCATCGCCAAAGGGGGTGGGGATCCGGGTGAAACCGTGCGTATCGAGTCCGACCAGGGCCAGTTCCTGGGCTGGGCGGCATTCAGTCCGGCCTCCAAAATCCGCGCCCGGGTCTGGAGTTTTGACGAGGCGCGCCGTATTGATGCCGCATTTTTTACGGAGGCTTGCACGCGCGCCATCCGGGCCAGGGACCGTTTTGACATTCAGAGCAATGCCATGCGGCTGGTGCACGGCGAGTCGGATAGCCTGCCGGGGCTGATCGTCGACCGTTACGACGACACGTTGGTGGCCCAGTTCACCTCCTGTGGTGTCGATCGTTGGAAAGAGACCATCGCCGATGCCTTGTTGGCCACCACCGGTCTGAGTAAGCTTTATGAGCGCAGTGATGCTAGCAGCCGTGCCCTGGAGAAGCTGCCCGAGGTCACTGGCTGGTTGCGGGGTCAGGGCGAGGTGGAACTGATGCTGCAGGAGCACGACTGGCAGCTGGCGGTGAACATTGCCGATGGCCACAAAACCGGCTTTTACCTGGACCAGCGCGACAGCCGCAAGTGTTTCTCCGACTATGCACGCCGCCTCAAGTTTGAGCGTGTCCTCAATTGTTATTGTTACACCGGGGGCTTCACGGTCGCGGCTCTCAGGGGTGGCGCCGCCCATGTCACATCCATCGACTCCTCCGGTCTGGCGCTGGAAAAAGCGGCCGCCAATGTGGCGCTGAATGGTTTTGCGGCCAGTCGCGCCAGTTTCATGGATGCCGACGTGAACGGATCCCTGCGTCAATTCATCGACCAGGGCCGCAGTTTTGATGCCATCGTGCTCGATCCGCCCAAATTTGCACCCACTGTGGCCCATGCCGAGCGCGCCGCGCGGGCCTACAAGGACATCAACCGGCTGGCGTTCAAATTGCTGGCGCCGGGCGGCATCCTGTTCACCTACAGTTGTTCTGGCGGCATCAGTGTCGACCTGTTTCACAAGATCGTGGCCTCGGCGGGCTGTGATGCTGGCGTGGATGGTTATATCCACGAGCGCATGGGGGGTGCGCCGGATCACCCGATGACCATCAATTTTCCCGAGGGGGAGTACCTGAAGGGTTTGGTGGTGATGCGCAAGTAGCTTTTTGGCCGGGGTCGTTACACTCCTCCCCTTTGAACTGCGCTGATATGAGCCTTATTTCTGCCACCATCCTGACCGGCTTTCTTGGCTCCGGCAAAACCACGCTACTCAAACGTGTGTTGTCGGAAGCCCATGGCCAGAAGATCGCCATCATCGAAAACGAGTTTGGCGAAGAAAACATTGACAACGACATTCTGGTGACCGACGCCAGGGAACAAATTGTCCAGATGAGCAACGGCTGCATCTGCTGTTCCATTCGCGAAGATCTGCGCGAAGCGCTGCAATTGCTGGCGGCCAAAAAGCGGCAAGGCCTGCTCGAATTTGACCGGGTGGTGATTGAAACCACGGGTCTGGCTGACCCGGGTCCGGTGGCGCAAACCTTTTTCATGGACGACGAAATTGCCGAGAGTTATCTGCTCGACTCGATCCTGACGCTGGTGGATGCCAAACATGGCGACCAGCAACTCGATGACCGCCAGGAAGCGCGCCGACAGGTCGGTTTTGCCGACCAGATCTTCATCAGCAAGACCGATCTGGTGTCGGCCGAAGCGCTTGATGCGCTGATGCACCGGATCAAACACATGAACCCGCGCGCGCCCCAAACCGCTGTGCATTTTGGTGAAGTGCCCTTGAGCGAGGTCTTCGACCTCAAAGGGTTCAACCTCAATACCAAGCTTGATATCGATCCGGATTTCCTCAAGGACGACGGGCATGAGGGCCATGATCATGATCACGAACACGGCGAGCATTGCAGCCATCCGTCGCACCAAGCTGGCCACCATCACCACCATGACGACGATGTCAAAAGCTTTGTTTTCCGATCTGAGCGCGCGTTCGATCCGCCCAAACTCGAAGACTTTCTCGGGGCCATTGTCAATGTTTACGGCCCGCGCATGTTGCGCTACAAGGGTGTCCTGTACATGCAGGGCACCGAGCGCAAAGTGATTTTCCAGGGCGTGCACCAGTTGATGGGCAGCGATCTGGGGCCGGCCTGGGGCCAGGACGAGGCGCCGTGCAGCAAGATGGTCTTTATTGGAATTGATCTGCCTCAAGATATATTCCTGCAGGGCATGGAGCAATGCCTTGTGTGAGCGTGTTTTTTAACCGACAGTCAATCCGTCATGTTTGCCTCGCTTTTGCAGATGATGGGGTTTTTACCGGCCAAGCCTGTACACTCGCGCGCCAGTGAAAAATCCTTGCCTGAGCTTGTCGACATGACAAACCAGACGCCAACCGTTCAGGATATACCTGCCAGGAGGTCACCCGTGAAAGCGCAAACTGCCAAACCCAAAGCGACTGCCAAAAAAGCCGCTGTCATTGTTCAACCTGTCAAGCCCGCGAAAGCGGCCAAGGTTGTCAAGGCGGTTAAGCCTGCTGCAGTCAAGAAGGCTCCCGCCAAGGCAGTCAAACCCGCTGTAGCCAAGAAGGCTCCCATCAAGGCAGTGCCTGTTGTCAAAGTGACGGCGCCAGTCAAGAGCAAGCCAGCCAAACCTGTGGCAGCCAAGAAGGCGCCCGTCAAACCGACCAAAGTTCGCGTCAAGCCGGTGGCTCCACCTGTTAAACCAGCCCCCAAGAAGAAGCTTCAAGAAGTGACCACTCAAACTCCCGTATCCCCACAACAGACTGCACCAATAGCTGCAAAAACAGCAGTAAAAGCAGCCCCGCCTGCGACCCAGATGACGCCCTCGGGCGTGCCGGTGCGTACCGGCCGTCCTTCCTCGCGTCTGGCGCAACTCACCGTGCCTTCCATGGCCCAGACGGTGGCTTCCACCGCCGCCAAGTCCAGCTTTACCCAATTGCCCAGCGTGATGCCCATCGTGTCGCCTCTGGCATCCTCTGTCAAAAAGGACAAGAAACTGGCCAATAATTGGAAAACCAAGCTGGTGAACGAATTAAGCGATGCCGAAATCCTGGCCATGCCAGATGATGAATACATGAACGACACCCAGCTTGCCTATTTCCGGCATAAGTTGGTTCTCCTCAAGAATGACATGCTCAGCAACGCGGGCGAAACCACCGAGCATCTGCGCGAAGACACGGTGGTGGTGCCCGACCCCGCTGACCGTGCCACCATTGAGGAAGAGCATGCCTTGGAGTTGCGCACCCGCGACCGGGAACGCAAGTTGCTCAAGAAGATTGAGCAATCAATTACCCGCATTGACGCAGGTGATTATGGTTACTGTGACGAAACCGGCGAAGCCATTGGTGTGGGCCGATTGCTGGCACGACCTACTGCCACACTCTCACTGGAGGCTCAGCAGCGCCGTGAGCTTAAACAAAAAATGTTTGGTGACTGAGCATGTGTGACGGTAGCTGTCATCGGATGGATTGATATGGCAACGCAACCCACGGGCTCACGCCTGTTTGCCAAAGTCGCCAAGTTTGTCCGCAATCCAAGCGTTCACTGGAGTGACCTGGACAAGCTTGAGGGTGCGCCCGAGGTAGCGGAGCCCGAGCCGACCCCGGCAGACAACCGGCAGGCACTCAAGGACATGATTGAGCGAAAGCGTCAGGAAGATGCCATTCGAAAGGCTGAATTTGACGAATTGCGACAATTACGGCGTCAGGCGGCACTGGCCAAGCCCGAGGCCATTGACAAGCCGACTTCGTTTGGCGCCTCCACGGTTATCACGGACATGGATGAACGTGCTCTGACCATCCGCAAGATTGACGAAATTGAAGCCCAGATGTCCCGCCAGTGGTGGAAGGGGCAAAAGCAGTCGCCTCAAACCGGGGCTGTTGCTGCCCCTCCCGCGGCTCCCTTGCCTGGCCCCGTTGGCGACAGCATGTTGTTTGCTTCGACGCAAGTCAAACCCAGCCCGGTGGACCCTGACGATATTCCAACCCAGCTGGGTCATGTGCCGACGCTTCAGGCCGGGATTACTTCTGTTGGGCCAGACGCCGTTTTCACTGCCGAGCCAAAACGTCAAGTCGGCGATGAACGTGACCTCGATGTAGCCAAGTTGTTGGCATCGGAGCTAAATGACAATTTGTCCGACCCTGACCTGGAAGAGGCGGCGGTACGCTTTGCCAACGGTGATGATGCGGGAGCGGAAGCTGTTTTATTGACCGTCTTGCGAGCACAGTCCACGCTGACGGTCGTGGCGCAAGCTCAGGCAGAAGCCTTGTTTGACCTGTATCGCAGTCTGGGGCAGTATGACAAATTTCAGCGCGAGGCCTTGAATTTTTCACGGCAATTCGGCTGTTCGGCATCTGACTGGATGCCTTTGAGCAAGTTCCCCGAAGCCGGGCAGGCGGCTCGGGCAACACTCTGGCATTGTCCGGCACAACTGGATTTGCCGGCGCTGGCGCAATTGCCCAGCCATTTGCAAGTGGCGGATGGTCTGGCGCTCGATTGGTCTGAACTGAAGAACATTTCGGCGCCTGCGGCTCAACATCTGGCCGCCCTGGTTGCCGCCTGGAGTACCCAGGAGGGTTGCCTTGAGCTTCTGGGTGAGCGTGTGCTGCTGCAGGTTTTGCAAGCTGCCACCCCCAGGGGTGTGCGTCAGACCGCCGGGTTCTGGTGGGCCCTGCGCATGGATTTGTTGCGAATCCTGCAACTGCAGGATGACTTTGAGTTGGCAGCGCTTGAGTTCTGCATGACCTATGAAACAGCACCCAGCCCCTGGATCCCGGCCACTTGCGTTTGGCGGCCAGTCGCTGCTGATGCGTCAGCTGCGGGCCCGGGTCAGGCCACTGGCAAGCCGGCTGCGTCCGCTCGTGGCTTAACCCTGGCGGGTGAACTACAGGGCGATGTTGTTCTTGGCCTGCCCGCGCTGGGGGATAACGCCAGTCAAAACAGCCAGGCCCTGGTTATTTTCTGCGGCCAGTTGATCCGTGTCGACTTTTCTGCAGCGGGCTGCATCTTGAATTGGGTAGCGCAAGCACAAGCCATGGGGCGCCAGATTGAATTCAGGGATGTGCCGCTTCTGGTCGCTGCATTTTTCAATCTGATTGGCATCAACCAGCACGCCCAGGTGCTGACGCGAACCCTTTAGGGCCTGGGCCCTGGTCAACAGAGGAATTTCATGGAGCAATTTCACGGAACCACCATCATCAGTGTGCGCCGCCAGACCCCAGCGGGTGCGCAGGTCGCCATTGGCGGTGATGGCCAGGTGACGCTGGGCAATATCGTGGTCAAGGGCACGGCGCGCAAGGTGCGCAAGCTCTACCATGGCAAGGTGCTGGCTGGTTTTGCCGGCGCCACCGCCGATGCCTTCACCTTGTTTGAACGTTTTGAGGCCAAGCTAGAGAAACACCAGGGTCATCTGGTGCGCGCGGCCATCGAGCTCACCAAGGACTGGCGCACCGACCGGGTGTTGCGCCGCCTGGAAGCCATGCTGGCGGTGGCCGACCGCGACGCATCCCTCATCATCACCGGCAACGGCGATGTGCTGGAACCTGAAAACGGGATTGTCGCCATTGGTTCTGGCGGTGCCTACGCCCAGGCCGCAGCCATCGCGCTGCTCAACCACACCGACCTGTCGGCCACCGACATGGTCAAAAAATCGCTTGAAATTGCCGGTGAGATCTGTATCTACACCAACATGAACCACACGATAGAGACATTGTGAAACTTTGCGGGACAGATCAAGATTTGCGCAGCAACTTTGCTCTGTCCTCAACTGAATGGGTTTGCTCTGTTCTCAACTGATTAAATATGTCCTCTCTCACCCCTCAGGAAATCGTCGCCGAGCTCGACAAACACATCGTCGGCCAGCAACAAGCCAAACGTGCGGTGGCCATTGCCTTGCGTAACCGCTGGCGTCGCCAGCAGGTGGGCCTGGATTTGCGTGGCGAAATCACACCCAAGAACATCCTCATGATTGGTCCGACGGGTGTCGGCAAGACCGAAATCGCGCGCCGTCTGGCGCGCCTGGCCGATGCCCCGTTCATCAAGGTCGAGGCCACCAAGTTCACCGAAGTCGGCTACGTTGGCAAAGACGTCGATGCCATCATCCGTGACCTCGCCGACATTGCGGTCAAGCAAACGCGCCAGAGTGAGACCAAAAAAGTGCGCGAGCGTGCCGCCGATGCCGCTGAAGACCGCGTGCTGGATATCCTGATTCCGATGCCGCGCCCCGAGTTTGGCGTGGTGGCCGCCCAGGAGCCCGAGAGTGCGGCCCGACAGACCTTCCGCAAGAAATTGCGTGAAGGCCAGCTCGATGACCGCGAGATCGAGCTGGATGTGGCGCAGAACGCACCGCAGCTCGAAATCATGGGGCCGGCCGGCATGGAAGAAATGACCGAGCAATTGCGCGGCATGTTTGGCCAGCTCAATCAGAACAAGACGCAAAAACGCAAACTCAAGATTGCGGAGGCGCTCAAGCTGCTGGTCGAAGAGGAAGCTGCCAAACTGGTCAACGAGGAAGAGATCAAGGTGCAGGCGATACACATGCTGGAGCAAAACGGCATCGTCTTCATCGACGAAATCGACAAGGTCACCTCGCGCTCGGAAGGCAGCGGTGCCGAGGTCTCGCGCCAGGGTGTGCAGCGTGACCTGTTGCCGCTGGTCGAAGGCACCACGGTGGCGACCAAATACGGCATGGTCAAAACCGACCATATCCTGTTCATTGCCTCGGGCGCGTTCCACCTGAGCAAACCCAGTGACCTGATTCCCGAGTTGCAGGGGCGCTTCCCGATCCGGGTCGAATTGCAGTCGCTTTCGGTGGCTGATTTTGTGGCGATCCTGACGCAAACCACGGCCTCTCTGGTCAAGCAATACCAGGCGCTGCTGGCCACCGAGCAGGTGACGGTGGCGTTTTCCGATGCAGGCATCGAGCGGCTGGCCCAGATTGCCTTTGACGTCAATGAACGTACCGAAAACATCGGTGCGCGCCGTCTGTCCACCGTGATGGAGCGCCTGCTCGACGAAGTCAGCTTCAACGCGGCGAATCTGGCGGGGCAGACCGTTCTGGTGGATGCCACCTATGTGGATGCACGCCTGGCAGAGCTCAGCCAGAACGAAGATCTGAGCAGGTATATTTTGTAACTTTGCGGGTCAGATCAAGAATTGCGCAGCTATTTTGCTCTGACCCCAACATCTCGTCAGATGTCCGATGGTTTGTCTTGCTGGTCAGACCACTCGCGAAGCGATGTGCTCTGACCCCAACACTTTGCCGGATGCCAGAACCCCAATTTCCTCACGCATCACTTTCACTTAGTAATCTAAGTGCTTCATTTAGAACGATTTTTAACCTGAATTGGGTTTCTAAATCGCTTCTAAGTCTTTGATTTCAAAGAAAAAAATTATTGAAAAGTGGTTTCCGGGTACTGTATTTGCTGATACAGTGCAAAAAAGTGCAATTTAGTGGTGAATTGTGCTTTTGTGACACTGTTTCATATTCATTCTGAAAATCAAAGGCCAGTCATCGTGTTTCAAGGGGCGTCCTCATTAAGTCTTGATGCAAAGGGGCGGCTGTCTGTGCCAACCCGGCACCGTGACGTCTTGAGCGCGGTCGCAGCAGGTCAACTCACCATCACCAAACATCCGCACGGTTGCCTGATGATTTTCCCGCGCCCCGAGTGGGAAAAATTTCGCGAGCGGATTGCGGCTTTGCCGATGTCGGCGCAGTGGTGGAAGCGGATTTTTCTCGGCAACGCCATGGATGTCGAGATCGATGGCACCGGTCGTGTCCTGATATCGCCTGAATTACGTGCGGCAGCGGGTATTGCCAAGGAGTCGGTGCTGCTGGGCATGGGCAACTTCTTCGAGTTATGGGACAAAGCCACTTACGACGCCCAGGAGGCTCAGGCCATGCAAGCTGACATGCCTGATGTCTTTAAGGAATTCTCTTTCTGAAGGCCCGTGGTGGAAACTGCATGGACCCATACCACCGTTTTATTGAGTGAAGCAGTCGACGCTTTGCTGGGTGCAGCTGACGCTGCGGGGCGGGCGCCGGTGTATGTGGATGCCACCTTCGGACGCGGTGGCCACAGCCGACTGACCTTGTCACGGTTGCCGGCAGATGCCCGTTTGATCGCGTTTGACAAGGATCCTGACGCCTTGGTCGAGGCCGCTGCCATCAGCGATCCCCGGTTTTCCATTCGTCACCAGGGGTTCAGCCATTTGGGCGAATTGCCGCCAGCCAGTGTGGCCGGTGTATTGATGGACCTCGGCATCAGTTCACCCCAGGTGGACAACCCGGCGCGCGGTTTCAGTTTCAGGGCCGAAGGGCCGCTGGACATGCGCATGGACACCACACGTGGTCAAAGCGTGGCTGCCTGGCTGGCGCACGCCGAGCTTGATGAAATTCTGGAGGTGATTCGTGATTATGGTGAAGAACGGTTTGCTGGCGCCATTGCAAAGGCGCTTGTTGCGCGCCGACAGGCACGGGGTCCCATTTCAACCACCACTGAACTGGCCCAACTCGTGGCTGACGCGGTCAAAACCCGCGAGCCGGGCAAGGACCCTGCAACGCGCACATTTCAGGCTTTTCGGATTTTCATCAACGCCGAGCTTGAAGAGCTGCAACAGGCGCTAGCTGCCACACTCAAGGTGTTGCAACCCGGGGGGCGGCTGGTGGTGATCAGCTTCCACTCGCTCGAAGACCGCATCGTCAAACAGTTTTTGACAAAACACGCGCGCGAGGTGTTTGATCGCCGGGCTCCCTTCGCTGCGCCCCAGGTGATGCAGTACAAGGTGTTGGCGCGTGTCAAGCCCAGTGTGGCCGAAGTTGCCGCCAACCCGCGCGCGCGCAGCGCCATCATGCGGGTGGCCGAGCGCATCGGCCCGGTCGCGCAGGAGGGACGTCCGTGACACGTCTCAACCTGGTGTTGTTATTGGGTGTATTGCTCAGTGCGCTGTACCTGGTCAATGTGCAGTACGAGTCGCGTCGTCTCTACTCTGCGCTGGACCGTGCCCAGTCCCAGGCGCTCCAGCTACAAGCTGAAAATGAACGACTGCAGGTCGAAAAAAGGGCCCAGGCCACGTCGGCGCGGGTGGAGAGTCTTGCCAGGTCGAATTTGCAGATGCGTGCGGCGACGCCTGCCGTCACCACCTATGTTGGTTACGCCGATGGCGCGGTGGCGCC
>JACCDQ011213324.1_pt1 | contig 24822 bp, 20 predicted proteins | sample 7446031 | NCBI WGS metagenome assembly JACCDQ01 (sample SAMN15323442, study PRJNA562643) | freshwater metagenome | isolation source: river surface water | place: USA:Blue River Watershed | collected 2017-08-17 | reverse complement strand
CTTCCAAGGGTGGTAAGCGACGTAAATATGGTGGCTCCACCACAAGGCATGGATTCCGCAAAGGAGATTTAGTTTCTTCTCCCAAAGGAATTGGTTATGTCAGTGGAGATACCGAAAAACAACTATCTGTTAGCGATGTCAATTGGAAACGATTGGGACAGATAGCTGTCAGCAAGATTCAATTAATTCGCCGTTCTAATGGCTTAATTGTTTCTCGCTAACCCATATAAAGCCGCCCTCCGCTATCGCTAAAGGGCGGGGTTTCAGACCCAGTTTTTCTGATGATGAAGCCATTCCTCTTGTATCCAAGAAACTAGAAACTATGGAAAATGCTATCCCTACTGAAACCATTGCTCTTTCCGAGGCCGCTTTTGAAGACTTAATGAAAGAGAGACGCGCTCAAAGTCGAATTTTGGCTTTTTGTCAAGTCTATGATTGTGATCAACAGTTTATTGGGGTGTCCTTCGATTTAACCAGTGAAGGGGTTTGCTTGAGCCTACCCAATACCTGGACAAAAGACCCCCGCTTTACCGTGATTTTAAAACGAGCCGACAGCCATGACTCGGCTATCTGTCCCGATGTGACGGTGACTATAGAAACAGTATGGCGACGGGAACGCAACGAGCTTTTTGATGAAATCGGTGGCCGGATTGTTGCAACGGAATCCCCGGAGAAACTGCAAGCGTTTCTGCATTATTGCCAAGCTCAGGGGCCCAGTGGTCTCTTTGACGATTCCGATTCCTAATCTCAAGATATTTGTTCTTCTTCCAAGAGCCTCCAGGTTGGAGGTTTCTTTTTTGGAGGGGTATCCTACGCTTCCAGGGATAGTGTTGAGGCAACCAAGGTCACTTCTTCGACTTCTAGCAAGCCGCCTAAGACCAAACGAGTTGAAGGTTTTGCTCCGGATAGACGTTTTAATAAGGTGGGACGGGGATCGTGGAGTAAATAATAAAGCTCATCCCCCGGAATGCCGAGGTAGGTCTCACTGACAACGTGCAAACTACCTTGCCGTTTAACCAGCAGGGGTAATAATTCACCAGAGCGAACCAGGGCTTGAAAATGGGCCTGTTGTAAACTCAGAGTCGAGTCTTGAAAGGTCGTTTTCCCCAATTTCACCTGGTCTTCTGATAGATAACGATGCCAGGTAGCTAGTCGAGAGGGGTCACAAAATGTCTGAATAGATTTGGTTTTGGGCGGGGATGTGGCGGATGCGGGTGGGACAACAGCCCAAACCTGGGGAGGATTAAATTCTTCTAAAATCCATTGGGCTAGAACAAAGTTCACTTCTCCGTTGGCCGTTAGGGCTAGAAAATGACCGATCGCCCCGATCCCCAATTCCTTGAGGGCTTTTGCATCAAAGGCTCTCGTGCGAGCGACCCGAATCCCCTCCGCTTCAGCTTTTTGACATTCCTGTTCATCGGTGTCAATAATGATCACCGCCTCTTCCTGGCTTTGGAAGAGATGGGCGATCAACCGACTCAAGGGGGTACATCCCAGAATGACGGCTCCCGTTGCCTGGGTTTGTGTGAGTCCTAAACTATTCGCCAGCGATCGCGCCGTTAACCCCTGTAAAAAAACGGTCATGATAATGGTCAAAAACACCAGGGCTTTGATGGCATCCCCCCCGGAAATCCCCTCCTGGGTCAGTAAAATCGCAAAGAGAGAAGCAACGGAGGCGGACACAATGCCCCTAGGGGAAATCCAGGCAATAAAACATTTTTGTTGCCAACTTAAGCCACTTTTCCAGGTACATAACCAGACACTCAGGGGGCGAATCACCAGCATCAACGTTAAAACCGTTGCCACACTGCCCCAACCCAACGCCAACACACTTTTTAGGGAAAGATCCGCCGCGAGCAGAATAAACAACACGGAAACGCAGAGAATGGTCAATTTTTCCTTAAACCGTCGTAATAATCGCTCATCGGGTAAATCCGAAGAATTTAAAAACATTCCCGTCGCTACCGTTGCCATTAACCCCGACTCGGCCATGGCCACCTGAGAACCCCCAAAAATCCCCCAGACCCCAGCTAAGACCACAAGACTGCTGACTTCATCGGTGAGAAAGCGGGCCCGTTTTAAAAAGACACTGAGGAGCCAACCGCCCAATAACCCAATGCCTAGCCCAATGCCTAGACGAAGTAATAAACCGCCGGCAATTTCCAACACATCTATTTCGACGGTGGCATTGGTATCAAAAATGGTTTCGAGGACGACCACGGCTAGGATTGCCCCCACAGGATCAATTAAGACCCCTTCCCCTTCTAAAATGGTCGCAACGGACTTTTCTACCTGCACCTGTTTGATAAGGGGCCCCACCACCGTTGGCCCGGTGACGACCACCAGGGAACCGTAGAGAAACGATAATGTCCAGGGAAATTCTGAAAGATAATGGGCGGCCAGGGCGGCCCCAATCCAGGTGACTAAGGCTCCTAGGGTGACAAGATTGCGTAAACTCCCCGAAACTTGCCGTAATTCCTGCAAACTCAGGTTTAAGCCGCCTTCAAAAAGAATAATGGCCACAGCCAAGGCCACAATGACTTCCAAGCCACTGCCCAACTGTTGGGGATGGACAAGATCCAAGGCGTTGCGGCCTAGGGTGATACCAAATATTAATAAAAAAACAATACTGGGCACTTTAAAGTAGGCCGCCACCACTTGCGCCGCAATGCCGGCTAAAACCGTTAGGATAATTTGTAGGGTTAAAGGAAAAGAATCATCCATGCCTGTGCATCATAGTCTATTTTTCTGAAAAACGTTAATCCAAAATCCTATGCGTCGTTTCTTGACTCTTTCACTCATTCTTTTGCTGAGTCTCACAACTTTGGCCTGCGGTAATGGCAACGAACCGCGATCGCAAACGAATCGGACAACGGCTCCCCTGCAAAACCCAATTGCCAGTGGGCGTTATCCGGTGCAACAAGCGACCTACAACGATAGCGATGGGGTTTATACCTTGATGCTGTTGAATACGCCGCCGGGGACACCTCCCACCTACCGCACGGATAAACTGCAAATGGCGCGTCTCACCGATGAACAAATTAAACAAGGGGAAACGACCTCGGTGGAAATTAAAGACGGCCAAGCCGTAATGTACTTAACGGAAGACTTTAAGATTGAGTATGTTCATAACGTGACCGAACTTCAGGAAAATCCCCAAACTGGTCAACGGGAACCCGTCGTTATTCGTCAAGAATCCAGTTTTTGGACTCCCTTTGCAGGAGCCTTGGCGGGTCAAGCCCTGGGTAGTTTGTTATTTCGTCCTCAGTACTATGTTCCCCCGGTCTATTCAGGGGGGGTGATGTCAGGCTTTGGCGGTTATGGTAACAGCTATAACCAAGCGGTCAACAGTTATCGCAGTCGTTACAACAGTCCTCCTGCTGTCGAGAAAAATCGTCAAACCTTCCGCACAACAGGCAATCTACGCAAACCCTCTTCAGGTTCTTCCTTTGGGAGTAAAGCCACTCGTAAACCTTCCTACGATGGCACAAAATCCAGTGGGTCGGGCTTTGGCTCTAGTCGTTTGCGGTCTTCCGGGTCTTCGGGTTATAGTCCTCGTCGTAGCAGTTTTGGCAGTAGTTCTGGTTCGCGTTCCCGGAGTTTCGGCAGTAGTCGTCGCCGCTAGGGATGGTTAATTTTCGATCAATTTGTTTGAATGTTTGAGGGTAAGCATTTTGTTTGCCCTTTCTTTTTTAGAATTGGAGGATCGGCTATCCCTCGTCTAAATTGAAAGCCCCCTAAATTCCCCAATACTGGGGGACTTGTCCCATAAGGCTTCTAGGATTTCCCCCGAAAGCTGGGGGTCAGGAGGGATAAAAACTCCTGTTTTGAAAATAGACGGGATTTATCACATATTTAGATGGCATAGAAATTTTTTGCACGCTTTTAATTTTACTCCATGATGTTAGACTATGGCGATTAAACGTTCGGGTTCTCCTTCAGCCAAAGATACACCGGCAAAAGGGTCAATTCCTGATAAAAAGGCTGATGTAAAAACGGCGATCGCCGAAGGGGAAAAACTGCTACAAGCGGAGGCCAATCCCACCGAAAAAACGACGATAGAAGACCATCTACGCCCCCAAACTTTAGCGGAATATATTGGCCAACGGGATTTAAAAGAGGTGTTACAAATTATTATTCAAGCGGCCAAAAGTCGTCAGGAGGCGATCGATCATTTATTGTTGTATGGCCCCCCAGGATTAGGGAAAACCACCATGGCGTTAATTTTAGCCAAGGAAATGGGGGTGAATTGTAAAATTACGGCGGCCCCTGCCCTAGAAAGACCCCGTGATATAACCGGTTTATTAATTGGGTTGCAACCCGGCGATATTTTATTTATTGATGAAATTCACCGTTTAAATCGGTTAACCGAAGAGTTACTGTATCCGGCCATGGAGGATTATCGGTTAGACATTACCATGGGCAAAGGGAATAGTGCCAAAATTCGGAGTTTACCCCTCGCTCAATTTACGTTAATTGGGGCTACGACTAAGGTGGGGGCTTTAACCTCTCCTCTGCGTGATCGCTTTGGTTTAATTCAACGATTGCGATTTTATGAAGTCGAAGAATTGAGCCAAATTATTTTACGCACCGCCAGAATTTTAAATGCAACGATTACCCAAGCCGGTTCTGAAGAAGTTGCTCGCCGGTCGAGGGGAACCCCCCGCATTGCCAATCGCTTATTAAGACGGGTACGGGATTATGCTCAGGTGAAACACCAGACAGAAATTACCCTTGAAATTGCCAGTCAAGCCCTGGATTTATATCAAGTAGATAAACGGGGTTTGGATTGGACAGACCGGTTATTATTAACTACGTTAATTGAACAATTTCAGGGTGGCCCCGCCGGTTTAGAGGCGATCGCTGCCGCAACGGGGGAAGATAGCAAAACCATTGAGGAGGTGTATGAACCCTATCTATTACAAATTGGCTATCTGAATCGCACAACCAGGGGAAGAATTGCGACTCCCAGTGCTTATCAACATTTAGGGTTGGTATCGCCTTCGGGAATGATTCAGGAGCAATTAACCTTATTAGAGGATTAAAAATCTAGCAAATCGGTTAAAATTGAATTTTTCACGACCCAAAATTCAAGATATAATAGTATTTCTCATTTCATTATCCATTATCAAGCCATGACTCTCAAAGAACAACTTCTACAGGAAATTGAACAAACGCCGGAAACATTAGTCCCTCAATTACTCGATTTTCTCCTATTTCTCAAAGAACGCTACAGCGAAGATGAAATAACTGAAGAGGAGAAGGCCAATATGAATACCTCTCTTCAGGATTATCAATCCGGTCAGTATCTGACCCTCGAAGAATATGAGGCGACACTTCCATGAATTATCGAATTATTATTCCTAAACTGGTTCAAAAACAACTTAATGCTCTACCGACCAAACAACGTGATCGTCTGTTAGCTGGGATTCGAGAACTGGCAGAAGAACCTCGTCCTCCGGGAGTCAAAAAGCTGAAAGGATATGATAAAACTTACCGTATTCGCGTTGGAGATTACCGTGTTATTTACAAAATTGAAGATCAAGAAATGCTTATTTTGATTTTAAGTAGTCTTCATCGTCGAGAGGCTTATTAAGTGTCTGGGTAATCATCTGCCACTCTTGATCGCTTAACGGTTGTTCGATAAAAGTTACCCCAAAACTTTCGCCGATCGCCTGGGTTAAAACCGATAAAATCTCACTGAGTTGCCATCCTCCTAACCGTTCTCCCAGGGTTTGTGTCCAAGGCGCAGACTGATGAAAAACCGTTGTAAAAAACTGGCGATCGCTGGTGAGTACCATAGAGCCATGCTGTAACAGAAAACGATGACTCAGACGTTGGGCACTGCCGATTAACTTGCTACCATCTAACGCCACCAGATCCGCCGCCGTTGCCGTGTTAAAACAACTCGTATTGCCAATATAGCCCCGTTGGGCTGTGCCATACTGTAAAGGAATCCCTAATCGTTGCCAGCCGATCCTTAACGCATCGCACAAACGGTGATAGGTTTCCCAGCGTTTTCCTGAACCTCGTTCACAAATGACAGCATAGGTCAAAGTTCCCTGGTGCAAGACTGCTCGCCCACCACTAGGACGGGTCACTAGCTCTAGGGGTTGGCCTTGCCAAGTTAGCGTCTGCCAATGGTCAGGATAGGTTTTTTGAAAACATCCTAGGGAAATTGCCGCCGGAGTCCATCCATAAAATCTGAGAGTTGGGAGGGTTTTTCCCTGTTCTAATTGCCGGAATAACCAATTATCAATGGCCATCTGTACGGCTCCAGACGCATCCAGATAAGGGAGCGATCGCCAAAGAAGGGGAGTCATTCAGGTAAGATAGAAACGTTAACCCCAACCCAAAACCTATGCGTTGGTTCTTGACTAAATTTAGCACACTTCTGTCGGTTTACTATGCACAAATGCTAGAATACCGAGCCGAAATTTTCTTTTGGATTTTATCGGGTTCCCTGCCAATTATTCTGATGGGCGTTTGGATACAGGCGGCGAATAGCGGGAAATTTGTCTTTAGTAGTGTGGAATTTGCTCGTTATTTTTTTGCTGTTTTTTTAGTGCGTCAATTTACCAATATTTGGGTGATTTGGGAATTTGAACGAGAAGTCATTGAAGGCCAATTATCCTTTAAATTACTCCAACCCTTTGATCCCGTTTGGCATCATGTTAGTCGTCATATTGCGGAAAAAATAACCCGCTTTCCGGTGGTGATCTTATTAACATTTCTCTTTTTTGGACTCTATCCTCAAGCTTTTTGGATACCGACATTCGGGCAATTTTTTTGGGGAATCATTGGCATTATGTTATCGTTTAGTTTATATTTTTTAATTCAATATACTTTTTCGCTGTTTGCTTTTTGGACGGAGCGAGCCAGTGCCATTCAAGACCTTTGGTTTTTATTTTATATTTTTCTGTCAGGAATCATTGCCCCCTTACAAACCTTTCCACCGTTAGTCAAACAAATTGTGCTGTTAACTCCCTTTCCTTACGGTGTTTATTTTCCGGCGGCAGTTTTGGTTGGTTTTCCTATTGAAATCGGTCAAAGTTTAGGGATTATTGCCTTTTGGATGGTCTTCTTTTTTGTCCTGAATCGTTGGTTATGGCGTAAGGGATTAAAGCACTATTCGGGGATGGGAGCTTAATAATGGATAATTAATAATGGATAATTAATATAAAAATTGATACCTAAAACTTACAATATTGGAGGAAGTAAACATTGTTTAAAAAACTTCTATTGGTCTTCTTAGGTTTTCTGTTAGCCTTGGCGAGTTTAGTCCCCCTTTCGGCTAAGGAAACAGCTAAAACGGAAATTCTTTGGGATACCTGGGGCGTTCCCCACATCACCGCAAAAGATGAGCGATCGCTGTTTGCGGCCTTTGGTTGGGCCCAGGCCCATAGCCATGGTAATTTACTATTAAAACTTTACGGGCAAGCCAGGGGAAAGGCGGCAGAATATTGGGGATTTGATCAATTAGCCTCGGATCAATATGTGCGGATGATGGGAATTCCAGAACGGGCCGCCCAATGGTATCAACAACAAAGTCCCCAAATGAAGACCAATTTAGAGAGTTTTGCGGAGGGAATTAATCGTTATATTCAGCAATATCCCCAGGAAATTTCACCGGATTTACAAGCCGTTTTACCGATTACGGGGGTAGATGTGTTAGCCCATGTACAACGGGTGATTTATTTTGAGTTTTTAACCACTCCCCAGGGCATTAATGCCATTAAAAATCAAACCTTTAAGACAAACCTGACTCCTAATTCTAATGCCTGGGCGATCGCCCCGAAAAAATCGGCGACTGGCTCTAGTTTATTATTAGCCAATCCCCATTTACCCTGGTCAGGTTTATACCGAGCCTTTGAAGCCCAATTAACGGTCCCTGGGGTGAGTATTTCCGGGATGACGTTGGTGGGAATGCCGGTGCCGGCGATCGGCTTTAATGATGATTTGGGCTGGAGTTTAACCACCAATAATCCCCATAATTATACGATTTATGAGTTAACCTTACAGCCGGGGGGGTATCTCTGGGAAGGAGAAGTCAAACCCTTTGAGGAAGAAAAGCAAGTCCTGAAAATTCGTTCCCAAAATGGTCAGGAACAGGTCTTGGAATGGGTGACACAAAAGAGTATTCAAGGCATGATTATTTCTCAGCAAAAAGACCGAGCTTATGCCCTAAGAATTGCGGGATTAGAGCGTCCTGGTGTGGTGGAACAGTTTTGGCAAATGGCCAAGGCCAATAATTTATCATCCTTTGAAAAGGCATTACGTCAATTACAACTCCCCATGTTTAATATTCTCTACAGCGATCGCGGAGGAAATATTGCCTATTGGCACAATGCGATCGCCCCTCAACGGGAATCCGGCAATTGGGAAAGTTGGGGAAAAATTCAACCGGGGAATACTCGTCAAACTTTATGGACAGACTATTTAAGTTATGAAGAGTTACCCAAGTTAATGAATCCTAAAACTGGCTGGTTACAAAATAGTAATGATCCGCCCTGGACAAGCACTTTTCCGATGGAATTGAACCCGAAGAATTATGCCGATGATCTGGCCGGGCCAACCTTAGCGGATGCCGAGGATATTTTTCGCACTCAGCGATCGCTGAAAATGTTATTAGCAGACAGCAAGATGAGCCTAAATCAAATCATTCGTGATAAGTTTTCCTCTCGTTTGGAAATGGGCGATCGGCTTTTACCCTTGTTAATTCCGGCGGCCAAAATGTTAGCCAATCCGTTGGGTTTAGAAGCGGCAGAGGTATTAAAAAAATGGGATCATCAAGCGAATGCGGATAGTCGAGGAGCCGTTTTATTTATGCTTTGGGTCTCAACGATTAGTCCTGAAAAGGTGTTTTCTAAGCCCTGGCAAGCGGATAAGCCATTAGATACCCCAACCGGATTAGCTGATATTAATATGGCCTTAGCGGTCTTAGAAGGCGTTGCGGCGCAGGTGAAATTACTTTATGGTTCCCTGAATGTAACTTGGGGTGAGGTAATGACCATGAAACAGGGAAAATATCAATTTCCAGCATCAGGGGCGGCGGGCGAATTAGGCAGTTTTCGAGTCGTGGAATATCTCCCCACTGCGGATCAACGATTTCAAGCGTATTTTGGAGATAGTTTTATTGCGGCGATCGCTTTTACAAAACCGTTACAAGCCCAAACCCTGATGGTTTATGGGAATGCCAGTCAACCCAATTCCCCCCATGTGGGCGATCAATTACCCCTTTATGCCAAGAACCAATTGAAACCGGCTTGGCGTGATCCCTCAGAGATTTTAAAACATTTAGAAAAGCGAGAAGTGTTGAATTTTATTTCGTAAAGATTCGGTAATGAACATCAAGGTTAATGATAATGCTTCTGTTCTTATGGCTCACCTTGCCTACCTTGCCCTGGCATTTCTTGGTAGAGAGCCTTCTCCACCGATACGAGGGACTTTCATTAATAAAATTTAACAAGCTATTGACCTTTTCTTAACGTTTAGTCCTTACCATTAACCATACACTTCACTGTCAATCTCCAAAGTGCTATGGTTTTAATTCTCAGTTTAGCAGTTTGCCAAGGAATCGGAGTCGCTATTTTATTACTGTTTTTAGGAGACTTTTTTTCAACTTTTTTTTACCACGTTCCTGAACATATTTTTGGCAAATTTCATTCTTTAGTTCACCATAGTAATAATCGAAGTTTTTTACACTACGCAGTTTTAACTCGTAATCCTCTCGTTTTGATTGATGGTTTATTAGGGGCATTACCCTATTTTATGTTTATCCCTTGGCTATGGCAAATGTCTCCCTGGGGAAGCATCCTTGGTTTATTATTAGGAGAATTACACGTCATTTGGCGGCACGGATCAGCCATGAATTGGAAAACCCATCCCCAACTTTTAAAGCTTTGTAATTACTTACAAATTACAACCCCTGAACGCCATTGGTTACATCATCAAGATGCCAGGGTTGCCTTTGGTGATATTTTTAATTTTTTTGATCCCCCTGCCCAATGGTGGTTAAAGCAGTTGACCCTCATTAAATATGGGCTAAAAACCTCCAATCAATCGTAGATTCATCCCTGGGTTAGGCTCAGATAGCAGAAACAAGACTTACTCCAATTCTCACATTTATGACTTACTCAAATTTATGATTTCGCAACCATTACCGATTCTTAAGCAAGCCAGCAATTTAGAACACTTGCCTCTTGATAATTATCAAGTCAGTTTTGATACTCCGACTGATCAAGTTAAGCAATATTTGATCAACAATCCTAATCTATCTGGGGTAATGATTGTTCAGCATCAAAGAGTGATCGGTTCGATTACACGGCGAGCATTATTTGAGAAGTTAAGTAAACAATTTAGCTACGCTCTTTATGGAACTAAGGCGATTGGCTTCATGCTTAATCATCTGAATGAAGATGTTTTAAAAGTTCCTGCCCAAACTTTAATTACGGATGCTGTCAAACTGTCATTTACCCGTCCTGCCAAGTCAATTTATGATCCCATTGTGGTCATTAAAAATGGACAAGATGTGGGAATGTTGGATTTTAGTCAACTGATTCTGGCTCAATCTGAATTATTTTCGTCCATGAATCAACAGTTAACGGAACAAGAACAAAAATTACGAAATTATACTGAGCGTCTTCAGGAGCAGGAAAAAAATGTTCGTCAGTATGCGTCTCAATTAGAATCGCAACGGAAAGATTTAAAACAACATAATGAATTGCTAGAAACGCAAAAAGCGGAGTTACACCAAAAAACAGAAGAGTTATTTCGTAAGAGCCAAGAATTAGCCCAACAAGCAGAAGCACTATTAAAACAAAAAGCAGAAATTTCCCTACTTAATCAGCGTTTTGAAGAAGTTGGTTTAGTGATTTCCCAAGAGGGGAAGCAAACCGTCAAGGAATTAACACAAGGAGTAGAGTCTGTACTTTATTTAACCGAAAAAATCAATGAAGTTAGTAGCGATTTCCGGAAAAAGTTAATCAGTATTGACCAGGGCAATGAATTGATTAATAAGGTGAGTAAACGAGTTGAAAATCTATCTTTTCAAGCTTCTATTATTGGTTCAAGTTTGCCTTTGGATGAAAATAATAAAATTCCTTTTAAGATGATTATTGAAGAAATTGAAAAATTAAGTGTACAAATTTTGGAGGCCAATGCAACCATTAATACTGTTGCTAAAGATCTAGGTTCTCGTATTAAGCTTCTGAATCAAATTGCGGGGGAAAATCAAGAGGTTGTCGGTAGTCTGGCCCAATGTGCTCAGAAAACAGAAAATGCCCTGGCGAGTTTATCCCAATTATTGTAATATCAAATCGGGTTGATAATCCATAATTCAATGTATCCTAAAATTCTATGGTTAAAGGATCGTAATTATGGCTTTTTAACCGGATTTAATGTAAGGGTAAGAAGATAACGAAGGATTGTTCTTGGCGAGGTCAGAACGATAGATTAGGAAATTTGCGGTATCCTGATGGATGATCAAGATCGGGAAAAATGAGCGATTCTTCGCTAGTCTCAATCTCGCTAGTAATCATCACGATGCTACCCACTCTCATTGTTTTAAGTCTTTTATTGCTGATTTTAGCCTATATTTGGGGACATCCCCTCCTGCGTTACTGGCAACATTACCAGATTAAACGACGACCTTTTCCGGCTGTCTGGCAAGCTCTCCTAGAACATCGTCTTTTTTTCTATCCCCATTTACCCAGGGATTTACAAAAAAAACTGCAAGGGGCGATCCAGGTTTTTTTGGCGAGCAAACAATTTATTGGCTGCCAGGGGTTAGTAATTACCGATGAAATGAAAGTGTTAATTGCGGCTCAGGCTTGCCTGATTTCCCTTTATCAACCTGACGGTGATTATCCTCAATTGTCCATGATTTTGGTCTATCCCAATATTTTTAAAATTCAACGCCCAACGGCTCTCAATGAATATGTATTAGAAGACCAAACGGTGGTCGCTAGTGGCGAATCCTGGGGTAAAGAAGGGCAGGTTATTTTATCCTGGCAAACGATTCAAGAGGATTTAAAGGCTCCCCAGGATGGCCATAATGTGATTTTCCATGAATTTGCCCATCAATTAGATCAAGCAGAACATCAAGCTAATGGGGTTCCCCGTTTAAAAACCCAGGCAGATTACGATCGCTGGTCAAGGGTTTTTACGGCAGAATATCAACAATTGCTGAGTCAACTAGAACAGGGAATTCCCACCGTAATTGATTCCTATGGGGCCACAAATCCTGTCGAATTTTTTGCGGTAGTGACAGAAACTTTTTTTGAAAATGCTCAGGCTTTAGTGAGAGAGCATCAGCAGTTATACGAACTCTTAAAAGATTTTTATCAATTTGATCCTCTAATTCTATTTTCTGGTACTTAAACAACTTTAGTGATTCGCGAATCGCTGAATGGTTAGGATAGGGATGAAACAATTTTGATTTTAGTTTCCAATAATTTTATGGTAACGATTATCTATTCCGATCGCTTTCTGGCTCATCAAACAGGAGTCACCCATCCCGAATGTCCCGCTCGTCTTACCGCGATCGCCCAGGCGATTAAACAAGAGACTTGGCAACCCCCACTTTATTGGCAGGAACCCAGTCAACGGGAGGTCTTACCCTGGGTGAAAAAAGTTCATACCTTAAGTTATCTGCAAAAACTCCAGGCGATCACCAACCAAGGCGGCGGTTATTTAGATATGGATACGCCCCTATCGGCGGATAGTTACGAAGTGGCCCTATTCGCTGTGGCGGGCTGGTTGGATGGAGTGGATCGGGTTTTAACCGCTAAGGAATCAACTTTTGTTCTCTCTCGTCCCCCTGGCCACCATGCCTTAGGCAGTACGGGTATGGGATTTTGTTTGTTATCCAATGCGGCGATCGCGGCCCATTACGCCCTGGCTCAACCGGGTATTCAACGGGTCGGCATCGTAGATTGGGATGTCCATCACGGTAACGGCACCGAAGCTTTGGTAGAGAGTAACCCCCAGATTGCCTATTGTTCTCTCCATCAATTTCCCTTTTATCCGGGTACCGGCCAAGCCAGCGATCGCGGCCCCCATCAAACCGTGTTAAATATTCCCATGAAGGCAGGTAGCGATATTCAGACCTATCAACAGGCGTTTACCACCCAAATTTTGCCTTTTTTGCAAAACTTTAATCCACAACTGATTATTGTCAGTGCGGGTTACGATGCTAACAGCGTTGATCCTTTGGCCAATATGAATCTCCAACCCCAGGACTTTGGGCAATTTACCCGCGATTTGTTAACCTTAACGCCACAACTACTTTTAGGATTAGAAGGGGGTTATCAATTGGAGGCTTTAGCTCAATCCGTGGTGGAAACGTTGAAACCATTGAATCAGGTTTAAAAGAATTGGGAAAATTGAAAATTTACTCTTCGTTAACAAGCACCGCATGAATCATCGTTCCTGGGGCGATCGCCGGAGTCCATTTTGGCAATCCTTAACAGCTAATCAATCCTTAGACTTTCGCGTATTGAGTTGGGCCGCCCTGGTCGGTCTCCTGACCGGTGGTTTAGGAACCTATTTACACATAGGAGTTGAAGCGATTATTGAACAACGGGAACAACTAGCACGGTTTTTAGCCCCCTATCCCTGGCTTTATTGGACAGTGCCTTGTTTGGTAACCATGGCCATGCTGGGTCTCAGTTTTACGCTAATGAGACGATTTGCCCCGGAGACATCGGGAAGCGGCATCCCCCAAATTGAAGGACGATTAATGGGCTGGTTTCCTTTCAACTGGCAACGGATTTTACCGGTTAAATTTTTTGGGGGAATGTTATCCCTGGGCAGTGGCATGGCGGTCGGTTTTGAAGGGCCAACCATCCAAATTGGGGGCAGTGTGGGTCACATGATCAGCCAATGGTGCCGGGCCGATGCCGAACAAACTCGTATTTTGATCGCCGCCGGAGCAGGAGCCGGGTTAACCAGTGCCTTTAATGCACCTTTAGCCGGGATTCTGTTCATTACCGAGGAGGTCAGTCCCCATTTTGACTGTTGGCCCCTAGCCTATCGAGCCGTTATTCTTGCCAGTACTCTCGCCACCATTGTTGAACGCTCAATTCGTGGCCAGAATGCCGTCATTGCCTTAACGAAATATGATCGGGTGCCCTTGGACTCTCTCTGGATGTTTGTCCTATTGGGTATCTTTTTCGGATTGATCGGCTATCTCTTCAATCGTTATCTACTATCGGCGTTAAACTGGTTTAGTCACTTACCGTCCCTTGTCTATCGCACAACTGGGCTATGGGTAGGAGCCTTGATCGGCCTACTCAGTTTATTGCCGATCCCCTTAACGGGCAGTGGAGAAACGGTGGTTATTTGGGCTTTTAATAGTCAAGCACCAGGGCATATCCTCCTAGTTGTCTTTATTCTGCGTTTTCTCCTCACCCTTTTTTGCTACGGCTCCGGCGCAATTGGTGGCATTTTTGCCCCGATGTTGGCGATCGCCACGATTGGTAGTTTAGGCATCGCCAGGGAACTACACCTCTGGTTTCCCACACAAATCCCCCATCCAGGAGCCATGGCCCTAGCCGGCATGGGAGCCTTAGTCTCCGCCACCGTTCAAGCCCCCCTGACAGCCATCCTCTTGACCATTGAAATGACCGATAACTTTTTTGTGATTCTGCCGCTTTTAGTGACCTGTCTAGTCTCCACAATGGTTGCCCAAGGACTCGGTTGCCGCCCAATTTACACCCTGTTACAAGAAAGACTCCGGCAACGTTCTAGCCAAGCCCCCCACTCCTAACTAATCCACCGCCTCATAATCGCTAGAAATCGTTTCATCCGCATCAAAATTAAAATTCTCCTCATCTCCCTGGTACATAGGAGCCGTTTCCACATAGCCAGGTATCGTTTGGATCGTCGGTGCCCCCATTTTCGGCATAGCCGGCACCCGTTGAGTCAAGTTCTCTAATTGCGTTCTACTCTCCTCAAACAAACTATTATCCAGCGTCTCAAAAGGCCGCACACTGCCCACATTAGCCTGTTGATACACCTCAGACCCAATAGTAAGAATTAATTGCCGAAATTCCTCAATAAAACCCTGAAGCGTTTCAACCGAGGTATTCGGCGTGCGGAGGGCCACCTCTAACTGCTCTTTCTTGCGGCGGCTTTCCTGCTTAATATCTTCTCGAATAAAATCACTATTTTCCTTGATCGTCGTTTCATAGGTATAGAACAGACTGTCCGCTTGATTACGTAATTCGATCATGCGAATACGGCGACGGTCTTCCTCCGCATATTGCTCGGCTTCCTGACGCATCCGTTCAATTTCATGGGATTTTAAGCCTCCCGTATTACTAATAATCACACTTTGTTCCCGGCCCGTCCCTTGATCCTGAGCCGAGACCTTTAAAATACCATTCACATCTATTTCAAAACTCACTTCAATCTGTGGTACACCCCGTGGGGCGGGGGGAATCCCAGCGAGGAGAAACTTACCCAGGCTCTTATTGTCCTTCGCCATGGCCCGTTCCCCTTGCAAAATGTGGATTTCTACCGAAGTTTGACCATCAGCCGCCGTCGAAAAGACCTCCGACTTACTGCTGGGAATCGTCGTGTTCCGTTCAATAATTTTGGTAAAAACCTCCCCTAGGGTTTCAATTCCTAAAGAAAGCGGAGTGACATCTAACAGCAAAACATCATCCACTTCACCCCCTAAAACCCCCGCCTGGATCGCCGCGCCCAAGGCCACTGCCTCATCCGGGTTGATCGAACGGTCTAGCTGACTATCGGGAAACAGTTGTTGAATAATCCGCTGCACCGCCGGAATGCGAGTGGAGCCACCCACCAGAATAATACGATGCACATCTTTCGGTTTTTTTTCGCCGTCCTGAAGAGCCTGTTTAAGGGGGAGAAGCGTTCCTTGTAATAACTCTTTGCTTAACTCTTCAAATTGGGTGCGACTGAGTTCAGTTTCCAGGTGTTTTGGCCCACTTTCATCAGCCGTAATAAAGGGTAAGTTAATGGAAGTATTGAGTAAGCTAGAGAGTTCGATTTTCGCTTTTTCCGCCGCTTCTCGAAGCCGTTGCAGGGCCATTTTGTCGGAACTGAGGTCAATCTTTTCCTGGGTTTTGAAATTCTCCACCATCCAACGAACAATTTTATTATCAAAATCGTCGCCACCTAGATGGTTATTACCCGATGTAGAAACCACTTCAAACACGCCGTCTCCCAGTTGGAGCAAGGACACATCGAAAGTCCCACCGCCCAGGTCAAAAACCATTATCAATTCTTCCTGTTCTTGCTTATCTAAGCCGTAGGCTAAGGCCGCCGCCGTTGGTTCATTAATGATGCGTAGAACATCTAAGCCGGCAATCGTGCCTGCATCCTTGGTGGCTTGCCTTTGAGCATCGGTAAAATAGGCAGGAACGGTGATCACGGCCTCGGTAACGGTTTCTCCCAAAAAGGCTTCGGCATCGGCTTTCAGTTTTTGCAGGATCATCGAGGAGATCTCCTGGGCGGTGTGCTGTTGTCCGCGAATCTCCACATTAACGGTATCTTCCCGGCCCTTCGTACAGTTATAGGAAACCCGCGATCGCTCCTCTAGGGTTTCATCCCAGCGACGGCCAATAAACCGTTTGATGCTATACACCGTATTTTCGGCATTGGTCACCAATTGACGTTTAGCCAGTTGCCCCACTAACCGTTGATTCCCTTTACCAAAACCAACAATACTAGGGGTGGTTCTGCCCCCCTCAGAATTGGGAATGACAATGGGCTTACCGCCTTCTAAAACGGCCAAACAACTGTTAGTCGTGCCAAGGTCAATCCCAATAACTTTTCCCATAGTACTGATTGTTGAATAGAGGCAGAGTTAAGACAGGGGAGGGGTTAATCTATTGTCTGGAGGCCAGAGGGAGGCGAAAAGAGGAAACCCCTTTCAGCATTTAATTCCCAGACCCTGACGTTTCTGACACTTCCCCTTCTGAGGGTATCACGGATTCTAAAGGCGCGGCAACTTTTACCATGGCGTGACGGAGGATGATGTCCCCCAATAAATACCCGCGCACTAGCTCTTCTAGCACCGTACCTTCGGGATGGTCGTTTGTCTGTTCACGGAGCATAGCTTCATGGTAAGCCGGATCAAAGGGCTGACCTTCAGGGCGCATGGGGGAAACGCCTAATTTTTTCAGACCTTCGACAAGGCTTTTATAGACACTTTGATAACTTTTATGGATTTCCATTTCCCCATCGGTGTTGGGTTTGATCTGGGTGCGGGCCCGCTCAAAGTTATCTACAACGGCAAGTAATTCGGTGATGGTTTTAGCCGTGATTTGTTTTTGTTGCTCTTCTTTTTCCCTTTGGGTGCGTTTGCGAAAGTTGTCAAATTCTGCCGCGAGATTGATGTAGCGTTTTTTATAGGTTTCGAGTTGCTCGTTGAGGTTAGCGACTTCCTTGAGTTGGGCGGCAAGCTCCTGTTGCAAGTTAGCAATCACCTCGTCGGGATTAGTCATTTCTTCCGAGGAAGTTCCTACCGATGTCTCCGGGGAGGTGGTGGGTTCATCGGTGGCATTAACCGCCTCTACCGTTTCTGGGGTATCGGGCGTTTCCGTCGTATCAGGGATTACAGAAGGGTCTTGAGTCATTTCTGGAGAGGGAGACACGTCATTCATAGAGCAAAGAATACTGAAAAAGAGCATTAACAGACAACCCCTGAATAATACCGTTGGGGCTTCTGTCACGAAAGCTATATCAGAAAAATGCTATCGTCCAGTTTAAGATAATTTTTAGGCATTTCCCTTATTTCTTTTTACGAGACGAGGATGGGGATGCCTGCCAGGTCTGAAATCCTTTGGTTTTTTTCGGGGTGGGTTTTGCGGTTTTCGGTGGGTCTGAAGGCTTCTGGTTGGCTAATTGAGCATTATAGAATTCCTTAAATTGGTCGAGTCCTTCCTGGTTTGTCATATCAAATCCGGCTTCTATCCCTCCCAGGAAGAAGGTTTTAGCCATGCCGGCCCGGGCCGGATCCATCAGCCAATTTCCAAATTTATTCTCGATACTGCGCAAATAGGTAATGACGGTTTTGGCTGATCGCAAATGATATTCTCGTTCTAAAAAAGACCAAAAAGCCAATAGTTCCGGGATGGCCGTGTCTGCATCTGCTTTGTTGAAAACGGTCACTTTGCGGGGCAAGAGTTGTTCCATCAGCAATTTGACTTTGGTTTTGCTCATCTTAGCGGGGGTCAATTCCTCATAGCGATAGCCATAGTCTAAGAAGTTGTAGATCCAGCCCCCGATTTCTTCTGTCGTCGTTTCAGCGTAGGCTTTTCCTTCTGGAGACTGACAAAAGAGTTCGATTAGTGTATCAATATAGTTGTCCAAGAAGTCTTCGGCTTCTTCATAGTCCAGGTTATCTAGTAAATGAATATTAAAACTCATGGCTTTTAGATGGGGGTGAATGACGGCTGGATAGATTGTTTATCCGGAATTGTAACCCCAGAAGCCTAGGATAGGTTGAACGCTTAAGAAAATGTTGCCAAGGTTAAATCGGTCTCAGATCCCTCAATACCTTCTAAGATGAAATTGCTCCTTTGATTTTCTCTGTCCTATGGTTACTTCCCTCAAGTATGCCTACTTTCCTGGTTGTGTCGCCCAGGGGGCCTGTCGAGAACTGCACCAATCCACGATCGCCTTAAGCCGCAAGCTAGGGATGGAATTGGTGGAATTAAAACAGGCGGCTTGTTGTGGGTCAGGGACATTTAAGGAGGATTCCCAGTTATTGGAAGATACGGTTAATGCTCGCAATATCGCTTTGGCGGAGTCTCTCAATTTGCCGCTATTAACCCATTGCAGTACTTGTCAGGGGGTGATCGGCCATGTGGATGAACGGTTAAAGGCTTGTCAAAAAGAGGAGCCGGCTTATGTGGATCAAGTGAATGGTTATCTGCAAAAGGAGCATTGTTCTCCCTATCAGGGGTCAAGTCGAGTCACTCATATTTTATGGGCCCTGATCGAAGATTATGGCTTAGAGGCTCTACAAAAGCGGGTTAATCAACGGTTAACGGGGTTAAATTGTGCGGCGTTTTACGGATGCTATCTATTGCGGGGGCAAAAGCAGGTACCGGAAGCGAATCCGTTAGATCCTCAATCTATGGAAACGATTTTTCGGTTAGTCGGGGCTAATCCTATCTATTATTCAGGCCGTACTCAATGTTGCGGTTGGCCCATTTCCAGTTATGCGACACCCCAATCTTTTCAGTTAGCGGGCAACCATTTGCAGGAGGCGATCGCCGCCGGGGCCGATTGTTTAGTGACCCCTTGTCCATTGTGTCATTTACAGTTAGATTCCCGACAACCGGAAATTGCCAAAGTACTCGGAAAACCCTTAGCCATCCCGGTGTTACATTTGCCCCAACTGGTGGGATTAGCGGTCGGGGTTGATCCCGAAGATTTGGGGTTAGAACGTCATATTGTGCCAACTCGTCCTTTGTTAGAAAAGTTAGGATTGGTTTAATCCCTCGTGAGCGAGAAAATGAAATGACGGCCAGATTTCAAATAATCGCATAGCCACTAAATTGACGCTTAAAGGGAGAGTGAAAACCGAGAACAATGTCTTCAGCAGGAACCCCTTTTTCTACCAGAACCTGGGCGATCGCTGTTTCTGTGCCGTTATGTTGAATCCAAATTTTTTCGTTCTTAATATCAAAGTGAAGAATGACATTAAAAATCCGTTTTTGATCCTGCCAACCAATATAACTGAGTTGATAGTGATCGTGTTCAGTATCACAAATAATATCAGTGGCCACATCTTCAGAGTAGGTATAAGGATGGGCTTGTTCGATTAAGATTTCACGAATGATTTGTCGGTATCGTTGTAGCTTTTCCATATTGTGATTTCCTCAAAAAATAGGAGATCATTTTTGTGTTTACAACCCGCATAATACAACCCGATCAGTTAACTCTCTAAATCGTTGGTTCCTGGTCGAGGAATTAAAATAGGCGCGTGCCAAGGGGCAAAAAGCGGTAAGAGGGCTAATCCTGGCAATGAAGCCATAAAACTCAACAGAAAAAATAAAGGCCAACCTGTACTTTTGGCGATCGCCCCGGCGGGAGAAACCACAATATTTTGACTAAAAGCATACAAACTGGAAAGGAGAGCATATTGGGTTGCCGAATATTCTTGGTTACAAAGACTCATAAAGAAAGCCAGAAAAGCGGCAGTTCCTAAGCCAGCACAGAAGTTTTCAATATTAATGGTTAAAATCATTAAGAGATAGTTTTTCCCGGCGTTGGCTAGGGCTAAATAGGTAAGATTACTAATGGCTTGAAAACCGCCAAAGATCCAGAGAGACTTGTTAATTCCCAAACGGCTTAAGAAAACGCCCCCCGATAACGTACCGACAATCGTTGCAATAATTCCCATGCCACCTTTAATGGCTCCAATATCGGTTTGACTAAAGCCAATATTTAAGAGGAAGGGGGTTGACATATTATTGGCGATCGCATCCCCTAGCTTATAAAGGACGATAAACACCAAAATCATTAACCCTGAAGTAACGCCTTTACGCTGGAAAAAATCAATAAAAGGTTCAATGACGGCCGCCCTTAAGGTTTCCGGTGTCGGTGAAGCTTCCGGCTCCGGGGCAAAGTAGGATGCGAGGATACCGACTGCCATCAAAGCCGCCATGAACCAATAGACCTGGCCCCAGGGCATCTGATCCGCCAGAATCAGGGCCAGCGAACCGGTGACTAATAACGCTATCCGATAACCTAAAACAAAAACAGCGACCCCGGCCCCCATGTCATTGGCTTTTTGCAGGTTGCCCCGATCTTTTTCATCGAGGTATTGAATTTCTTGGGAGCTGAGTTTTTTGAGGGCATCCAGATTATCCGATTGCTCATCCGGTGGGGGCAAAATATCAACTCGATAGGCATCGGCCGCAATATCCTGGGTCGCACTAAATAGAGCAATAAAAACTGCATTAATCGCCAAGAGATCCAAGGCGGTACGCGGATTTTGGAACCCCATCGCCCCGATCGCTAACACTAATCCCATTTGGGTGAGTACCAGCCATCCCCGTCTCCGTCCCAAAAAAGGCGGTATATAACGATCTAAGAGCGGCGACCATAGGAACTTTAAACTGTAGGGAATCCCTACCAAACTCACCAAACCAATCTGGGTGAGATCCACCTTTTCGGTTGTCATCCAAGCTTGCAGGGTTTGACTGGTCAAAAATAACGGCAAACCTGAAGCAAACCCTAAAAATAATAGGGCTGACATTTTACGACTTTGAAAAACTTTTAACCAATTAGCAATCATCAAAATTCAGAAAAGTTGAGGGTTTATCAGTGGTTGAAGAGCAGATTTGATCATTTAACAGGGTTTGGGGATGTTTAGACAAATTCCTATCCTTGCTTATAATAATGTAGATACTGCCTAGAGCCTGCTTCTTTCGGCCCAGCAAACCTTACCCCGCGTCTTCTTTCCCTTCTTCCTGGCCAACACTTTCATGGGACTTCTGGACTATCTCAATCAACACATTGTCTCGGCCATTAATTGGTCGCCTCTCTATCTGAGGCCAGAAATGTCCCTGAATCAAGCGATCGCCCTTTTTCAAGAACAGGTGTCAATGGGCTGGGATGTCCTCGGTTTATTGGGTTCGGCAACCACTGGGTATCGCGCCATTACCCTATCCGATGTCCTTACTGCGATCGCCGCCCCAGACCCCGCCCAGCCTATCTCCCTCACGGAGATGAGCCGTCCCTGTCCTCCCCCCCTTCTCCTCTCCCACATTATGGGGATAGACACCCTCCTCCACGCCTTTCAGCACCACCACACCACCTATCTCCTCATCCAAGCCGATGACCAAACCCTCGGCTATCTCACCAAAGCCCAACTGGGACTGACTCCCCCCCTCACTGCCCAACGATCGCCCGGCTCTGTCCTCTCCTGGGACAACACCCAAAAACTACTCCAGACCCTCGCCCGCACTACCCCCGGCCTCATCTATCTGGTGGACTACCCCCAAAACCGTTGGATTTACCATAACCATGGCATCGGCGACCTCCTCGGCTACCGTGAAGACGAAATCACCACCACCGGTGCCAACTTCTTAACCAGTCTCATCCATCCCGACGACCAAAACGCCGACTTCGAGCAGTGGCAAGCCATGAACCGCCCCGCCAAGTCATCCCTTCCCCCCCAGGAAACCCCCTGGACACAACAACTCCGCCTCCGCACTGCCCAGGGCGACTACAAATGGGTCTTACTGCGCCAAACCGTCTATGAACGCGACCCCCAGGGCCACATCAAAAGCTGTGTGGGCATTGCCCTCGACATTCACAGCCTCAAAGTCACCGAAGAACTCCTACAACTCACCGAAGAACGCCTCCGGTTTTTACTGGAATCCAGCCCCGTCGTCATCTATACCTGTCCCCCCGACCTCACCACCGACTGCACCTACATCAGCAAAAACGCCAAACAAATCCTCGGCTATAGCTCCGGCGACTTTATCAGTCAGTACGACTTTTGGCAAAAACAGATACACCCTGCCGATCGCGCTAGGGTGATTGCCGGTTGGGAATATGCCCTAGAACGGGGCAGTTATACCCAGGAATATCGCTTTATCCAAGCCTCCGGTCAGGAAATCTGGATTCGGGATGAACGCCAACTCATTCGGGATAGTGGGGGAACTCCCAAGGAAATCATCGGCTCCGTCATCAACATCAGCGATCGCAAACAAGTCGAACTTAACTTACAAGCCAGCGAAAAAAACCTCAATACCATCGTCAACAACATCTCTGACGGCATCATCATCCTCGATCACCAGGGCCAAATTTGCTTTGCCAACCCCATGGCCGGCCAAATGCTCAACCTCAAACCCCAGGAAATCAAAGACTTCACCCTGGCCCTCCCCTCCCCCGCCGAAGGCACCTGGGAAATGAATATCGTCCAAGCCGATGGCCACCCCGGCACCGCCGAAGTCAAGGTTTCCTGGGTCACCTGGGAAGGCCAACCCCGTTGTTTAATGGCCCTGCGCGACATTACCCGTCTTCAGGCCGATGCCCAAAAAGTCCGCGACAGTGAAAAACGCTATCGCACCCTGATGGAAAGTGTCCCCAATCTCCTTTGGTTACGGGATCAACGGGGCCGCTTCCTCGACGGCAACCAACGCCTCGAAGACTATCTTGGTCTCAGTGTCACCCAACTGCAACACCGCGACTGGTATGAGTGGGTTCATCCCCAAGACCGGGCGATCGCCCAACAAAGTTGGCAGAAGGGCATCGAAAGCCAAGCAAGTTATCAAAAGGAATACCGTCTCCAGGGCAAGGATGGTCGTTTCCGTTGGCACCTCGTCCAGGCCACCCCCCTCTCCGATCTGACCGGCGAAATCACCTTTTGGTTAGGCTCCTGTACCGATATTTCCGCCTTAAAACAGGCTGAAACCCTGATTGTGCAACAGGCAGATCAAGAACGCCTACTGTCCACCATTGCCCAACGCATCCGTCAATCCCTCGAACTTGACCAGATCCTCAAAACCACCGTTGCCGAAGTGCGCGACCTGCTCAAATGCGACCGGGTACTGGTCTATCGCGTTTATCCCCAGGGCTCCGGTAAGGCGATCGCCGAATCCGTCGGGCGGGGATGGGAGCAAATTCTACACCGTCAATTTCCCGAAGAAGTCTTTCCCCTCGAATGTTATGACCCCTATTTCCAAGGGCGCATTTTTGCCCTCAATGACCGCACCGGCGAACCGGAACGGGGAACCATTCGGGAATGTCTCGTCGAATTTTTAGCCAGCATTCAAGTACGGGCCAAACTGGTGGTTCCCATTGTCCAAACCGACTGTCTCTGGGGACTGCTCATTGCCCATCAATGTACGGGCCCCCGTCACTGGCAAGATTGGGAAATCCAATTTCTCCAGCAACTCAGCAATCAAATTTCCATCGCCATTCAACAATCCCTACTCTACGAACGTCTCCAGCAGGAACTCGCGGAACGGCAACAAACGGAAAACCAGTTACGCCAGGTCAGTCAACTCCAACAGGGTATCCTCGACGGAGCCAACTATGCCATCATTTCCGTCAATCTCAAGGGCATCATTCAAAGTTTCAATAAGGGAGCAGAAAAGTTATTAGGCTATCGAGCCGAGGATCTCATCGGTCAGGAAACTCCCCTCCTCTTCCACGACCCCACCGAAATCCAACAGCGATCGCAAGCCCTGAGTCAAACCTTCAAGCGCAAGGTTCCCGCCACCTTTGCAGTCTTTACGGCCAAGGCGCGGTTAGGGCAAACGGATGAGTCGGAATGGACATATCTCCACCGCCATGGTACGCGCATCCCCGTCCTGCTCTCCATTAGTCCGCTCCTCGATGAACGGGGTAAATGTAATGGTTATGTCGGTATTGCCAGTAATCTCACCGAACGCAAGGCGATCGAGGCGGAACAGCAAAAGTTGGAGTTAGTGGTCAAAAATACCTCAGAATTCATTGCGATCGCTGATCTGGATCAAAAGATTACTTTTCTCAACGAATCGGGTCAAAAGTTGGTCGGGTTAACCAGTCTCGATCAAGCCCTCACCACCCAAATCCTCGATTATTATCCCCCCCCAGAACAGTCCTTCATCCAAGCAACGGTGATTCCCCAAATCTTGGCGACCGGTCACTGGGAGGGGGAAACCACGCTCCGGCATTTCACCACCGGGCAACTCATCCCTGTTCTCGCCACGACCTTCGCCATTCCCGACTCCACCGGTCTCCCCACCAATTTTGTGGCCATCATGCGCGATATTACCCACATCAAGCAGGCCGAGCAGGGGATTCTCACTGCCCTCGACCAAGAACGAGAACTCAGTG
>JACCDQ011853395.1_pt1 | contig 24841 bp, 23 predicted proteins | sample 7446031 | NCBI WGS metagenome assembly JACCDQ01 (sample SAMN15323442, study PRJNA562643) | freshwater metagenome | isolation source: river surface water | place: USA:Blue River Watershed | collected 2017-08-17 | reverse complement strand
TTCAGCAGTCAATGACCCCCCTCAACTACAGACAAGTCTCTATAGAACAATAGTTGATTGTAGCTTAATTTGACGAGTTCTCGGCCCCTCTCCCTAGTTTTTTGGGTGACGGAATTCATGGCGAAAAAAACGACCGCCCGTTTTTGGTCAGGCGATCGCGGTCAATTACAAGTAGTAGATGAAGCAATAACTAATAAGGTTTTTCTCAGAGCCTTAAGGACGGACAGCGACCTTCGTCACTTCAGGGAGAGCCGGAGCCGTCATCAATTCCGCGTAGATATTCCGGGAATGGCTTTGGGCAATCTGGGCATGGGATTGTACTAATTGCTGATTAATCGCCACCGTCGTGCTGTCATACATTTGGGTCGCTAACTTGGGATAGAAGCCCACCGCAATAATCGGTAACAGGAAGCAAGCGGCAATAAACACTTCGCGGGGATAGGCATCGGCATAGCGAGCATTTTCCGGTAACACGCAGCTGGTACCGAAACAGACAGCCTGTTGGTCTTGTAAAACTTTCTGGGAAGAGGTTTCCATCTCACACACCAAGGGCGCGTTGGTTCCGTAGAAGAGTTGACGCAACATCGAGAGCAGATAGATGGGAGTAATCACCAAACCCACCGCCGCTAAGAAGACCGTTACCGTCCGGAAGGTGGTGCTATAGACATCACTGCTGGTCATTCCCACAAACACGGCAATCTCACTGGCAAAACCACTCATGCCGGGAAGAGCTAAGGAAGCCATGGCCCCCATGGTGAAGAGAGCAAACACGGTCGGCATAATTTTGCCAATATTGCCCATTTCCGCCAGATTCAAGGTGTGGGTGCGATCGTAGGTGACACCAGCGAGGAAGAAGAGAACCGCCGCGATTAAACCATGGGACAGCATTTGCAACATCGCGCCACTGATCCCTAAATCGGTGAAAGAGGCTAACCCAATCAGGACAAAGCCCATGTGAGCGACGGAGGAGTAAGCCAAACGGCGTTTCATATTGGTCTGGGCAAAGGAACTAAACCCACCGTAGATAATATTGACAACGCCCAGAATGACCAAAATGGGAGCAAAGTAAACGTGAGCTTGATCCAGAATGCCTAAGTTGAGACGAATTAGGCCATAACCGCCCATTTTTAATAAAACCCCGGCCAAAATCATGGACACAGGAGCGGAGGCTTCGCCATGGGCATCGGGCAACCAGGTATGAAGGGGGAAAATGGCTAATTTTACGCCAAAAGTAATTAACAAGCCGGCATAGAGGAACAATTCCAAGGCTAGGGGGTAATCTTTTAAGCCTAATTCCGCAATATCGAAGGTAAAGTTATCACCGTAGAAGGCCATGCCGAGAGCCGCGACAAGGATGAAAATGGAAGCCGCCGCCGTGTAGAGTAAAAACTTCATGGCCGCGTATTGCCGTTTCTGACCACCCCAGATGGAAACCAACAGATAAACTGGCACCAGTTCCAATTCCCACATGATGAACAGCAACAGCATATCCTGGGCGACAAACACCCCGATCTGGGCTGAATACAGTAACAACATTAAGAAATAGAACAGGCGCGGTTTATGATCCACCTGCCAAGCGGCAAAAATCGAGAGGGTGGTGACTAACCCGGCTAATAAGACCAACGGCATGGAGATGCCATCTACAGAAACCGCCCAACTTAAGCCAAATTGGGGAATCCAAGCATATTTTTCGCTTAACTGGAAGGCAGTATTGCTGGTGTCGTAGTGTTGACTGAAGACGAAGGCCATTAACACAAAGTCGGCGATCGCCACACCAAGAGCATACCAACGCACTTGCTTGCTGTCTTTGTAGGGGAGGACAGGAATCAAGCCCGCCGCTACGAGGGGGAAGAGAATTAAGGTAGAGAGCCAAGGAAAATGTTCCATCATGGGAGGCTATGAGAAAAAATACCTATTAGTGATGTTCTGATTATAGGCAGGTATGTAAAGTTTTGTGAATAAAGTTTACGAAAGGATGCGATTATTTTTATCTATGGAATGAAGGGGGAGGATTCCCTTGGGTGAATGAAGTACCAGCAAGGCAAGACCGGTCGGGGTCGAGGGATGGGGCAACCGCACACGATTCTTAACAATGAACGAAAGCTAGACAGTGGAGATGTTTAAGGTAGAGAGAACTTCCTGGAGATAGCTATCATTCCAGCCTGCTTTCAAGCGTTTATACCATTTTTCAAAACCTTTGTCATAGATCAGCTAAGTCAAAGCCTTACAGGGAGAGGATCGAGTATGTCATCTATTTTGAAATTTGGTATAAGTCCTCTTTATTTTTGGCAGTGAAACAAAAAAATTATCTTTTCCTTCGTTTTACCTACGGAATGTAGGCTGAAACCCTTATTCGGCCGTCATTTTCAGACTTAACGGGAAAAGTCAGAGACAATATGCACTCTTAGCCGTGTGATTGTATGACTTCCTCGTCGTTGTTCTGCCATGACAGTTTCTATTAAAGCTACCATTCTTGCACATCTACCTTCACCATCTGGAAGTGTGTAGCAGCTAAAGCATCCCACTAAAGTGGGTAGTTTTGACTAGCGTGCTGGGACAATAAAATTATCATCTTAATGGGTCAAAACTTCGGATGCGATTGCTTCCAACATTTGCAGACCTGAAAATCTTCGGTAGAATCAGGACGATCGCCCCTAGTCAATCCTAAACACAACCATGACGACCCCTCAACTGTCGAGTATTACCCAAACTCTCTTAGCCGCTAAACAAGCCCAGGGTCTTTCCTTCAGCGATTTAGAACCAGTCGTGGGACGGGATGAAGTCTGGATTGCGGCCGTGATCTATCAACAGGCTAGTGCTTCCCCCGAAGAAGCGGAAAAATTATTAACTGCCCTAGGCTTAGATCCTTCGTTAGTCCCGGCCTTAACGGATTATCCCTGTAAAGGATTGGGGCCTACCGTACCGACCGATCCCCTCATCTACCGTTTTTATGAAATTATGCAGGTTTATGGAATGCCCCTAAAAGCCGTGATCCATGACAAATTTGGCGACGGGATTATGAGTGCCATTGATTTCACCCTCGATGTGGAAAAAGTAGAAGATCCCAAAGGTGATCGCGTCAAAGTGATTATGAATGGTAAATTTTTACCTTACAAAAAATGGTAGTCTCTGGTGGCGGTGTCCCGTGAAGTTCGCCTGGGCGGAAAAGCGGCAATTTAAGAAACTTTCCCTATTGAATATACCAATTACTGACATCTGACCTTAACTCTGACGGTTCATCGTCCACTTCTCCCCCATGGTGTTCTAAAAACTCCGCCTCTCGCTGACCTAAAAACTGCTCATGTCTAGGATGTTGAAACGGTAAAGATAGACGATGTAAAGCCGATTTAAGAATCGGGATCAAATTTTTGGGAATGATTGTGCCATGCCGAAAGCCATACTGACTCAGTAAATCTTCCAGTTGAGCTAAAGCCAAATCGTAATCATTCAATAATTTGATGGCTAAATCCCCAATTTCTTCCACCGTTAATTTCTGCTGTTTCGGCAGATTCCCCCGTTTCCTGACAAAACCTTCCAAAGCCAACACTAAACTAAAAGCCTCGACGTACACATCCCGTTGACTCAATTTTAACGGCGTAGATTTGCGTAACGGATCGCGCAGAACGGCGGCAATTCCCTGTAAAACGGCGGCACGAATCTTCGGCTGAAAGGCCTTTGCCCGGTCTAATTGGTAAATTGTTCCCTGTTCACTGGAGACATAAAGTGGTGGTAAACGGTTTAGGGCAAAAGTAGCCACTTCCCCCGGCTGGATATAGCGAGCCGTATTCGCCGGGATCTTCTTGAGTTGTTGAAAAATCTCGCGTTTGACCAAAATTTCCATCAAATTCAGATAACGAGCTTGATCCGTAGGCGTATGATCATCGGCAGACATCGAAGAAGCTCCATTCAAAAAAGGACGAGACCCCGGCAAGTCTCCTCAATCATAGCTAAGTTTCGGCAAGAGGTTAAGAACGCGATTGCTAACCTCCGATGAGACTTATTGAAAAAGATTTTCAATATTCTTGACAGATTTTAGCAATAGCCTTATAGTCTTGACAGTAAGTGTTCTCTTCTCAAGGATTCTGTGGGGGGTTGGCTCGCAAGGAAAAACGAGTGATCCCCGTTTTTTTGTCCTAAACTATTCAATTGGACTTTTTTTGGCAGTAGGTTAACGATGCAAGCGGGTTATTGGGATGTCATTGTCATTGGTTCAGGGATTGGCGGCTTGGTGACGGCTACCCAATTGGCGGCCAAAGGCGCGAAGGTTCTGGTATTAGAGCGTTATTTAATCCCTGGGGGTAGTGCGGGCTATTTTGAACGGCAGGGCTACCGTTTTGACGTGGGGGCTTCGATGATTTTTGGCTTTGGGCAACAGGGAACGACTAATTTGTTAACGCGGGCCTTGGCGGCGGTGGGTCAAAACCTAGAAACGATCGCCGACCCGGTGCAGATTCATTACCATTTGCCCCAGGGGTTAGAGGTTAAAGTTCACCGCAATTATGAGAAATTTTTGCAAGAGTTAATGACTCGTTTTCCCAAGGAGGCGAGGGGAATTCGCCAATTTTATGATGAGTGTTGGCGGGTTTTTAATTGTCTGAACGCCATGGAATTGCTTTCCCTGGAAGAGTTGGGGTATTTGTTGCGAGTCTTTTTTCAACATCCGGGGGCTTGTCTAGGCTTAGTCCAATATCTACCCCAAAATGCGGGAGACATTGCCCGTCGTTATATTAGTAATCCCGAATTATTAAAATTCATTGACATGGAATGCTATTGCTGGTCAGTGGTGCCGGCAGATGCAACCCCGATGATTAATGCAGGGATGGTCTTCAGCGATCGCCATTACGGAGGCATTAATTATCCCAAAGGAGGCGTGGGCCAAATTGCGGAAAAATTAGTAGAAGGCTTAGAACAATCGGGCAGTGAGATTCGCTATCAGGCTAGAGTCACCAAAATTTTGACGGAAAATGGCCGGGCGATCGGGGTTAAACTGGCGGATGGTCAAGAACTATTGGCCAAACGCATTGTCTCGAATGCCACTCGGTGGGATACCTTTGATCAATTATTAGCGGCTGATACGTTACCGAAAGGTGAGAAAAAATGGCGCGATCGCTATCAACAATCCCCCAGTTTTTTAAGTTTACACTTAGGCGTTAAAGCCGATTTATTGCCACCGGGGACAGAATGCCATCATATTTTATTAGAAGATTGGCAACAAATGGAAAGCGAACAGGGAACAATTTTTGTTTCTATTCCCACTTTACTAGATCCCAGTTTAGCTCCCCCCGGCCACCATATTATTCATACGTTTACCCCTAGTTGGATGACGGCTTGGCAGGGGTTATCGCCCCAGGCCTATCAAGCGAAAAAAGAAGCGTATGCCCATCGTTTAATTGACCGTTTAGAAAGCATTTTTCCCGGTTTAAACACCGCTTTAGATTATCAAGAAGTGGGAACTCCTCGCACCCATCGTCGCTTTTTAGGTCGGCAAAATGGCACCTATGGCCCCATCCCTCAACGGAAATTATTGGGCTTATTAGGAATGCCCTTTAATCGGACTGCGATTCCCCATTTATACTGTGTTGGGGATAGTACTTTTCCGGGTCAGGGGTTAAATGCCGTTGCCTTTTCGGGGTTTGCCTGTGGTCATCGGATTGCGGTAGATTTGGGTTTATCATAACCGGCTCTTAAAACTGGAGTTTGAGTTGGCGATCGCCAGCAGTCAATCCTATTTTTTGACTCATTTTAACGAATTGAACTGAATAAAAAAGGAATCAAGCAGCATGAACATTTTAATTACGGGTGGCACAGGCTTTTTAGGAACGATGTTATGTTCTTATTTGGAATCCCAGGGCCATGCACTGACCAAAATTAATTCTAAAAATTGCGATCTTACCCAGGCGGATTCCCTCTTAGCCTTTAATGGCCAAACCTACGACCAGATTTATCATTTAGCGGCCTGGACTCAAGCAGGGGATTTCTGTCTATTTCACCCCGGCGAACAATGGCTGATCAATCAAAAAATTAACACCCACGTTTTAGATTGGTGGCAGAAATATCAACCCCAGGCAAAATTAATTTGTATGGGAACCAGTTGTGCCTATTCGCCGGATTTACCCCTACAGGAAGAGTATTATTTAACCGGATTACCCATTGATAGTTTATTTACCTATGCCATGACCAAACGAATGCTTTATAGCGGGTTATTAGCCTTAAATAAACAGTATGGTTTGAAATATTTATGTCTAGTTCCTTCCACCCTTTACGGGCCGGGTTATCATACCGACGGACGACAAATGCACTTTATTTTTGATTTAATGCGGAAAATTATTCGGGCGAAACTCTACGGTGAGACAGTGGTGTTATGGGGGGATGGCTATCAATCGCGGGAATTGGTTTATGTGGAAGATTTTGCCAAAATTGCGATTCAATTAGCGGCGACAGTAGATAATGATTTAATTAATATTGGTGCTGGTGAAGAATTTACCATTCGTCATTTTGCTCAGTTAATTTGTCAGGAAGTTGGCTATGATTTCAGCAAAATTGAATTTGATACCAGCCGCTATGTAGGGGCAAAATCGAAATGTTTAGCCGTTGAAAAACTTCATCACCTTTTACCGGATTTGACCCTCACGGGGTTACCGACCGGATTAGTCAAAACGATCGCCTGGTTCTGGCAAGAACAGGAAAAGCTAGTTCCCGCTTAGTACTAGGAATCGCGCTTGTAACACTTTTATAAAGGGCGAACGATGGGAATTGAACCCACGAATGGAGGAACCACAATCCTCTGCCTTAACCCCTTGGCTACGCTCGCCAGGCATTTATTACTTTAGCATAAGGGTTAAAAAAGTTGCAAGATAGAATCCCTTACTGTTAGAGGTGATTGTGTCAGAACCGTTAGAGTCTTCTTCTTCCCCTTTTTCGCCCAAGCTTTCAGCCCTTGCGTCTTTTTTGGGGGCCGTTTTGTTCTATACCGTAATTCCTCTACCACGCTTTTGTCCGATCGCCTTAACGCGGATTAGTCGTTGGTGTCCCCTGATCGGATTAGGGTTGGGGGGATTCTTGGCCCTAATAGATGGAGGACTCGCCGGGTGCGGATTTAACCCATTACTGCGGGGTGGGTTACTGGTGGCGTTAGGGGTGGCTCTTACGGGGGGTCTCCATTTGGACGGCGTGAGTGATACCGCCGATGGGTTAGCGGTGACTGACCCGGCCCAACGCTTAACGGTGATGCAGGATAGTCGCACGGGAGCCTATGGGGTGATGGCGATCACCCTGGTGTTGTTACTGAAAACCCTGGGGTTAGGAGAGCTTGCAACTCTACGAAGTTTTGCGTTGCCCTTGGCCATGGGCTGGGGACGGTGGGGGCAGGTCACGGCGATCGCGTTTTATCCCTATTTGAAGGCGGAGGGGAAGGGAGCCAAACATCGTCAGGAATTTTGCTTTCCCCAAGATTTACTGCTGGGCAGTCTTGTCTTAATCCTGTTTTCGGGTCTCTGGATCTACGGAATGCCTCAACAGGGTTTATTAATCCTCGGTAGTACCCTAGGCAGTGCGGCGATCGCGGCGGGTTGTAGTGCCTGGTTTGCCTGGCGATTAGGCGGTCATACGGGAGATAGTTACGGAGCCGTGGTGGAATGGAGTGAAACCCTGATTCTTTGCGCGTTGACGGCGATTTTTTAACCCACATCGGCATTGCCCGTTCCCTGGAACATTACCCAGGACAGAAAAAAATTCATAATAAAAATGGCTAATAGGGAAGTTACCACCGCCGTTGTCGTAGATTGTCCTACGCCCTTAGCTCCTCCCGTTGTCGTTAATCCCCAACTGCAACCAATGACGGCAATCATGGCCCCAAAAATCCCCGCTTTAATTAAAGAACTAAACACATCCCACAACTGCACAAAATTCTGGATAGACTGCAAAAAAATCGAAGGATTAATATCGTAAAGACTATAAGCAATAAAAACCCCGCCCGCTAACCCCACAATTAAAGACATGAGGGTGAGAATGGGCAACATGGCCGCACAGGCAATTACCCTGGGTAACACTAGGTAATCAATGGGATCGGTTTTTAACATATACAGGGCATCAATCTGTTCGGTGACGCGCATCGTGCCAATTTCGGCGGCAAAGGCCGAGCCAACCCGACCCGCAACGACGACGGCGGTTAAAACCGGGGCTAATTCCCTGGCTAAAGCTAAACCCAATACTCCCCCAACGGTACTGGTGGCCCCAAAGTTGATAAATTCCCGGGCCACTTGAATGGTAAAAACCATTCCCACAAACCCGGCGGTAATTAGGGCGATCGCGGTGGAGGCCGGCCCGACGATATTCATTTGGTCAAGGGTATTCCGCCGGTGGATACGCCCTTGCAAGATATGCCAAAAAACTTGACCGGCCAAAAATATTGCGGCGATCAATCGCTCGAACCAGACATTAATCTGATGATTTCTCACGCCATTACCGTTTAACTTTTTAAGCCTTTTTCCAGACGGAACCGCTCTACTGAGTTCAAGAGATCCTGGGAGATCGAGACGAGGGTTTGTAGAGAACCTGCCACCCGTTGGGATTCCTGGGAGGTTTCCTGGGCGGTTAACTCAATGGATTGCATAACCTGGGCCACCGCGCCGGAATTATCTTTCTGTTTAACCGTATCCGCCGTAATCGAACGAACAAGTGTATTAATGCGATTGGAGACTTCGATAATATCTTCCAGCGATCGCTTCGATTGTTCTGATTTATCTGTCACGTCAATCACCTGTTGAATCCCTTCTTCCATCGCCGTCATTACCGACCCGGTTTCACTCTGGATTTGTAACACAATCTGCTCAATTTCCTTCAGAGATTTAGCGGAACGGTCTGCCAGTTGTCGGACTTCATCGGCAACGATCGCAAACCCCCGTCCAGCTTCCCCCGCCTTCGCCGCTTGAATCGAAGCATTTAATGCCAAAAGGTTAGTTCGAGAGGCAATCTGGGAAATAACCGCCACAATTTTAGAGATTTCCTGGGAAGCTTCCGCTAACCGTTTTACCTTACGCGCCGTTTCCGATACCGTTTCTCGAATTTGCAAGATACCGGAAACCATCCGCTCGACGGATTCTCCCCCCTTCAAGGCGGTTAGGGAAGAGGTATGGGCGACTTCTTCGGCTTCCCTAGCGTTTTCCGCAACCCGTTGAATAGATTCGGTCATTAACTGCACAGAGTTCAACGTGACCGCTAATTCTTCCGCCATCCGTAACGCATCACTGGAGTTATTGCGAGCAAATGCCTCACTATCAGTACAGTTGCGGTTAACCTGTTTGGCGGCTTTTTTCACCTGAAGAACGATTTCCCGCAGATTTTGAATCGTCAGGTTAAAGGCATCGGCAACGGCTCCTAATTCATCGGCCGTTACTTCAGCTTGGACAGTGAGATCTCCCCTTGAGGCCCCTTCTACGTCATCGAGTAGGCGAATGACTTGACGCTGTAATTTCTCCCGCGCTTTTTCAGTGGCGGCGGCCCGTTCCTGGGCTTCACTGGTGGCGGTCAGGATCACCTGGGAAATGTAGTTGAAGCGTTGGGCCAGTTGACCCAGTTCGTCTTCGGAATACACCCTAGCCCGCACGTTAAAGTTGCCTTCATAGATGGCATCAAATTGATTTTGCAGTTCGTCAATGGTGCGGCGTACCTGGCGGATGAGGAGATGGCTGATCAGCCAGGTGATCCCGGCGGCGGCCAGCCCGGTACCCAGGGCCACGACCCCCGCGTTATTGTTACTGCTACTCGGTTTTGGGGCTTTTTCGGCAGGCTTTTTGGCTGGGGTGGGTGTTTCTTTACCGCCTTTGGCTGGGGTGGGACTAGCTTTGACCGTTGTCTTGGGCGAGGAAGGGGCAGGAGAACTCTTAACCGAGGTCATGCCATTCAGTACCAGTACCGCCAGGGCAGAAGTTAATCCAGAGGCGATCGCCAAATAAAGTTGTTTGCGTTTTAAGGGAGCATTCACAAACCACCCTAACCAACCAGGGTCAACCTCAACGGTAGGTTTCACAAAACGACTGGAGGCTCCGGACATCTCACCGGCTAAACTATCATCCGGTTTTAGCCAAGTGACCATGCCAGGGGGAGGTGCACCGGCCACATTCGTATCTCCCCCTAGGTCTTCCCCCAGGGAACTGTCTATGCCTGTGCTGGATGGAGACAGGGGAATACTGCCCTGGGTAAACAGGGTAGAATCGGGAAGTTCTGGGGCAATATCTGTCAGGTCAAAGTCCCCTAGATTATCTAGGTTAGCGGTGCTAAAGGCATCCAGATCGGACAAAACGGAGTGACTGCTGGAGGGAGATGACTGGACGGTAGGGACTAATTCATTGTCAAAGATCGGGTCTAGACGTTCATTATCGGTTTCGCCTTGCCAGGGTTGATAGGTTGGCCCGCCACTCCCATTCTCCTGGGTGTGTTGAAATTGTTGTTGGGCGGCAATATCGGAGGGAACGACAAAGGTAGATTCCCCCATACCGGGTAAGAGGGTTTTTTCATCGTCGTTATCTTCTTCTGCGGAGAGAAAGTCCCCTCCCTCCCAATCCACAAAGCCTTCCACCTCGTTCAGGGCAAAGGGATTCGCTTCAAAGGGATCCGCGCCTGGCCGCTTGGTGCCGGTACTCACACCGGTGGCTGTGGCAAAGGGATTGGCAAAGGGTTCGGAGGGGGATTGGCCGAGGGTGGGTTCGCCGGCTTCATCGGCATTAAAAACGGCACTATCCCAATCCAAGCCATCAAAGTCTTCTCCTGCCCAATTCTCCTGTTCTGCCGCTTGCCATTCGCTAAAGTTAAAGTCATCAGTAAAATCATCGTCGTCCCCGTTGCCTGACCCCGGCTGATTAGAGCTAGACTGTCCATTCCCACCTAATTGTTGAATTTGCGCCAAGGCTTGTTCCGCACAATCCCTCAAGTCAGAGCGATCCGTGAGTTGCAAGACGGCTTGATATTTTTCCTGGGCGATCGGGTAGTGGTTCAGCCCGATTTGAATATGACCGTTCAGGAGTAAAACATTGGGATCATCGGGATAGACGGATTCCATCTCCTCAATATAGCGGGCGGCCTCCTCGTAGTTGCCTTGACCATAGGCTACATAAGCCTGTCCATACAGTTGTGAGTAGTCTTTCTCGGATGCCATGGTGTCTCGATAGTTAATGGTGGGTAATGGATAGTTAAGCGTTGAGCATCAAGGGGAAGAAAAGTCTGATTCGGGTTTAGGTAGCCCAACGGGCTGATCGTAGGATCGCAATATGATCCAGGAGGCGGAGGGTTTGAGGGGGATCGCCCGGTAATAGCCATTCCCCTTGTACATAGGGGGCAATATGGTCGGGAACGTTGCTAGAGACTTGTAGTTGTTCAATATCTAACCACTCCATTTCTCCTAATCCTTCGATCGCCAGGGCCAACAGGGTGTCCTGATCTTCAATGGCAATAACGGGGATTTCAGGGCGGTCTGTATTGATGCTGGTGGGATTGCCCAAAAATTGGCCGAGGTCGGCAACCCAAATTACCTGCCCCCGGAGATTAATCGTGCCGAGGAGTAAGGGAGAGGCATTGGGGATCGGGGTGATGCGTTCCGGAGATTGTTGCATCACTTCTCGGATGGCGAGGGCCGGCAGAGCAAACTCTTCCTGAGACGGCAAATAAAAGCGCAGATGCAGTTCCCCTTCAAAGCCCTGAATTGTTTGAAATTCGGCATCAAGGTCTGAAACCTTTTCTGTCAATAACTCTGGATTGTCCGCCATGGCCACCTCCTACCTATTCGCCTGTTGCCAGGATTGCTTCATTAACCCCGCAATAACTGTTTAATCGTGCCAATAAATTCCGCTTCTACAAAAGGTTTGGCAACGTAAGCATCGGCCCCCTGACGCATTCCCCAATACCGATCAAATTCTTCCCCTTTAGAGGAACACATCAAGACGGGGATATTTTTGGTCTTGGGGTCGGATTTCATGCGCCGACAGACTTCGTACCCATTAATCCGGGGCATGACAATATCCAATACCACTAAGTCAGGACGGAATTTCTCTAGCTGTTCCAGGGCCTCAAGCCCGTCACAGGCGATCGTAACCTTCCAGCCATGTTTCTGTAAGATGCCGGAGATTAACTCCCGCTGAACAGGACTATCTTCGACAAGCAAAACTTCGCTCATACCTTTCCTATCTGCTGGCTTGCGGAGAACCCAGGGAGCTACCAGGAGACTGATACCGCTTCCCCGCTATTATCATAGTAGTTAAAATATCACTAAAAGCGTAGCTCCCAGGGATTTTTCCCACCAATGGAGGGACCCAAGGTGGCGAGAATAGGATACAACGATCAAGAAAGCTATCCCATCCCATCCTGGGTAGTGACAGGCGTAGGAAGATAGGACTCCAGTAATAGTAATAATTCTCCCTCCCCAAACGGTTTGGTCAAATAGTCCGTCGCTCCCACCAGACGGGCGAGAATTCTATCCATAAAAGTCTCCTTTCCTGTCAACATAATAATCGGTATTTGGCGAAACGCTGAGGCCTGTCTTAACATAGCGCAAACTTCATAGCCATCCAGCTTAGGCATTGAAATATCGCAAAAAATCAAACTTGGCTGTAGGTAAAACAGTTGACTGAGAGCTTCGAGGGGATCCGTCAATAAACTAACGGCATAGCCCCGTCGCGCCAAAATATCCTCCACATATTTTCCAACGGTTAAATCATCATCAATACAGGCAACGGTCGGAGCTAGGGCGGCGGGATAGGTATCCCAGGGAGAAGAAGCCGGGGAGGCCGGCTGGGGAAGCTTTTCAAAACCCAATAATCCTGTTTTGATATAGGGTAAAAGGCCACGGACAACGGTGGGTAAATCCCGATGGAGATAGCGGGCCAGTTGTCGTAGGGAGGTTTTGGCGGTAACCCAGGTCAAAAATTGTTGATAGAGATGGGGCGAGAGGGTCGTCTGTAATCCCCCCGGATTGTTAATGACTAATAATTGGTCGGGGGATTGTAACCAGGGATGAAATTGCTTCCATTCCTGGAGTTGTTGGCTGGCCTGTAGCAAGAGGGGGGAAATTTCAAAGGCGGTGAGGGGGGGATCCAGGGCCGTACCGAGGGTAAAAATGAAGTTTCCCTGTCTCAGGCTCAGCAAATCAAACAAGACTTCCTGCACCATAGATTGCACGGTTAAACGCGCCTGATTGGGGGTCAAGATATTTTTGGCAAGGAGTTGCCAGAGACAGGCATATTCCGGGGTATGAAGGGTGACCAAAGGAGGGTCAATGATCGCCGGAATTTTCTCGGTCAGTTGAAAACGTTGTAGATAATCCCGGAGTCTTTGCAGATAGCTATGGTGTTTGTCCGCCGCATAGACAATCTGCCCATTGACAAAAAAGACAAACCAACAATCTTTGGGGTCTTGGCGGGAACTTCTTTGACCCGTCATGGGGGGACAGACCTCAATGAATAGTTCCCCAGTGCGCTGCCCTAGTTCAATGAGTTGCAGAATACTGCGAATGTCAATTTCATTGAGGGTTCCCTGCATAGCTAGTTCCAGTTGATTCTTTTAGTTTAACGCTTAAACCCAGGGATAAAGACGTAGGAAGACCGATTTTGGTTACAGGGTCGTCAAAAAGTGGCAAGATGGGTCAATGCTGTTTGGGAAATGCGAATGCGGATTTTTATTAGTACAGGAGAGGTTTCCGGCGATTTACAAGGCTCTTTGTTAATTCAGTCCCTCCAACAGTTGGCAGTGGAGCGGGGGGTGTCGTTGGAGTTGGTGGGTCTAGGCGGTAATCTGATGGCCCAGGCGGGGGCAGCTTTGCTGGCCAATACGGCAGAGATCGGTTCGGTGGGATTGTCGGAGTCGTTGCGGTTTTTGTGGCCCACTTGGCAAATTCAACAACGGGTCAAGGCTTATCTGAGGAAGCAGCCGGTGGATTTGGTCATTTTGATTGATTACATGGGGCCGAATGTGGCGATCGCCTCCTATCTCCGCCAACAATTTCCGGATATTCCGATTCTTTACTATATTGCGCCCCAGGCTTGGATTTGGTCACCGACGGCGGGCAATATCCGACAACTGGTGAAAATTACAGACCGGCTCCTAGCGATTTTTCCGGAGGAAGCAGAGTTTTTCCGTTCCCAGGGAGTCAATGTGACCTGGGTGGGTCATCCTCTGTTGGATCGCATTGCCCAAGCCCCCAGTCGTGCCGAGGCTCGTCAACAGTTGGGCGTTGACCCGGATCAATTAATGGTGACACTTTTACCTGCTTCTAGGGTACAGGAATTGACCTATTTATTGCCGGTGATCTGTGCCGCCGCCCAGAAGTTACAGCAAGCCCTCCCCCACATTCAGTTTTATTTGCCGATTTCTTTGGAAGCTTACCGTCAACGCATTGAAGAGACCGTTAAGGGCTATGGTCTTCAGGTCACTTTTTTGCCGGGTTTGACCCTTGCGGCGATCGCGGCGGCGGATCTCGCTATTACCAAATCAGGAACGGTGAACCTGGAAATTGCCCTTTTGAATGTTCCCCAGGTGATTCTCTATCGAGTTAGCCCCTTCACCATGTTCATTGCGCGGCGGCTGTTCCGGTTTGATATTCCCTTTGTGTCTCCGCCCAATATTGTGATGAAGCGACAGATCGTTCCTGAATTGCTCCAGGAGGCCGCTACCCCTGACCGCATTTATCAAGAATCCTTGAAATTTTTACAACAACCCGATATCCGCCAAACCCTACACCAGGACTATCAACAATTACGCGCAACCTTGGGGGAAGTGGGAGTCTGCGATCGCGCCGCCCAGGAAATTTTTCAGTTTTTGGCAGAACAGTACCCCAACAAATAAAGCAGGGTCGCCCCTGCCAAACTTGCTAGAAAACGGTTGATTTCTGGCCTTTAGTAAAGCTCTTCTTCCCGGTGAGTCCTAATAATCACGTTCGAGGTAGGGTAAGCGACACAGGTTAAAACATAACCGGCCTCAATTTGATCATCATCTAAGAAGGACTGATCCGATTGATCTACTGTACCCGACTCAATTTTCCCCGCACAGGTGGAACAAGCCCCTGCCCGGCAGGAGTAGGGCAAGTCTAGCCCCTTTTCCTCGGCCACATCAAGGATATATTCATCATCGGGACAGTCAAAGGTTTCATTGAGACCGTCATCGTTGACTAAGGTAACTTTAAAAGTAGGCATGGAGTTTCCTCTTCTCAGGTAAATCGTTGGGGGTCAGGCTCTTCGCGTAGTCTTTTTCTTTCCCGAAAAGGGGTTAGAGACGACGAGATGAAACTTCCCTTTGCATACTACGGGAAAAATTTGCCATCCTTCCCTTGGTATTAGTAAAGAGATTCAGAGAGCGAGTTATTATAAGTTTTATTTATATTGATTTTGAAAGAAGTGTCGAGCGTTCCACGGTCTTGGACAGGGCTAAAGCCTTGAAAAAATAAGCTTTTACTGCCTAGGGTGATAGTAGAGGAGACGAATCGGTTAGGATTATCTATAGTTATCAGTGACATTAATAAGCTTGGCTAAACCGATACTTTTTCGCTAACAAACACTAACAATGTCGGTGTCTGCCCCACGAACACATGGTAGTGTTCTGAATCTGTGGATAAGATACCTCACCATGAATAGACTGACTGCCCTCCAGAAATACGATCCACAGATCTAGAACATTACCTACACTAACCGGACACAGCCCAAGGTTCGGCGCAAGAGATGTTCTTGTTCCGGTGTGGGGTAGAAACGGTAGCGATAGGCTTTTTCCATAGCTCACATGGTAGCATCTATTTTGTGGATTTGCCTTGGGTGCTAAAATTTAAGATACCAAGCCATCCTTTAGGACGGGGTTTCAGACCCATTTTTTCGATGAATTTCTCTGTTTCTATTCCTCGCTCCTCCTCACCGGTGAGAGTTGGTATTGTCGGAACTGGTTTTGCCGCCCAACGTCGAGCCGAAGCCTTTCAAGCCGATCGCCGAGCGGTTTTGGTCGGGGTAACGGGTCATCGCCCGGAGTCAACCCATGCCTTTAGTCAACGGTTTAATCTTTCCGCGATCGCCGATTGGTCAACCCTGGTCACTCTGCCAGAGGTGGATTTGGTGGTGATTAGTACGATCAACCAAGATCATGCCGCGATCGCCCAGGCGGCCTTAGAAGCCGGGAAACATACGGTGATTGAATATCCGTTGGCGTTAGATCTGGAAGCCGGTCGTCAGTTATTGGCATTGGCCAAACAGCAACAAAAACTGTTACACGTTGAGCATATCGAGTTATTGGGAGGACTTCATCAGGCCATTCGCCGGTATTTACCGGAAATTGGGGAAGTTTTTTATGCCCGCTATGCCACCCTTCAGGTACAAAATCCGGCTCCCCGTCGTTGGACATATCATCATCAATCTTTTGGTTTTCCTTTAACGGCGGCCCTTTCCCGTTTACATCGTTTTACGGACTTGTTTGGCCCCGTGATCGCAGTGACCTGTCACGCCCGTTTTTGGGATATACCTGGTACCGATTATTTTCGCGCCTGTTTATGTAATGCTCAGTTACAGTTTCCCCAGGGTTTAATGGTAGAAACGCTCTATGGAAAAGGTGAGGTCTTTCATCAACCTGATCGCACGTTTATCCTCCAGGGCGATCGCGGTACGTTAGCCTTTGATGGGGAAGAGGGCTATTTAATACGCGGAGAAGAAACGATCCCGTTAGAGGTGGGCAGTCGGCGGGGACTGTTTGCCCAGGATACCCAGGCGGTTTTGGATTATTTATATGAAGGAACTCCCCTCTATGTTAAACCGGAAGCGAGTTTATCCGCTTTAGAAGTGGCGGTGGCGGCTCAACGGTCAGCCCAGCAGGGTCAAACCGTCTTTTTAACCGCAAAATAGCGATTCTCCAAAATGGGATGGTTATAATGAAGCCAACGTAACGTTAACCCCTCCACTTGAGCAACTGAACGGCGATCGCCTATGGTTAACCCCAGCCTACAATATCCGCTCTTTGGTCCGGAAATCCTCTGTCCCCACTGTCATCAATCCATTCCCGCCCTGACTTTAACCGACAGTTATCTCTGTCCGCGTCATGGAGCCTTTGAAGTGAATCCTGAAACCCAGGTATTAGTTCATTTACAATCCGGCAGGCATTGGCGATTATGGCAGGGTAAATGGTATCGGCAACATACCCACCCCGATGGTATCCGCTTTGAAATCCATGAAGCCCTAGACAACCTTTATGCCCAGGGCTATCGAGCCACCAAAGTGATTATTGCAGAACGGTATCGCACTCTTGTCAGTACCTATCTAGAACGCCAGACCGGCTGGCCTAGTCACGGAGAAAAAGAAAAACCGCGTCTTTATGGTTTACCCGTCGAATTTAGTCAAGAAACCGCCGAGGATCAACGTTGGCAAGTGATTAACTTTACCCTAGAAAAAGAACCCGGTGTTCCCAAACGTTATCCCTATTTTCGCTTATTTGAGTAAGGCTAGGTGGTCGGAAAAATCCTGCCGGAGAAGGGCTAACCTAAAAATGAATAAAATTTTTTATATTGCCAAAACCTTCTTTTTAGCTACAGTGACCAACCCTCACCGGGAATCTTGCTCCTCTAACGGTACAATGCTTTACGGCAGACACCAACTGCCCTCTACATCCGTAACCTTTGGAGAAACGTCGTGGATTTATCCCTCATTCCTGCCCAACCGAAGCCCGGTCTGATCAATGTTCTCATTGAAATTCCCGCCGGTAGTAAAAACAAATACGAGTTTGATAAAGACCTCAACGCCTTTGCCCTTGATCGCGTCTTGTATGCTTCCGTACAATATCCCTACGATTACGGTTTCGTTCCCAATACCCTAGCCGATGATGGTGATCCCCTCGATGGCATGGTCATTATGGATCAACCCACCTTTCCCGGCTGTGTGATTACGGCCCGCCCCATTGGGATGTTAGAAATGGTGGACGGCGGCGATCGGGACGAAAAAATCCTCTGCGTCCCCGACAAAGATCCCCGTTACGCCCAGGTCAAATCCCTCAAAGACTTAGCCAGCCATCGCCTAGACGAAATTGCCGAATTTTTCCGCACCTACAAAAACTTAGAAAAAAAAGTCACCGAAATCCTAGGTTGGAAAGACGTAGAAGCTGTCATGCCCCTCGTCGAAAAATGCGTTAAAGCCGGACAAAAATAGCTCCTCTTCTCTAAAAGGTGTCCCTGCCCCACCCATCATCCGATCCCCCGGCACCTTCCCCAAAGGAAACCAGCCAATGATAAGGTTAGTCCCCCTTCCCCAGGGGGATTTAGGGGGATACAGATTAGCTCCCCAAACCAACCAGTAATTCCCTACAATAAACCTTGAAACCCACCCTCAATCATCCTGACTTAAAACTATGCTGTTGAAATCCACCACTCGTCATGTTCATATCTTTACAGCAGAAATTGAAGGCAATGAACTCGTCCCCAGCGATAAAGTATTAACCCTGGATATTGACCCCGACAACGAATTTAATTGGACAGAAGAAGCCCTCAATCAGGTCTATCGTCAGTTTGATCATTTAGTGGAATCCTACAGTGGCGAAGAACTCAGCGAGTATAATCTCCGCAAAATGGGTTCTGATTTAGAGCATTTTATCCGTTCCCTGCTACAAACCGGTCATATTAGCTACAACCTCAATAGTCGAGTATTGAATTACAGTATGGGACTACCCAAAGTCGAAAGTCCTGAAACCGAAGGGAAGTATCTGTTGACTTAAACCACAGAAGGCCGATACGGGTGCGGCAGGGCTCGAACCTGCGACCGTCCGCTTAGAAGGCGGATGCTCTATCCACTGAGCTACGCACCCCAGTTAACTCTGTTATTGTCTCATGTTTGCGCTCTCTAGGCAGGCAAAAACGACCTCTCAAACTCGATCCGATTGTAGCAAAAGCATCCCCATTCAGCCTAGCCAGCCCCTGAGTCCCCATGACGCATCCCGTCACCATTATTCGTGCCAAAAACCCCTCTCTTAAAGAGGGACTACAAGAGTTTTGGGAATACCGAGAATTACTGTATATGCTTACCCTGCGGCGGATTAGCGTTCGCTACAAGCAAACCGTTGTCGGGATTACCTGGGTAATTCTTCAACCTTTGGCCGCAATGACGATTTTTAATATTATTTTCGGCAAGTTGGTAAAAATCCCTTCGGATGGTGTTCCCTATCCCATTTTTGCCTATTCCGCCCTAGTACTCTGGGGACTGTTTGCAGAAAGTTTAAATCGTGCTGGCACCAGCTTAATTGGTGAAGCCCAACTCATTTCCAAGGTTTACTTTCCACGTCTGATGATTCCCTTATCGGCTGTCTTGTCGGCTTGGATAGATTTTACAGTTTCTTTATTTCTATTGTTACCCTTAACCTTTATTTATGGATTAAGACCCACCTGGAGTTTATTCTTAATTCCTGTTGTGATGGCTGTCACCATGATTTTAGCCACAGGATTGGGCTTAATTCTAGCCGCCTTGAATGTCAGTTATCGAGACTTTCAGTATGTTGTGCCTTTTCTCATTCAAGTTCTCTTTTTTGCTTCACCCGTCATTTTTTCGGTGCAAATTGTCCCCCAGAAATTACTTTTTTGGTATTATTTTAATCCTTTGTCCGGATTATTAGATGGCTTCCGGTTTGCGATTACGGGACAGACTACCTTTAACGCTTTAGCATTGGTTTGGTCAGGGGTCTGCTCGCTACTCTTGTTAGGATTAAGTCTAGTGGTTTTTCGGGCAGTTGAACGGAGTTTTGCTGATTATGTTTAGCAAACCTAGATGCCACAGAAGGCGAAAAATGTTCACATTCGGAGTGCCGCTTTCCAGATATTACGTCCATTATTGTGCCTCATTGTTGATGAAAGCCTTGCCTACTCCGATAGCGTCATTTCCGTTGGCTTAGACCTCATTGGTAAAAATAAATGGGCTGGAAGAGTTCGAGCCGAAACCCGCCGCATGATTGAACGCGATAAAAAAGATCAAAGTCAACCCTACCTAGAACTTAAAGACTATATTGATTCTCTCATCTTAGAGGGCGACAAACTCAAACTCCAAGCCGAAGAATATCTGCTCAAAAATCAACCTTAAAATTACTTTTTTATCCCATTATGATTACCGTCAATGAAGCCCAAAAACAACTGCACAATTTAATTGATTCCGTCAATCAATCCCATCAACCTGTCATTATTTCAGGTCAAAATAACAATGCCGTTTTATTATCAGAAATGGATTGGCGATCAATGCAAGAAACCCTATATTTACTCTCTATTCCAGGAATGCGAGAATCTATTCAGGAAGGCTTAAACACACCGATTGAAGATTGTGACGAGGAATTAGAATGGTAAAGTGGCGATTGATTTATACCAAACAAGCCCAAAAAGATGCCAAAAACTCAATGCCAGTAACCTTAGAGAAAAAGCGCAAAAAATTCTCGATTTAATCGAAATCAACCCCTTTCAAAATCCACCACCTTACGAAAAACTTATCGGTGATTTAGAGGGAGCTTATTCTCGACGAATTAACATTCAACATCGTCTAGTTTATGAAGTTATCGAGTCAGAGCATAAAATCAAAATTATACGAATGTGGATACATTATGAATAACAATTTTTGCCTAACTTCTCTAAGCTTAATATAATAATCTAAACCCTGCTGAGAGAACCCCTTATGAGTTACCGTATCGATCGCCGTGCCTATGCTGAAACCTATGGCCCTACTGTGGGGGATCAAGTCCGTTTAGCGGATACTGAACTCTTTATTGAAGTGGAACAGGACTTTACCACCTATGGGGAAGAGGTCAAATTTGGGGGGGGTAAGGTCATTAGGGATGGTATGGGTCAGTCGCCTCTCTCAAGAGCGGAAGGGGCCGTAGATACGGTGATCACCAATGCCTTAATTTTGGACTGGTGGGGCATTGTCAAGGCTGATGTGGGAATCAAGGATGGTTATATTTGTCAGATTGGCAAAGCGGGTAATCCCTATATTCAGGACAATGTGACGATTATTATTGGCCCTGGAACTGAAGTTATTGCTGGGGAAGGCCGCATTCTCACCGCCGGCGGGATTGATGCCCATGTCCATTTTATTTGTCCTCAACAAATTGAAACGGCGATCGCCTCTGGTTTAACCACGATGATTGGGGGAGGAACGGGGCCAGCCACCGGCACCAACGCCACAACTTGTACACCGGGGGAATGGTATCTGGCTCGGATGCTCCAGGCGGCGGAAGCGTTCCCGATGAACCTAGGCTTTTTGGGTAAGGGGAATAGTGCTCAACCCCAGGGCTTAATTGAACAGATCCAAGCCGGGGCGATCGGGTTAAAACTCCACGAGGATTGGGGAACTACGCCGGCGGTCATTGATCAGGCCCTCAGTATCGCCGACGAATACGATGTGCAAGTTGCCATTCATACCGATACCCTGAATGAAGCGGGGTTTGTGGAAACAACGATTAATGCCCTGAAAAATCGCGTCATTCATACCTACCACACCGAAGGTGCAGGCGGTGGCCATGCTCCGGATATTATTAAAATTTGTGGCGAGTTAAATGTTCTACCATCCTCAACGAACCCAACCCGTCCCTATACTCTGAATACCCTCGAAGAACACCTGGATATGTTGATGGTCTGTCATCATCTTGATCCCAACATTCCCGAAGATGTGGCCTTTGCCGAATCCCGTATCCGCCGAGAAACGATCGCCGCCGAGGATATTCTGCACGACCTGGGGGCTTTTAGTATGATTTCTTCTGATTCCCAGGCCATGGGGCGGGTAGGGGAAGTCATTATTCGCACCTGGCAAACGGCCCACAAAATGAAGGTACAACGGGGTCGCCTAGCGGAAGAAATGGGAGCCAATGATAATTTGCGGGCTAAACGCTACATTGCCAAATATACGATTAACCCGGCGATTACCCATGGGATTTCCGAGGTCGTCGGCTCGGTGGAAGTGGGCAAATACGCCGATTTGGTGCTGTGGCATCCCGCCGGTTTTGGGGTCAAACCGGAATTAGTGATCAAAGGGGGCATGATTGCCTGGGGACAAATGGGTGATGCTAATGCGAGTATTCCTACCCCGCAACCCGTTCACATGAGACCCATGTTTGGCAGTTTTGGAGGGGCGATCGCCGCCTCGTCTTTAACCTTTATCTCCCAGGCCGCCTTAGCCGCTAATTTACCCGAAAAATTAGGTTTAAAAACCCAGGCAGTGGCCATCAAAAATACCCGCAATATTAATAAGCAAAGCTTAAAGCTGAATACCGCCTTGCCCCGTATGGAAGTGGATCCGGAAACCTATGAAGTGCGAGCCGATGGGGAGTTATTAACCTGTGAACCCGCAACGGTATTACCGATGGCGCAACGGTACTTTTTATTTTAGAAAGGTTTAGCAACGTTTTAGACTGGCTTAGAACGTATCCAAATCAATGGCTTTAGATCCCCCGGTTTTCAGTTGTTGTAACAGAATATCCAACTGTCGCCACACTAACCCTGCGATCAAGATCGTAATCGGTAGGGCGATCGCGTAGGAAATCCAGGCACTGCCGAGAAAAATCGTTACCCCCGAAGCCAGAAACACACAGACTCCGGCACAAATGCCCAAAAACGGTAATTGCAGGTCTAAATCCTTCAGGCTACTATCGGGGGTTTTTAACCAGAGCTTGACCTTTTGTTTTAACGTCGCTTCAAAGGCTAACCCACAGCTAACCCCGACCAATAATCCGACCAGCACTAAAAAATAAGGCGGCTCAGGCAAGTAATACATAAATCTTTATTTTTCCGAAAGGGGCCGCAACCATCATACCAAAGTCTTACCCCTCCCCTAACACAACTTTTCCCTCGACCTAGGGCAACCGCACACATATCTTAATAAAAAAGAGGGTAAAGATGAGAAATAACTTAACAAGAAAAAGGGTAAGAAACGGCACTGGTATCGTCTAATTGGAGGCTAGAAAGTTTGCAGTATAAGAGGTTCAACAAAGCAGACGAATTTGGAATAAGTCCTCCCAAGTTAACCCTTTTTCAATGATACCGAGAGCTACAGTGGGAACTTTTCTAGTCGTAAAATGGGTGCGAACAAAGTTGTAAACTATCCAGAAAATATCAAGAACGCGCTGTAGTCCTTAAATGGGTGCGAACAAAGTTGTAAACTATCCAGAAAATATCAAGAACGCGCTGTAGTCCTTTAACAGATTTAGCATAGGTATTAGTACGACGGCGAAGGCAGACAAACAGTAACGATGTTATAAAGTTTTTGGAGTTCCTATTCTAGAATCAGTTCTAGTTCTGCTTTGATTAATTCTTTAAAACTCATAAAATTTTCTCTCGAAAAAAAGATAGCTAATTTATTATAGCTTGGCGATCGCGTTTCTAAACCGTTTCAGGATTTAGTAATTCTTCTAGGATTTGTCGTTCTTCCTGGGGGAGTTGGAATAAGACTCGGCGATCGCGGTTTATTTTATATTCGACTGCAACTTTCAGCAGATTAAGGGCAACTTGAAATTCATCGTATTGACCAGCTAAGTTTTGCCACATTTCTAGCCAGTCTTGAGCCATGTGGTAACTGATGCTAGGTTCATTAATGACTTTAATACTTTCGACTAAACCACCACTGAAATCGTTAAGTAAATCATATTTTTGATAAATTTCAAAAACATACTGAAAATTTTCCAGGAATGATTGAAAACTAGTGCTAGACGACATAATGTAACTTAAAATATATTTGGCTAAAGATTTTATTATATTAATTACTTTAGCCTGATCTAAGTGTAAAGGAAATTCTTGTTCTAAACTTAAGGCTTTATCAAAACATTTTATAGAATCAAAAAGTAAGCCTAGCTTAAATAAAATCAATCCTTTAAGATGCCATGATGTGCTATCAAACTCAAACAATGAAATACTTCTATCAATTGACTTTAAGGCTTGATCGTATAATTTTAAACAGAATTGCATATGTGAAAGGACTTGAAATGAGTCGCTTGAATTTGGGTTTAAATCAATAAGCTTTTCTACATCTGCTAAAATTTCTTTTGGGTCTAAATTTTCTATATTTTTACTATTAATCTTTGATAAGTTAAGAGACTTGCCATGAACGATAATTTCACCTTCCATTTTACAAATTTTAGTGGCATAATAAATACACTTTTTTTGATCACCAAGTTGTTGATAAACTAAAAAAGCATTATTTAAAATTCTCACATCATTCCCACATAATTTAATTGCTTTCTTTATCGATTTTAATGCATTTTTCGGGCTATCAATTATAGTTTCAATAAGAGCTTTTATGCTCCAAGAGAGAGCATTTTGGGGTTCCAAAACGATAGATATTTTAATAGATTCTAAGGCATCTTGATATTCACCAAGCCACACTAATAACCCTCCTTTTTGTCTCCAAATATCAGGATTTTCAGATTCGATAATAGTAGCTTTTTGTAAAGCGTTGAGAACTTCATTTCTCTTCCCCAACCAGTAATATGACTCAGCTTTTTTAATCCAATCTATTCCAGTATTACGGAGAAGAGTTAATTCTTCTGCGATTTCTAACATTGTTTGATGTTTAGCATTTTTCTGAGAATCATTCCAATCTCTTAATAAAGCCGCAACTTTAGGATCATCAGAAGTTTCCATTGCTGCTAAAGCTTGAAGCGTACATTCTCGATCAAAACTTGCTTCTAACGGTAAAATTTCTAAACGATTTTCTAACTCCTCACGGGAAAACCAAACTCGCAAAAAACTGATAAATAATTGATTAGGTGTTCCCCTACGTTTTTTTGCTTCCAAGCAAATTCGCATCAAAGGTTCCTGTAACTCATAAAACGATTCCCGTCCCTGAGCATCCGCATAGACATAACCCATCTCTCGTAATTG
>JACCDQ010110362.1_pt1 | contig 24865 bp, 19 predicted proteins | sample 7446031 | NCBI WGS metagenome assembly JACCDQ01 (sample SAMN15323442, study PRJNA562643) | freshwater metagenome | isolation source: river surface water | place: USA:Blue River Watershed | collected 2017-08-17 | reverse complement strand
GTGTGAATTCCCGAACGTACCACTTCTCCAAAGGCATCTTTTTCTACTTGGGGTTGCATGTAAGATTTAGCACCTCTTTTGGTGGTTTCTTCATAAGCAGTGCTTGCGTCATCCACCCAAAGTGCAATCACTTTCACCCCATCGCCATGTTTACGAATATGTTCAGAAATTTCACTGTTGGCATCAAAGGGAGTCGTTAATACCAATCGAATTTTATCTTGAACTAAAACATACGAAACTCTGTCGCGCACCCCTGTTTCCAATCCGCAATACGCTAATTCTTGGAATCCAAAAGCCGTTTTATAAAAGTGAGCAGCTTGTTTGGCATTTCCTACATAGAGTTCTACGTAGTCTGTTCCGTTAATTGGAAGAAAATCTTCGGCCTTATCAAACAATTTTTCACCGTTATAATCAAAGTTTTTTACATTTGTTAAATCATTATTTATCATATTATTAAAATTATTTATTTAAACTTATTATTTAATATTTTTACCTCTAAATCCTATTTTCAATTATTACCCCTTCATCCAAGATTGGAAATAATCTTTCACTTCGTATTTCAAGGCTTCTTTGGTAATTTTCAACGGATTGAACGGATCGATCATAACCGCTAATTCTCCCGTTTCCTTTTTACCAATGCTGCGCTCAATGGCTCCAGGATGCGGTCCGTGAGGAATTCCCCCGGGATGAAGTGTAAACTGTCCCTTTTGAATATTGTTACGGCTCATGAAATCACCGTCCACGTAATACAAAATTTCATCTGCATCGATGTTGCTGTGGTGATACGGTGCTGGAATAGCCTCGGGATGGTAATCATACATACGCGGCACGAAAGAACATACCACAAAGTTGTGTCCTTCAAACTGTTGATGGATGGGCGGCGGCATGTGAATTCTACCGGTAATGGGTTCAAAATTGAAAATCGAAAACGCATATGGATAATTGTAACCATCCCATCCCACTAAATCAAAGGGATGCGTTTCATACACATACGGATAAATCAAGCCGCGCTTCTGAATGCGAATCTCGAAGTCGCCCTTTTCATCATGCGTTTCTAAACCATAAGGCAATTTGAAGTCGCGCTCGCAAAATGGTGAATGTTCCAAATATTGTCCAAATTCATTTCTATACCGTTTTGGAGAACGGATCGGACTATGCGATTCAATGAATAAAATCTTATTTTCAGCACTATCAAACTCCAATTGATACACGGTTCCACGAGGAATTATTACATAATCGCCGTATTCAAAATCCACGGTTCCGTAGGCAGATTTCATTCTTCCTGAACCTTTATGTATGAATAACATTTCGTCGGAATCGGCATTTTTAAAGAAATAATCCGACATGGACTTCGTGGGACAAGCGATTCCAATTTGCATATCGTCGTTTACAAAAAACACCTTGCGGCTTTCGATGTAATCGTCGTTCGGTTCGACATCGTATCCCAAAAAACTCAAGCATTGCAAATTATCTTCGATAGCAATTTCAGGACGTTTATTGACGGGTTCTCCCAGCTTTTTCACCATAGTTGGGGGATACAAATGATACAGCAACGATGATGTACATGAAAATCCCTCAGTACCAAAAAGTTCCTCGTGATAGAGGTTTCCGTTGGGTTGACGAAATACGATATGTCGTTTATGTGGGATGTTACCGGCTCTTAGATATATACTCATGCCGGCAAAATTATTGGGGGAAAATAAATTAAAATGTGATGCGCATCACGGTGTATCCCCGTGGGCAATTTTCTCCAAGCTTTTTTGATCTTGAATTCGAATTTTTTTACCTATCAATTCAATGATTTTACGATTTTTAAAATCGTACAAAATTCGGGTGGCTGTTTCGCGGGAAGTTCCAGCAATATTGGCCAATTCCTCACGGGTAAGCGAAATATTCAAACATCTTGAATCCGGATCCATTCCATATTCTTCCAACAGCTGAAGCAAACACATAGCAACGCGATCCTTCACTTTATTATGCACAGAATGAGTGACTTTATGTTCCAATTCCTTCAGCTCATCCGATAACAAATGCGCCACCTTCAAGGTGAGTTTTGCATTGGTTTCCAGCATGTTATAAAATGATTCCTTGGGAATAAAACAAACATGTGCATCTTCAACGGCTACAGCCGAGCAGGAGTAGGCATCATTTCCGAGGATGGCCCGGTGCCCCATAATGTCACCATCATTGATCAAATGCACGATCTGCTCTTTGCCATCATCGCCCAATTGAGCCACCTTTATTTTCCCCGAAAACACACAAAACAACCCTTTGGGCAAGCTCCCTTCTTGGAAAATCAAATCGCCCTTTTTATAGCCGCGACAATGCTTGCTTTGATTTAAGTTGCGGATTTCTTCCTCCGTTAAGTTGGCAAAACTGGACTCCAAGCGAGAGCGACAAGTGCTGCAGTTAAACGCTTCTTGATCCAATGATTCCATTACGTGAAGATAAAGAAAATTCCTATTTATTCAGCAATTGAAGTTAGCAATCGCTCACCAGAATTAACAACCTTCTTGATGTGTTTCTTCGCCTCTTAAATGTCCCCATTTCTGCTGTGAAATGGGTTTGGGCTGGCCTTTTCCAGACGCTTTGGTAGAAAACAACACCCCTGAAAGATCTACATTGGTGTATTTGTAATTGTTATCGATGATCCAATCGGGCAGTTTATCGCCATCCAAATCACCCACAAACAAGAGACGCACTTGTCCATCGTCGAAATAAGGAATATAAGACAGTTCAGTTTTGAAAATATCACGAACACCTTCGATTTTAACATCCAATTCCAAAATGTAGTCAAACTCAACAGGTCGGTCATTTTCCATACCTTTTCTGGCATAGGCATTCAAACGATAGTATTGTTCTCCAATATAGAATCCCGTGCTTTTTCCCGACTCCAAATTAAATCCATATTCGAACTCATTCTTGATGTTTTTCATTTCCTTTTGCATGTATGGATTGCTGATGAGGAACATCACTTTTTTGTGTGGTATCTTTTTGATATTGAATTCGTAACCCACTTGTCCATCTTCGGTAACCATGAATGTATTTACGGCTTTGGGGTGCAAATTTTCATGGTTTTCGGGGGATGTATATTCGGGTAGATTATCCAGTTTTAACAACGAGTAATCATTGCGAACAGAGTCAAAAACCAAGGCCATAAACTTCTTGTCTTTCCATTCTTTCATCTGACTTTCCGTAAAAAGATCGTCGAGCGAAATCAGCAAATTGGATTCGGGCAATGAATTGGGACGGATTTTAGCATTGGGATCTGCACCTACAAGGGTATCAGTAGCTAATACTGAATCTTGAACATCGTCTCCTTTTTGGTTAGAAGGTGTTTGACATGCGGCAAAGCATACAGTTAATAAGCTAACTAACACAAGATTCGTGTTACAATTTTGAAAAATTTTCATCAGTCTTTAACGCAGAGTTTTAAGGTATTTGAAAGGATCTTTTGTAGCCAAATAATTGATTTTCATAGAATATTCTTGAACCTTAAAATTAAAATGCCGAAATTTGCATTATTTTAATTTGTCATTTTCCTATGTTACAATCAATCTTTCACAAGTATACATTTAAACCTTTGTTATTCATCACGCTGTTGGTTGCTTTTTTAGAAATTCCCTTTCAGCCTGCTTTTTCATCCCCCAAAAACAGTGTGAAACCCCGGTTCACACCCAAACAATACGTAGAAACATTTAAGCCCATTTGCGATTCATTATCTGTGGTGTATTCCATTCCGTCTGAAGTCATTTTGGGAATTGCCATGCACGAATCTGCCTATGGAAACAGTAAGGTTTGTCGATTGCTCAACAACCATCACGGCATTGCGGGAAGAAATAACTTACGTCAAACGCACGGTATAAAGTCGCGCTATCGCTATTTCGAAACCGATACTGCTTCATTTGTAGCTTTTTGTGAGTTGGTAAAAAAGAGAAAATACTATCCCGGAATGATTGCAGAAAAGAAGACCACCACCCAATGGCTATTAACTATTGGAAGAGCGGGCTATTGCAGAAATCCTACAGCTTGGACAAAAGAGATTAAAATGATGCTAAGACGCAACAGTTTAATCTAAACTCAACTACTTTTTCAATTTTTTCAGATCCAGACCCAATTTCACAAATCGAGGGTAATCCACGATCAACGTTTGTAGAACATGATCCCGCTTCTTAATTAGATTTTTCCTAAAGCTTTGGGGAGTAAATCTCAAAGTAATTGAGTTGTGTGGCAGGTTCAAATAGTTATCATTCAAAAATATAGAGTAACCATAAGTCAAGTTCCAAGTACCTAAAATCGACAACCCTATTTCTGGTCGAATCGAATAATTCACAGTGCCATTAAAACTGGTAATGGCTTGGGCATCGATGGAATAGCAATACAATCCTTTCGATTTTCCATAGCCCACATTCAAGCCAAATGTATAATCTGTGGGTTCTTTTATTGCTCTGGAATCCGGCACGAAATAATATGTGGCAGCAGCATGCCATTGAGAAAAAGTTAAGGGTTTAAATAAGTCGCGTTTGCCTTTAACAATACCCAACTCGAATGTGTTTGTACCAAAAAAGTTTAACCCTTGTAAGCCCATTCCGTAGGAGGGGTAATATCCTTTTATGACAAATAAATTGGGATAGGCATTATATAATTTCTTGGCCAAATCGCGGTTTTTCCAAAGCAAAATTCCTACTTCTCGCATCACATCAAAATTGTTCACGAACTGTTTCAATGCTTCAAGAGAATCCGCATGCATTTGAGCTGAATCTTGTGAAATTGATTGGGTTGAATCCATTTGCGCAGAATCAAAAACCGCAGTAGTTGCTTGATTGGATGCAGAATCTCTGCTGTCGTTTTGAGCAGAAATATTTTGAATGGAGAATAACATCCCCAGAATTAAAAAGAGAAATTTAGGAAAAAAATCGTTTCGCATCAGAATTTGCTCTTCAGTATTTCGGGAATCCAGCTTTGGCATTGTACAAATATAGAAGAATAAGCCTTTTATTTGTGATCGCACAAAATACCATATTGATAAATGTTCGATTTTAAAGTTATAAAGCGCCTATCAAATTTATTGGCGATTAGAAATAGGATGTCATTAGAAAATAAGTCTACCTTTTTTCAGGGTGAATTTTTTGGGATTTTTTTGGGGATATTGATGATGAATTCAATCCCAGTTTTGGCACAAGCGCCCGCGAAAATCAATACCGACATTGCAGTAAATTCAACCCTAAATAATTACCCAAACTCACAATCAACTTACTCAAAAATCACCACCTCCGATTCCGTTGCTAAGTACTTTGAAAAAATCCATCAGGAAGCATTATTGAGAGGACATTCTTATTCGAGATTGGGTGAATTATGCAAGAAGTACGGGGCTCGTTTGAGCGGAAGCGATCAAACCGAAAGAGCCATTGAATGGGCAGTTCAGATGTTAAAATCGTATGAATTTGATTCGGTTTATCAACAACCGGTGATGGTTCCTCGATGGGAGCGCGGCGAAAATTCTAATTTATCCATTCATTCGCCTTTAATGGGTTTAATTTTTAAAGAATCCAAAGTCCTTTCCTTTGGCAGCAAACAGTTTGGCGTTGTGGATAGCATTGATGCTCATAAACTACAAAAAATGATTAATTCGTATCGATTTCAACATTCTCCAGCATCTGAATACGAGTGCAATGGATACATTCAATGGCTGTTAACCGATCAATTCAAAAACAAAAAGGACCTCAAAAATGCCATTAAACTTAATTCATTTCCCGGAGAAATTAGTGCATTAGGCGGCAGTATTTCTGGAAATATTGAAGGGAAAATAATTTGTGTAAATTCCAAAAATCAACTGGATTCCTTGGGCAAATTAGGAGCTCTAAAGAATAAAATTGTTGTGTTAAATCGTCCGTTTGAAGAGGACTATATTCAAACCTTTAAATCCTACGGAAGCTGTGTTAATCAACGGGTTAATGGAGCAGATTGGTGCGCGCCTTATGGAGTGAAAGGGGTTTTGGTTCGCAGCATGAGCAATGCCTGCGATATGCATGCCCATACCGGCGTAACCTACTATTCCGACCCCAAAAATGCCATTCCCATTGCTGCAATTCCCACCGCTCTTGCCGATGCTCTGAACTTTTTAAATGAAATCGATCCGGAGCTGAGTGTTCGATTCCAATTAAACTGCAAAACTCTCGAAGATCGTTTATCATCCAATGTGCTCGCGGAATCCAAAGGAGGAATTTACCCCAATAAGGTTATTGTTTTCGGGGGACATTTTGACAGCTGGGATGAGGGCGAAGGTGCACACGATGACGGTGCGGGTTGTATGCACGCGTTTGAAGCTTTACGTATTCTTAAAACCATTGGATATCAGCCAAAACACACACTGCGTTGTGCCTTTTGGATTAATGAGGAAAACGGCTTAAAAGGGGCATTGAAATACGCAGAGTTGTGCCAAGAAAAAGGGGAAATTCACAGCGCTGCTATAGAATCGGATCGCGGAGGTTTTACACCCCGTGGTTTTGGAGTGGATAGTTCCATGTTTGCTCAAACCCAAAAATACCGTGCAATTTGGGACAAATACCTGCTCGATCGTTGGGAAATCGGTGGCGGCGGAGCCGACATTGGACCTTTAAAAAAGAAAAACCCGAACACCGTGCTCGTTAGTTTCATTCCTGATTCACAACGGTATTTCGACGTACATCATGCAAAAACCGATGTATTTGAAAACGTAAACAAGCGTGAACTCGAATTGGGAGCTGCAGCTTTGGCGTGCATGATCATAGTATTGGATCAAGAAATGGAATAAGTTATTACCCATTTACATGTTGTGAATTATCCATTTCTGTCTTTACGATATAATTACTGCAACATTTTTAACAAAATTTACTGAATTGAATATACAAAAAAGGCGCCTTGGGCGCCTTTTTTGTATCATGATAAAATCACTAGGGTTAACTCAACCATAAGATTACATATCTGCGGCTAAGCTCCTCCCTCGCCCTCGAGTTGCTTCCAACAAGGTTCGAATTCGTGATTTTCGTATAGCAAATTTTTCTTGACTGTGGCCTTCGTTAACATTCATTCTAGTCAATCTTTTTTGAAGTTGATGTAGTTTGTGGAATAGTTTTCCCTTGTCTTGTTTTTTGTTGCTCATAAATAGTGCAATTAATTTTGGTTTAACAATTTACCTCGATTCAGCAGCCCAATTTCTCAAAAATTGAAACTGATTTCGAAGCTTCATAAATCCAAATTAGCTTTTTTGAATTAAAAAAGCAATTATCATTTTACGAAATCGTTAAATGTTCTTTTTAATCAGTTAGTAACTGGTTTAGTACTACACCTTTTTAATAAATTCGCAGCTTGAATTTTACGACTATACCCTTTTAAATAATTTATGGCTGATCGTTTTTAAGACCAAAAACAAGCACACCACCAAGAGTATCCAAAAACCTCGTGTATTCAATCTCATCAAGACATTTGCAAAAACGGAAGTGGCGAAGGCATTCGCTATAACCATAATGAACGATAACGCAATCCAAGCAAATTGATTCTTACGAGGAATCATATAAATGGATATCAAACTGGCTAAAAATAAAATAATGGCCGATTTCCGGTAAAACTCATTCAAATCTGAAAATGCAATGCTTCCTGTTTGCTGAGGATTTTTTGAAAACAGAGTATAATAATCCGTTGGAAATCGATTCTTCAGTTCAACAGCCAATGTAGAACTCGAATCCACCGGAAAAATACCATCCCCAACTCCCAAAGAAATTAATTGATACGACGTTGATTTCAAAGCAGAACCCGTGTAGTGCATTAATAATTCTGGATCAGTAAATACCGTTTTGATTATTTTTCCATAGAGGGTATCAGAATGATGCCAACCTCCTGTTTTCATTAAAATTCCATCCTGAGGCCAGATAAAACCATAAGCATGTTCGGGAAGGGAATCTTTGTATTTACACATGATGGAAGGATCTTCATTGCAGTATTTATCCAAATAGTGTTTTAAAACTCCGGTTTCCGACATTTGTGCCACGATAAAAATATGACTGCATCTCGCGGTAGTCCAACCGTTGCCGCCCAACCAATTACTTAACAGTACGCTACCCCATCCCACGAAAGAAACAATTCCCAAATAATAAATTCTTCGCGACTGAATCATCAGGATTTCCCAAACTGATTTACTCAGTATTAAAACCAAAACCACAATGGTCAACACTATGAGGTTTCCATTGTGCATCAGTGTGGCAGCCAGTGCAATAGATCCCCAAACAATTTGAAAAAAACGGATTTTTTCAACTAAAAACAGCACCAACGACAGGAATAAAATTCCAGTAAACACATCGGGCATTATCTGTATAATAAACCAAGGAAAGGGCGTTAATAATCCCGCTAAACTTAAACTTATAAATTGCCAAACGGGGGAATTGGGGAAAAAGAAACGCTGCACCCACTGATACAACATTCCGTAAATCATCAAGAAGATGGGAATTACTGTAATCCATAATGTAGATATCCCCAAAAAGTGTCCAATGTTGGAACAAACATAGATATATAGACTGTAAAATACACTTCGATCTCCGGGCACTAAAAGCTCTCGAGCATTTAAAACATAAGCTGCAGAATCTGGGGTATACAGGAGAAATAATCCATTCATGTTCAATGCCAACATGAACAACCAAGTCAACCCACTCAGGTGAACCCAAAGGTTCATTTTTTCTGGTTTGTATGTTGGCAAATGGATGGACATTCCGATGGATATGAGTCGGGTGCAAATGTAAAAGAAAAAGGGTGCCGAAGCACCCTTTCCCCAATTCTAAACCTATGAAAATTATTAAAAATTAAAGCATGGTTGTCGGACAAACATAATCCGTGATCTTAAATCGTGGATTTTCCTTGATTTTGCTGAATCCACCTTGAACATCAATAAGATTATCGTATCCTCTGGCTTTCAAAATAGAAATGAAAATCATGGAACGATATCCACCTGCACAATGAACATAGTAGGTCTTTTTAGGATCGATCAGCGTCATTGAATCATTGATGTAATCCAATGGACCATTGATTGCACCTTCAATTCGCTGACTAAAAAATTCGCTGGCTTTGCGAACGTCTAAAACTTGTGTCTCCGCGTCATCTTTCATCAAATCAGCTAATTGGTCGGGAGTAATCGATTCGATAGTATCTACTGGTTTTCCAGCATCTGCCCAAGACTTGAATCCACCTTTTAGATAACCAATGGCATGATCATAACCCACACGTGCTAAACGAGTTACTACTTCTTCCTCGGTTCCTTCATCGGCAACAATTAATAGGGTTTGTTCGATATCGGTAATTAACGCACCTACCCAAGGGGCAAAACTTCCATCCACACCAATATTGATACTACCCGGAATGAATCCTTTGGCGAATTCTTGTGCATTTCTGGTATCCAAAATCAACGCATCGGTTTCATCGGCTGCTGCCTCAAAAGCAGCTGGAGATAATTGCTGCAATCCTTGCTCTAATACGTTATCGATGGACTCATATCCTTGAATATTCATTAATACATTCTTGGGGAAATAGCCTGGAGGTGGCATCAAACCATCCAACAATTCAGCCATAAATGTTTCACGATCTAAACCTTCGCGCAAAGCGTAATTGGTTCTCTTCTGGTTACCTAAAGTATCGGTGGTTTCTTTACTCATATTCTTACCGCAAGCAGAGCCAGCACCGTGTCCAGGATACACAATTAAATCATCCGAAAGCGGCAAAATTTTATTTCTCAATGAATCGTATAAATGCGAAGCTAATTTTTCTTGTGTCAAATCTGCGATTACCTTTTGAGCCAAATCAGGACGGCCAACATCACCGATAAACAACGTATCACCCGTAAATAGTGAATGCTCTTTTCCGTTTTCGTCGATCAACAAAAAGCAAGAACTTTCCATAGTATGACCCGGAGTATGAATCACTCTGATTTTAACATTACCAATGGCAAATTCCTGATTGTCTTCAGCGGTTAGCGCATCAAAACTCGGTTTTGCTGTTGGGCCAAATACGATAGTAGCGCCTGTTTTTTTAGCCAAATCCAAGTGTCCGCTTACGAAATCGGCGTGAAAATGTGTTTCGAAAACGTACTTGATTATGTTTCCATCTTTTTGAGCTTTTTCTACGTAAGGATTCACCTCGCGTAATGGGTCAATAATAGCTGCTTCTCCGTTGGAAGCGATGTAATACGCCCCGTGGGCTAAACATCCGGTGTAAATTTGTTCTACTTGCATGGCAGATTTAAATTAAATTTGATAACGCAAAGTTAGAAGTCGATTTTTGCAAAAAACGTGACGATTGTCACCTTTTACCCCTTGTATGACAAATGTCACAAAAGCAGCTATTCCCTTTATCATCGCGCTTTTAAGCGTGATTTATCCCTTTTTTCTCGGGGGATATTTTTTCGGGGGACGGGCTACTGCTACAACGGTACTTTCGCGTTTAGATAGTTCATTTTACTGGTCGATCAATCCGGATTCTTTGCAAAAATGGGAGCGTGAAACGTTTAGGGAAACCAATGCATACATCATTCAAGTGAATAATCGTTGGGGGTCCGAAGAATTAAAATTGGATTATTCTGCCACCTACAACTGCAAGAAAGATGAGTATTTTGAAGCGGCGAGTCTAAGTAAAACCGTGTTCGCCTTAATTTCACACCGCAATGCCATCCCCCGAATAAAAGAAAAAGAACTGCGCGAACAGTATTTTCGACTTTTACAACACAGTTCGGGAATGGAGAATAAATCGAAATGTGAATTTCAGTATTCCGATTCGGGTTATTTGAAAGCCGGCGAATTGTATTGTAAAATTCAGGGAAATTCATTTGAAAAAGACATTCCGGCAGCGCTTCCATTTGTTTGGAAACCCCATTTCAAGGGAGTAAATGGTTATATAAGAAACGATACATTATTTAGGCGGCTGGAAAAGGCAGATACCGCCTTACCCAATGGAAGTTTGTATTTGAACTTTAATAATTCACAAGAATTTTCCCAATTGGTTGCATCCTGGGGAACGGCACTTTATTCAGATTTTGAGAAACACAAACTTGAAAAAGTGGGAAAATCAGCTTCGACGGCAATATGCGGATTTCAGAAATTGTCTTGGTTAAACGGTATTGGTTTGGACGAAAGTTTAGGAAGGCCTATACTTTTTCAATGGGGTTGTAATTGGTGTTATAATCACGTTTTATTGATCGATGTCGAACGACAACAATCGGTATTAATCCTAACTAACAGCATTATCGGGGCACATGAAATAGCTAAGTTTACCGAAAAATTCTATGGAAAACGGCTGGAATTACTGAATTACATAGGTTGGTGGTAGTTTGGTAAAATCCATTTTTGCATCAATCGATGATGATCATTTGCGTTTGATTCTGAATCTTCAGAAAGTAGACACCCTGATTGGGAGAATCCAAGTTTAATTCCAATTGCTTTTCGCTGACCTTTTTGAATGTTAATGGAACGGATTGTCCTTGTAAATTGTAAAGGCCAATTGGCAACGAATTTGGATTGATTTGAGCCCAATTGCCTGTAACGTAAATTTGGGTTTTGGGGGAGTTTTCTACTGGATTAGGGAAAGCTACCCAAGGTTCAATTTTATTTAATGAACGCGTTGAATTTTGTTTGGGTTGTTCGGGCATAATGATCGAAATGCCTTTTTCATAACACGAAGAAAAAGCATTTGCTGTATCGTAAAATTTACCCGGAAAAAACACGTATTCTTTTAACGTGTACTCGCTAGAGCCCATCTCTTGAATGGCTTGACCATAATAAGAGCCAGTTGGAGCACCTTTAGAGCCAAAACCGCATAGAGTTTTCAATGAATGCAATTCTGCTTTGGTTTCATTGCCTGTAGCACCAATGAGTTTTAATGCATTTCTCATTCTCGTTGATCGAAAATCGGTTTCTGCATAACCCATTGTGGAAATAAAAACATGATCACCTGTTGGAATTGCTTCAATTAACTCAATGATTTTCGAAATAGATGAAGTATCTGTCATATCGAAGAAATAGAAAACTTGTTCATCTGAAGGATGACCAAAGCTGGTCCATTTTTTCCCATCTGGACAAGAAGGTGTGATGCCATTAACGGGCTTGGGTTTTAATGTGTTTCGATCAATAACTACCACAGCAAGTCCATTGTTACACGCTGTGGAGATATGCAATGAGTAATTGGAAGCACTTCCCCATTTGACACCATCAGAAGCACCCAAATTACTTACCAAATAATACTGTTCGTATTCGCAATTACTAGAGGAAGATTTCTTCGGCAACACTTTGTAGTTGTTCAAACTATCATTTTCATCGAGATACCATATTTGAACATTTGCGCACATCAATGTGTCGTAAGCTGCAACATAATTAACAGCAAATGCAAACAATTGGCTATCTCCATTCACGACATCAAAATCAAAGCTCATTCTTTGGTATGATTTGAATTTGAATTTCACGTTTGCTGCAGGAAAACTGCCGGCTGTTTTATTAACTGAAACTCCTGTCAACATATCGGCAGGCCAAAAAACCAAGCCCTCGCCCATGTGAAACCATGTTGCATTAATGGAAACCCCGTTAATCGTATCGTTTGTCTTGTTATGGATAAAGAAAAAAGTTGTATCCTTTTTGCTTACATGCGATAATTCAAACGGTTGCTGTCCACGCAACTGACTAATGGAAAAAATCATTAGACATACAGAAAAAAGAGCTGGTTTCGTATTAAAATTTCTCATGGCGTTTATCATTGATTAGGGAGATTGACTTAATTTGCGGTAGTTCAAGTCAAAAGTACAAAATGCGTTTGGTTATTCAAAGAGTCAGGAAAGCGAGTGTAGAAGTGGAGCGTGAAATCGTAGGATCTATCCAACAGGGTCTGATGGTATTAATTGGGATTGAAGAAGACGATATGCAAATGGATGCGGATTACTTGGTTAGCAAGCTCATTGGAATGCGCATTTTCTCAGATTCAGAAGGAAAAATGAACTTGTCTGTTTGCGATATAAAAGGTGATATTTTGTTAGTGAGCCAATTTACGTTGCATGCGCAAACAGCCAAAGGGAATCGACCATCATTTATTCGCGCTGCTCGTCCTGAAAAAGCCATTCCATTATATGAATATTTCATTGAACAAACCAAGCTCAAATCATCATTAGATGTTCAAACTGGGAAATTTGGCGCAGATATGCAGATAGAAATGAGTGGAGACGGACCTGTTACGATTATTATAGATTCAAAAAACAAATAACATCTGATATATTTAGTAGAATTTTATTACATAAAACGAATTTCGTAACTTTGCACGAATTTGCTTGTTACACTTAAAATTCAGTAATGAACTTCAACAATTCAAAGAATTACAATATTAGAATAAAAGCATTTATCGTTTTTTGTTGCTGTTTTTTATGGAACTTATCTTATTCTCAATCAACAATTAACAATGAATTACCTGTACCTTTTCTAAAATCAAACAAACAATATACCCTAGTAACTCGAGGTACAACCAATTCAATTTCCACGAATGAATTTGATTGGATCGAACCATTTCACGATGGTTTTGCACGTTTTGAAAAACAAGGACTAACAGGGTTCATAAATACGAAAGGTGAGATAATAATACCAGCAAAGTTTAACAATGCCGGTGATTTTTTTGATGGGAGAGCCAAGGTTTCTTCTAAAAATCGCTGGGGATTTATTGATACAAAAGGCAACCCAATTGTTGTAGAAAAATTTACACAAGTAGGCGATTTTCACGACGGATTGGCGGCGGTGAAAATTGGCAACAAATGGGGTTACATTGATGTTTCAGGCAAATTAGCTATTGATGCCGTTTACGAAGATGCAGGCGATTTTAATTATGGTTTTGCCAATGTCAAAAACGGAGGAAAATGGGGGTATATCGGGAAAGATGGCACCATGTTTCCAAGTTCAGGAAGAAAATTCAAGTTTGAATCGACCGAAAACAATGAACTTGTTAATGTTCAAAAAGGAGATAAATGGGGGTTTCTTAACAAAGAAGGGAAAATAGTTATTCCATTCATTTACGATGAAGCTCATCCGTTTATTGAAGATCTTGCACTGGTAGGTGTAAATGGAAAATACGGGTATATCAGCAAATCCGGTCATTTACAAATTCCAGCTATTTATGATTTAGCAGAAGATTTCAAGGAAGGACTAGCCGCAGTAAAATTTGAAGATAATTGGGGATACATTAATAAAAATGGTAAATGGGCCATCGATGCGCAGTTTGAATTGGCTATCCAATTTTTCAATGGTATTGGATGGGTTCGAACAGACGGGGATTGGATGGCAATTAACACGAAAGGAGAATTCCTATTCAACGAACGATTTGAAGAGCAAGGTGTATTTTCAGAAGGATTAGCAGCCGTAAAAAAGAATAATTTATGGGGGTACATCAACACCCAAGGCAATTTCGTTATTCAACCTAAATTCAGCAGTGCTGGTGAATTTAAGAACGGCATCGCCAAAATTGAAATTGGTGGATTCTTCGATTTTATTGATAAAAACGGAAATCATATTAAAAAAGTAGACTTTCTTTACGACTATGCTGGAAACTTTTCTGAAGGCATGGCGAAGGTGAAAAAAAACGGATTATGGGGATATGCAAACTTTCGAGATGAAATTGTAATTGCACCCCAATTTACAAATGCTTTTGATTTTAATGATGGTTTAGCCAAAGTGGAATCTGGTGGTTACTTTGGATTCATTGATATTCAAGGAATAGAAGCAATTCCTTTTGAATTTGAAAATGCAGGGGAGTTTAGCGAAGGGCTTATTGCGGTTCAAAAAAACGGAAAATGGGGGTATATCTCAATGACCAACACCACAGAAATTCCATTTCGATTTGATGATGCCACTGATTTTAAAATGGGGTATGCTATTGTAAGAAAATTGGATTCATTCTTCATTATTAATACGAAGGGAAAAACTGCTAACAAATATCGTTTTAGTTGGTGCAGTGGCTTTCAAGAAAATGGCTTTGCCATTGCTAAACAAGGCACTGGGTTTGGAATTATCGACACGATGGGTAAATTCAAAGTAAATCCAACTTTTTTAGAGATCAGTGAAATTTACGATCACTCTTTTGTGGCAAAAACACTATCTGGTTGGGGCGTGTTCAACTTACAAGGCAAAGAACTAATTCCCTCCCAATATGAAAAAATTGGTACTATTTCCGAAAATATCGTTGGGGTTTTTAAAGGAGGAAAGTGGGCTTACATCAGTTTAAATAACCATCCTATTACCGGTTTTATTTTTGATGAGCTAGGCATTTATAAGCAAGGAGTATCAGCCGTTAAAGTGGATAAACTTTGGGGGTTAATTGATTCAACGGGACAATACATCCTGGGTCCGCGATTTGAAGATGCGGGTTTTGTAACAGAAGGCCAGTTAAATGTTAAACTCAATGGGAAATGGGGGTATGTTGACAAGTACGGAAACACCACCTTTATTCCACAATACATACAAGCAGGAGAATTCAAAGATGAATTGGCAGCAGTTAAAATCACTGATAAATGGGGGTTCATTAACCGTTACTCGGAAGTGGTGATACCCGCTAAGTTTGATTTTGCTGGAAACTTCGAAAATGGCACAACCTTCGTTGAAATGGGAGGAAAATTTGGCATTATTAACTCGTACGGCGAATTTGTCATACCAGCTATTTATGAAGATATTTCCAATTTTAAAAATGGATTAGCCAATGTAAAATCCGGGGGAAAATATGGCTATGTGAACACCAAAGGAGATGTGGTAATTGCTTTCATACAAGATGAAGCATCGGATTTTGAAGATGGTTACGCTCAAAGTGTTAGAAAAGGCAAATACGGTATAATAAATGACCGCGGACTACCCGTAATCCCTTTCATTTATGAAAATTGTGGACGTTTTTCAAAGCAACTGAAACCAGTAGAACTCTTGGGTGGCTTGGGATTTGAAGATCAGTATGGAAACCTTTCAAATTCGGTTTCTACTATATTCAACACCGCTTCAAAATACAATCAAGGATTCTCAATTGTCAGCTACAACAGTAAATATGGTGCTATTGATAAACGCGGCAACTATTATGTTTATCCAGAATTCGACTACATACTCCATATTGATAGTTCAGAGATTATTGTTAGAGACCAAAATCACATGGGCGTTTTGGATCATACTGGAGGATGGGCTATTCTTCCCAACTATGATAAAATCTTTACCCAAAAAAATCAGCGTAGATTATACGAAAAAGAACAATTTTATGGGTATCTCGATGAGAAAGGCAGTCCCATTATTCCTAATACCTACGAAGAGGCATACGATTTTTCCGATAATTTAGCGTGCGTCAAAATTGAAGGCAAGTTTGGTTTCATTAATTTGTCTGGTGACACCAAAATTCCACCCGTTTTCTCTCGAGCAAGAGGTTTCAGATCAATGAGAGCTGCTGCTATGGACGATAACGGAAATTGGGGATTTATTGACACATCTGGAAAATGGGTTGTTACTCCAAAGTATAATTTTGTTGGCGATTTTAATGGCTCAAGAGCTTGGGTAAAATCCGCTGAAAAATACGGTGTTATTGATTTACAAGGAAATATCATTAGTGAACCTCAATTTGAAGAAATTGATCGTTTTTCTGAAGGATTATGTGCCGTTAAGAAATTGGGATCATGGGGTTTCATTGACAGCTCGGGAAAGATGATTATTAATCCTGCTTTTGAAAATACACGCAGTTTTTCTGAAGGACTTTGTGCCGTTAAATTAGCCGGGAAATGGGGTTTCATTGACTCAAAAGGAAAATGGGTTATTGCAAACGCTTATGATGACGCCACCGAATTCTCTGAAGGCGTTGTAGCAATCAAACTTTCAAATAATTGGGGTTACATCAGTAAAACAGGTGAAGCCCAAGTATTTCTACCCACCCGATTTGAATCGACAAAGGGATTCTCTGAAGGTTTGGCTGCTGTTAAAATCAACGACAATTGGGGTTTTGTTGACGAGCGATTTGAATTGAAAATACCTGCTATTTACGAACAGGCATTTTCTTTCCACTCAGGACTGGCCAAAGTGGAAAATCGCGGAAAATCTTCTTTTATCGACAAAACAGGAATGCCCAAAATAGAAATTAGAGACATTGAAATTCAAAACTTCAGTGAGGGCTTAGCACCCTGTTATAAAGAAGGACTGTACGGTTATATCAATGAAAACGGTGTAATGGTTATCAATGCGCAATTCACCAACGCATACGGTTTCAAAAATCAGTTTGCTAAGACAGAAATGGACGGTTTATTTGGTTTCATAAAACCAAACGGGCAAAATGCCATACCCCATCAATTCGAAATGGCAAGCGATTTTTATAACGAACTTGCTATTGTTGAGCGACATGGCAATAAGTATTACATTGATACCAACGGATTCGAATACATTCAAAAATAGTATCTATTAATGCGTTGAAAAATCAAAGATATAGATGATTTCTTCTTACAATTCGAACGTTACGTTATCAATTAATCTTACACCTTCTAAATAGCCAGAAAAGATAATTGCCAATTTTATTCTTTTATTTAAATCACTATTTATTAAATCATTGAAATCATTTACCTCAACCATTGATGGAACTGAAATAAGATTTAAATATTCTGTTTCAATATCCAAATCAAACAACGCTTCATGCTGTGCTTTTAAAATTTCATTTATTGGGCGAGGTTGATTAATTTGAAAATTCCCCGTTGCTTTTAACTGCTCAAATCCCATTCGAACATCTTGCTCTATATGGTTGAGTGCTTGAAAAATGGCGGCTGCCTTCATGCGCGCGCCCTCAGACAAACGCATATTTCTAGAACTCATGGCCAAACCTGACAACTCCCTTTTAGTTTGAACAAAATTCATGGACACCCCAGGAAACTCTGATTGAATCAATCGTTCAATTACCAAGCATTGTTGTAAATCCTTTTGGCCGAAATACACTTGTTTTGGTTGGGTAATTTGAAACAATCGACGAACTACATCCACCACACCCGAAAAATGACCTGGTCTAAATTTTCCTTCCCAAACAGCATCAAGGTTTTCTAAAATTAAATCATTTCGATTGGGATTGTTGTTTTCTATGTTTTGGGGATAGATCTCGCTTACGTTTGGCACAAATACAGCGTCAACGCCAGCTTGTTCTAAAAGTTTTAAATCGTTTGAAATCGTTCTGGGGTATTTTTTTAGATCTTCAGGATTGTTGAATTGTTTGGGATTTACAAAAACACTCACGACAACCGCGGTTTGATGAGCTTTTGCCAAGCGCACTAAGTCCAAATGTCCTTGATGAAGTGCACCCATTGTAGGCACAAAACCGATGTCCTGTCCGCTTTTTTTACAATAATCGGATATGCCGTTGGCGGTATAAAAAACTCTCATTCGTTGTAAACACTTGCAAATAAAGGCACAAGCCGTAATTATTGTTTTGAAAAACCGATTTTTTTTCGTTAATTTTGTAAACTGTTTTTACACAGAGTGACTCTCTAAATATGGAATTAAGAAAAAAAAGAGTGCTGTTTGTGAGTTCGGAAATGTCTCCATTCCTAGAAACTTCACCCCTCGCAACCATTACACGCATGCTACCTCAAGCATTGCAAGAACAAGACAACGAGATTCGAATTTTGGTTCCTCGTTTTGGAGTGATCAACGAAAGAAGAAATCGATTGCACGAAGTGGTTCGTTTATCTGGTATTAATATTTCCATTGACGACAACGACAACCCATTAGTCATCAAAGTAGCTTCTGTTCCAAATACCAAAATGCAGGTTTATTTCTTGGATAACGAAGATTTCTTCCACCGTAAAGCAGTTTTTAATGATGAAAATGGCAAGTTTTTCGAAGACAACGACGAACGTACTATTTTCTTTTGCAAAGGTGTTATGGAAACAGTAAAGAAATTGGGTTGGGCGCCTGATATTATTCATTGCCAAGGCTGGATGACTAGCTTGATTCCCATGTATCTTAAAACCATTTACAAAGACGAGCCTGTTTTCAGAACAACCAAAGTCGTTTACAGTGTTTACCACGAGAATTGCGACGATAGTTTGGGCAATGATTTCGCTCGTAAAGCTTCATTGAACTCTATTGAAGATACTTGCCTAGAGTGTTTTGACAATGCATCTGTGAACAATGTGCATATTGGCGCTGTTAAACACTCCGATGGTATTATCACAGCTTGTGAAGATGCCCATCGTGCAGTTGCTTCGCATTTAGATGGTAAATTAGTTATGAAACATTCCGAAGAAAACACTGAGGAAAACTATGTTTCTTTCTACGAACAACTGATGCAGTAATTTTCAGACAGTGAGAAATCGCATTCCGGTTTTATTCGTTGCACTTTTTACAAGCGTATTTTTTATTGCCTGTGAAAAAAAGGAAGGCAATATTTCGATCGACGGTCAAGGAAATGCCAATCAGCTGAACCTTCTGGTTACAGATACGCTCAGCTTTAGGGCCTACACCATCGACGAGGATTCGATATTAGGAACTAGTTTAAGTTATTCTCTACTGGGTAAACTGAACGATGGCATCATGGGGGAAAGCTCAGCAAGCATTTTTGCTCAACTGAGTTTAATTGAGCCCAAATCCAACTTCCCCAATACTGAAGAACCGGACTCAGCTGTTTTGTTTATTCCAGCAGTAAACGGATTGAACTTTTACGGAAACAGAAATTACGAACATTCATTAAGCATTGAACCCTTAACCGATGGTTTTGAATCCGGTAAACTGTATTATCAGAATTCGTCCCTTTCCTCAGATGCTTCAAAAGCCACAGTTTATAACGGAAAACTAATCAATGACTATACCGATAGTGTACGTTTTCGAAAAGGCAAATTGCGCGCCTACAATGGTTTAAAAATCAAACTTTCCCAAGAGATGGCAAAACACCTGATGAATTTGCCCTTGGAAGCATACGAAAACAACGATAACCTAGTCAAATATCTCAAAGGAATCGCTATAAAACCCATTAGTTCTCAAATTCCTCAAGACGATGGTTCTTTATGTGTATTCGATTTGAATAATGTTATTTCTACCGCTTACCGTGCAAAAATAATGCTGTATTATCAAGATACACAAACATTTATCTTTGGTTTTTCAGGGAGTAGCAAAATCCTAAATTACGGTAAAACAGGTCCTTATTCAACCGAAGTAAATGACCAATTGAATAATCCAGGTAAACATTACGAACAAACGTATGCGCAAGCACTATCTGGAGTGAAAACTAAAATTGAAATACCCTACTTACATAATCTTATTTCTAACGGCAATGTGGCAATAAATAAAGCAACTATAGAGTTTTTTATAAAGGACTATAATGAAAATTATTTCGCCCCTCCAAGGCTGAATCTTTATCGTCCTGTTAATCGATTCTCCAATAGAAACTTCTTGATTCTCGACGCATTAAACACATCTACTTACGGAGGAACCTACGATCCCATTCGTAAATCATACCGATTTACTATATCTCGTCACATACAATCGATTTTGAACGAAATGTATTTTGACCAGAACGATGTCAACCTCGGACTATACCTAGCCGTGCCCAGTGACCAACCCGTTATTGGTGCTCGATGTGTGATTGATCAAAGCAAAACTAAAATTCATATTACCTACAGCAAACCAAATTGAGGTATCTGTGGTTATATGTTGGATAAGCAAAGCAACAGTAAAGATGAACTCCCGCAAACCCTATCAGCTCGTTAGTCGTGAATGGAAAAATTCAGACACCGTTTTCGAAGTTAACGGCACTAAAATCGGACAAGATTTGGTCATGATTGCTGGACCTTGTGCAGTAGAAAACCAAGAACAAATCAGCACCATTACCGAATACCTGGCCAAACTCAATATCAAGTTCATTCGCGGAGGAGCTTACAAACCCAGAACAAGTCCCTATTCTTTTCAAGGTTTAAAAACCGAAGGCCTTAAACTCTTGCGCGACGCTGCTGACAAACACGGACTTGGCGTGGTGTCTGAGGTAATGAGCGAGGATAAAATTGCAGAATTAGAAGAATATACTGACATATTACAAGTAGGCACACGCAACATGCAGAATTATCCGTTGTTGCGCGCCTTGGGGAAATCAAAACGCCCTGTATTGTTAAAGCGCGGCATGAGCAGCACCATTGAAGAATGGTTGCTGGCTGCTGAATACATTGTAAGTGGAGGAAACGAGCGTGTTATTTTATGTGAAAGAGGTATTCGTACATTTGAAAATGCTACAAGAAACACCCTCGATATTGCTGCCATTCCGTTGGTTAAAACATTGAGCCATTTACCCATAATTTTAGATCCTAGTCAAGGAACAGGAATTAGAGATTTGGTTGCACCTGTTTCATTCGCAGCAATCGCTGCTGGTGCAGACGGATTGATCATAGAAGTGCATAATCAACCAGCAGAAGCGCTTTCCGACGGCGATCAGAGTTTATACTTGGATCAGTTTAAGGATATGCTTCCAACGCTAGAGAAAATCGCTGAAATTCGAAATAAGCAATTCGATTTTCAATCTGAATTGACGTATTCAATATAATTTTTAGTCATTTCTAGGGATATTTACTCGGTTGAAATAAGAGTAAATCGGCCAGCCTAAGGCTACGATAGCCAATCCTTTGATGGCTACATCAAATTGACTAATCAATATACCAATTGCCACAAAACCGGCCAAAATCAGGTACATAATTGTAGATATTGGATAAAACCATACTTTGTATGGGCGATCGGCATTGGGTTCTTTTAAACGCAATTTAATAACACCTGCAACAGTAATTATGTAAAACAGCAAGGAAGCAAACGTACAATACGATAATAACTGCCCATAACTACCACTTAGACATAAAACACCTGCCCAAAAAGCTTGCATCCATAAAGCGTTTGACGGAATATTGCGAGAATTTAATTCAGCCGCTTTTTTAAAGAATAATCCTTTGTCGGCCATCGCCTGATATAAACGACTACCCGCTAATATTAACCCATTATTACAACCAAATGTGCTAATCATGATTAGTACCGCCATAATTACTTGGGGTAGAAATACACCACCCAATAGTTTCCCCATTGCAGCCACACCTACCCGACCTTCTGAAACCATAGCAATTTCTTTCCAAGGTAAAAGTGAGAAATAGGCAACATTCGCCAAACAATATATTACGGTAACGAGAAGGGTTCCCCAAAATAACGCTTTTGGAATGTTTTTTTCGGGCTTCTCTATTTCGTGCGACATGAAAGTAATTCCCTGCCAAGCATCGGATGAGAATAAGCTTCCAACCATAGCCGATGCAAATGCCAAGATCAATACAGATCCTGAAATTTCTACCCAATTCGAAACTGGATTTTGTGTTGACTGGGAAACCGAGGAAACTAATTGTTGGGCTGTAAAACCTTGGCTCGTATTTGCAGACCAAAAGTTTTGAGCACCGTTCAAACTTCCCCCGAAACCAATATATAAACCACCCACAATCAAAGCAGCCAATGCGATGATTTTAGCAAGCGTAAATAATCGTTGAACCTTCTTCGATTCTTGAATACCTCGGCTATTGATATAGGTCAAAAGAGCCACACTACCGATAGCCAACAACGGTTTACCTACGGGATGTGGTTGAGTTTCATAAATATATCCTTTACCGCTATTTAATAGGATGGAAATATAGTCAATAAGCAACCATAAATGTGTAGAAAACGCCATGGCCACAGCGGCAATTACACCCGTTTGAATTACGGAGAATACGGACCAACCGTATACAAAACCCATTCGTTTTCCATAAATGCGGGTCACGAAGTTAAATTGTCCCCCAGCATTGGGCATCATGGATGCTAATTCGCCAAAATTCAGAGCAGCCAAAAGGGTAATAATTCCAGCTAGAATCCAAGCTAGGAGTATATACCAAACATTACCCAGTTGAAGGGTCATTTCGGAGGTAACGAGAAAGATACCGCTACCAATCATAGAGCCAGACACTAAGAGTACGGCGTCAAAAAGGCCAATTTTTGTTGTCGCACTTTTAGTCACAGCAAAAGAATTAATTATTTATGTAAATGTGAATTTTTACGACTGTAAGCAAAATAAATAATCAAACCAAAGGCCATCCAAGCTGCGGCAGATTGCAAGGTTAATACATCCAAAGAAACGATCATAAGGGTACAAACCAAGATACCCAAAATAGGCACGATCGGAACCAATGGTGTTTTAAATGGTCTAGGGATATCAGGATTCGTCTTACGCATAATAAGAATACCTGCACAAACCAACACAAATGCGAACAGCGTACCAAAGCTGGTTAAATCACCCGCAACACTTCCAGGAACGAAGGCTGCAAAAAGTCCCACAAAAAGGAAAAGGATCCAATTCGCTTTAAAAGGAGTTTGAAATTTGGGGTGAAGATCACTGAAAGCTTTGGGCAACAATCCGTCTTGACTCATAGAGAAAAACACGCGACTTTGTCCCATAAGCATTACCAAGATAACAGAAGAGAAACCTGCTAAAATTGCAACAGTAACGCTTGTTCCCAACCATTCATATCCTTCCATATAGTTAGCAATGGCATAAGAAACAGATGCTTCTTTACCCGCAGTTGCAAATTCTTGCCAAGGAGCTACACCGGTTAAAACGTGACCGAATAAAATATACAATACAGTGGCAATAGCCAAAGAACCTAAAATTCCAATGGGCATATCGCGTTTTGGATTCTTTGCTTCTTGTGCAGTGGTACTCACGGCATCAAATCCGATGAAAGCAAAAAACACGATACCAGCGCCACCGATTACACCACCCCATCCCCATTCAAAGAACCCAGAGTGACCAGGTGTATTTTCAGGTATTAAATAAGGAGTATGGTTTGCATCACTAATAAATTGCCATCCAATACCAATGAATAACAAAACGATAGCCACTTTCACAAAAACAATTATGGCATTAACCAAGGCAGATTCTTTTGTACCTTTAATTAACAACAGGGTTAAAGCAAAAAGAATGATTAATGCAGGGGCATTGATAATACCTTGAGTAATGGTAACGGCAGAAGCAATATTCGCAGGCAATTTTTCAAATTGCTCTACGCTCAAAATACCTTTATCAAAACCCACCCATTCAGAGGCCACAAAACCGGGCATTGTTTTGATTTGAGCTATGGTAGATTCAGAGATTTTATATAGTTTTTCGAATGGGGAATGGCACCATTCATAGGGTATGGCACCATGCAATAAATGATTCAAATATTCACTCCAAGCAATTGAAACAGTAGCAGCACCCAATGCATATTCCATCATCAGAGCCCAACCAATGATCCAGGCAACTAACTCACCCATTGTCACAAAACTATAGGCATAAGCACTACCAGAAATGGGTATCATCGCAGCAAACTCTGCATAGCATAAACCAGCAAGAGCACAGCCAATTGCAGCGACTACAAATGAAAGGGTTACACCTGAACCAGCAGCTTCAGAAGCCGCAGCAGCAGTTCTAACGAACAAACCAGCACCAATAATAGCACCAATACCTAGAGCAACTAGGCTGCCGGCACCTAATGTTCTTTTTAAATTACTCCCTTCGGCTTGCGTCAAAAGTGCATCTAAAGATTTTTTTCTCCAAAGTGACATATATCTGAATTAAAATAAGATAATCGACAAAAATAGCATTTTATTGAATTACACCAAGTTCTTTTCCCACTTTTGTGAAAGCCGCAATTGCTTTCTCGATATGCTCAGGTTCATGTGCTGCAGAAAGTTGAACACGAATTCTTGCCTGATCCTTAGGAACAACAGGATAGAAGAAACCAATAACATAAATTCCTTCTTGAAGAAGTTTTTCTGCCATTACTTGACTCAACTTGGCATCATAC
>JACCDQ010959900.1_pt1 | contig 24883 bp, 22 predicted proteins | sample 7446031 | NCBI WGS metagenome assembly JACCDQ01 (sample SAMN15323442, study PRJNA562643) | freshwater metagenome | isolation source: river surface water | place: USA:Blue River Watershed | collected 2017-08-17 | reverse complement strand
TGTTCATTGAAAAAGACAGCGCCATCAACGAGCACATCGAGCAAATGCGCTTGAGCTGCACCAAAAGCCTGCTGGAGCGGCGCGACGTGGTGATTGTGGCCACGGTGTCGGCCATTTACGGCATAGGCAAGCCCGAGAGCTACCACCAGATGATCATGACGCTGCGCGTGGGCGACAAGGCCGGCCAGCGTGACCTGATTGCGCAACTGGTGCGCATGCAGTACCAGCGCAACGAACAAGACTTTTCGCGTGGCAAGTTCCGCGTGCGTGGCGACACCATCGACGTGTTCCCGGCCGAACACTCCGAATTGGCCATCCGCATTGAACTGTTTGACGACGAGGTGGAAACCCTGCAGCTGTTCGACCCGTTGACCGGGCGCATCAAGCAGAAAATTCCGCGCTTCACCATTTACCCCAGCAGCCACTACGTGACACCGCGTGAGCAGGTGTTGAGCGCAATAGAAAGCATCAAGGAGGAGCTGGCGCAACGCCTGACGGAGCTGGTGGGCATGGGCAAGCTGGTGGAAGCGCAGCGGCTCGAACAGCGCACCCGCTTTGATTTGGAAATGCTGAGCGAGGTGGGCCATTGCAAAGGTATTGAGAACTACAGCCGCCATTTGGCTGGTTCCGCGCCCGGTGAAGCCCCCAGCACCTTGACCGACTACCTGCCGGGCGACGCCTTGATGTTCCTGGACGAAAGCCATGTGATGATTGGCCAGTTGGGCGGCATGTACAACGGCGACCGCGCCCGCAAAACCACGCTGGTGGAATACGGTTTTCGCCTGCCCAGCGCGCTGGACAACCGGCCTTTGAAGTTCGAGGAATTCGAAACCAAAATGCGCCAGTGCGTGTTTGTGTCGGCCACGCCCGCTGTCTATGAACAGGAGCACAGCGGCCAAGTGGTGGAACAGGTGGTTCGCCCCACTGGCCTGGTGGACCCACTGGTAGAGGTGCGCCCCGCCGTGCACCAGGTGGACGATGTGCTGGGCGAAATCCGCCTGCGGGTGGAGCAGGGTGAACGGGTGCTGATTACGACTCTCACCAAACGCATGGCCGAGCAGTTGACCGACTACCTGACCGAAAACGGCGTGAAAGTGCGCTACCTGCACAGCGACGTGGACACGGTGGAGCGGGTGGAAATTCTGCGCGACCTGCGGCTGGGCACGTTTGACGTGCTGGTCGGCATCAACCTGCTGCGCGAGGGGCTGGACATTCCCGAGGTGTCGCTGGTGGCGATACTGGACGCAGACAAAGAAGGCTTTTTGCGTTCCGAGCGGTCCCTGATCCAGACCATAGGCCGGGCGGCGCGCAACCTCAATGGCCGCGCCATTTTGTACGCCGACCGCATCACCGATTCCATGAAGCGTGCCATAGACGAAACCGAACGCCGCCGCAACAAGCAAATGGCGTTCAACGAAGCCAATGGCATCACGCCGCGCGGTGTGGTCAAGCGCATCAAAGACTTGATAGACGGTGTGTACAGCGAAAAAGCCGGCCAAGAAGCCACCAAGCTGGCCGAAGCGCAAAAGCACCTGAGCGAAATCCAGGACATGAGCGAGAAGGACTTGGCCAAGGAAATCAAGCGCCTGGAGAAGCTCATGCTCGAACACGCCCGCAACCTGGAATTCGAGCAAGCCGCCCGCGTGCGCGATCAATTGGGCCGGCTCAAGGACCAGGTTTTGGGTGGTTACGGAAGCGACAACGTGGTGGTTTTGCGCCCAGCGGCCTAGGTTTTCGACGCTGCCTCCCCTATTTAGGGGATATGGTGGGCTGCACATTTCACCGAGAATCAGGCGATGACCGATGTTGTCCGCATCTACCTGATCGAAGACGATCGCACAGTCCTGCATTTTGTAGAGGAATCGCTGCGAGCCCGGCCGCAGTGGCGCTTGGTGGGTGAATCGTCCACGTTTGCACATGCCAGCGTGGTGGCCCCGCACAGCTTGGCGGATGTTTTTTTGGTGGATTTGGGGTTGCCCGATGGCCGCGGCGAAGATTTGTTGCGCTTGCTGTCGGTGGCTAGGCCAGATGCCGAGTTGTTGGTGTTTACCGTGTTTGGCGACGAAACCCGCCTGATCAATGCGCTGCAGTCTGGTGCGACAGGCTACGTGCTAAAGGGTTGCAGCAGCCAGGAGCTGATTGAGGCAATTGAACAGGTTCAAGAGGGCGGGGCCCCCATTTCGCCATTGCTGGCCCGCATGTTGTTGAAGCAGTTTCGCAGCCCTGCGACGGTTGGTGGCGGGGCCGACCTCAGCCTTGACCACGTTGAACTCTCTGATCGCGAAGTGGATGTGTTGAAACTGGTGGCCCAAGGGTACCTGAACAAAGAAATTGGTTCGCGCCTGGGCATAGGGGTGTCAACCGTGAGCACCCACATCAAGAACCTGTACCGCAAACTGGCGGTGCACACGCGGGTGCAGGTGGTCAGGGTTGCGCAAGAGCGGGGCCTGATTTGACAGCCTTGCTGCGCAGGTGGGCTGGGTGGTTGGGGCGCTGGCCGCCTTACTATTGGATGGCCTTGCTGTTGGTGTTGCTGCTGGTGGGTTTGTACCGGGTGTCCTTGCCCGGGGCCACTTTGGGGCCCCACACCCTGGCAACGGCACAAATCAGCTTGCACGACGCACCCAACGTGGCGCCGCGCAACGTCACGCTGCCCCATATTCTGGACGATGAGTCCCCCGCTTGGCGCAAGCGCGTGGACTACAGCTTTGCTTGGCCGCAAACGCTGGTGTACGCCAACCCCGAATCCGCCGATCTGGCCGTGTTGCTGCCTCGGGTAGGCACCCGTTTCAGGCTTACCCTAAATGGTGCCGAAATTTACCAAGTCGGCTGGCGTTTGCCACCCGATCAAACCGTGAACGCCGCCTGGTTGCCCTACTGGGTGCCGTTGCCTGCCCCCTTGCTGAAAGCGCAACCCGACCAAAACCAGCTGCGATTAGAAGTGCAGGGGCAATTGTTGGAGCGCAGCGGTGTGTGGCCCCTGCAAATTGGCCCGCAGGCCCAGCTTCAAGCGCGGTACGACGTGTTGTTTGGTTGGCAGGTTACCGGTACTTGGATGATGGCCATGGCCAGCCTGCTGATGGGGTTGATGGCTTTTTTTATGTGGTGGCATTTGCGCGAGCGCTTGTTTGGCTTGTTGGTGGCCATGCTGGTTGCGCACACCGTTCGTTTGGTGCTGTCGGTTTTGGTGGTTCCCCCCCTGAGCTACGAAATCTACTTTTTATTGCACCGCGTCTCTTTCACGCTTTACTGCGGGTTTCTGTACCTTTTTATTGAGGACTTGTTTGGTTATCGCTTGCAAGCGGGACGCCGGTTGTCGTATGCGGTGTTGGTCATTGGGCCGCTTTGGCTCGGGTTGACGTTGCTGCTGCAGAACTACAACCTGTATCGGGTGTGGGCGGGTGTGCTGGCTGTCGTCGGCTTGGTGATGTTGGCGCAAGTGGTTTACCGCTCTCGCCGCGGCCGCGCCATGGACGGTGACCAAAAAACCGTGATGGTGGTGGCGTTGTTTACCCTGTGTACCGGCTTGCGGGACTTTGCAGTGGTGCAGCTGAACTTTCCTGGGGATGCCGACCTGCGTTGGATGGCCTTGGGCAGCCTGGCGCTGATGTTCACCTTTGGTTGGATATTGGTCAAAAAGTCCATTCACGCTGTCAACGAAGTGCAGCGCCTCAACGAATCGCTGGCCAAACGTGTGCTGGCACGAGAAAACGAATTGATACTCGCTTTCGATCAATTGTCGGTGTCAGAAAAGCAACGCACGCTGGAGGGCGAACGCCGCCGCCTGATGCGCGACATGCACGATGGCTTGGGTAGCCAGCTTGTACAAGCCTTGAATGCGGTGCGAAGTGGCGGGCGTTTGGCCTCGCATCAAGTCGGCGACATGTTGCAACATGCGCTGGAAGAACTGCGCATGACGCTGGACTCCCTGGAGCCCATGGACGGCGACCTGCCCACCATATTGGGCACTTTGCGCCGGCGCATTTCACCCGCACTCGAAGCCGCAGGCATCGAACTCAACTGGCAAGTGGAAGAAGTGCACGCCTTGGAGCAACTTGACTCCCGTGGGGTGATGCACTTGTTTCGCTGCTTGCAAGAGGTGTTTGCCAACGTGATCAAGCACGCCCACGCCACGCAGGTGACGGTGCGAACCTGGCAAGATGGGTCTGTGGTCCAGCTGGAAATCCGAGACAACGGTGTCGGCATGGCCCGCGCACGCCTCAACCCATCCACGGGCGGGCGGGGTTTGGGCAACATCGAAGCGCGTGTAGCCAAAATGGGCGGGCAGGTGGAACTGACCTCCAGCGCTGAAGGCACTTGCGTCGCCTTTCACTTTCCCATCAATGAGGACTATTCAGACACGCAACCCTCAGACCATGGGCCCTTGGTTTAGCTGCGCCCGGCTATAGTCGACCAAATAACTCGGGATTGGTATATAATCGACTAAAACAGTCGGGATATCGTTCCTGGCTGCAACCCTCCTATCAGCGGAGTCAGCCATGCGTCTTACCACCAAAGGTCGTTTTGCGGTTACTGCCATGATTGATTTGGCTTTGCGCCAAACCAGTGGCCCTGTGACATTGGCTGCCATCAGCCAGCGGCAACAAATTTCCCTTTCGTACCTGGAACAGTTATTTGGCAAACTGCGCAGGCACGACTTGGTGGAATCCACGCGCGGCCCAGGGGGTGGGTACACGCTGGGCCGCAAGGCTGCAGACATTTCGGTGGCTGATATTATCGTCTCGGTCGATGAGCCCATTGATGCGACCCAATGCGGTGGCAAAGAAAACTGCCACGGCGACAGCCGCTGCATGACCCACGAATTGTGGGCCGCTTTGAACAACAAAATGGTCGAGTTCTTGAGCTCGATTTCTCTTCAAACCTTGGTGGATGAGCAGCTGGCCAAAGGTGTGATTGTGGACAGTGCGCCGCTCATCAAGCGCGCCATTTCCTCAGCGCCAGTGGTCAAGCCCATCCGCGTCAACGCGCCGAATTCGGTGTTTGCGCTGGGTGCAATCGCCATCAAGTAACGCCATCGATTACATCAGCCATACAGGCAGACCGACATGAGCACACCGCATTTCCCCATTTACATGGATTACAGCGCCACCAACCCTTGCGACCCGCGCGTGGTGGACAAGATGGTGCCTTGGCTGTACGAACATTTTGGCAACCCCGCCTCGCGCAGTCACGCCTGGGGTTGGGAAGCCGAAAAGGCCGTTGAGGTGGCCCGTGAGCAGGTGGCCGACCTGATCGGTGCCGACCCCCGAGAAATCGTCTGGACCAGCGGTGCCACCGAATCCAACAACTTGGCCATCAAGGGCGCGGCCCACTTCTACAAAGGCAAGGGCAAGCACCTTATTACAGTCAAAACCGAACACAAAGCCGTTCTGGACACCATGCGCGAGCTGGAGCGTCAAGGCTTTGAAGTGACTTACCTGGATGTGCAAGCCGATGGCCTGCTGAATTTGGATGCGTTCAAGGCCGCCATACGGCCCGACACCATTTTGGCCAGTGTGATGTTCGTTAACAACGAAATTGGCGTGGTGCAAGATGTGGCAGCCATTGGTGGCATTTGCCGTGAAAAAGGCGTGATTTTCCATGTGGATGCGGCACAGGCCACTGGCCGCGTCGATATCGACATGAAAACGCTGCCCATCGACTTGATGAGCTTGACGTCGCACAAAACCTACGGTCCCAAAGGCATTGGTGCCCTGTTTGTGCGCCGCAAACCCCGCATTCGCCTTGAAGCGCAAATGCACGGCGGTGGCCACGAACGTGGCATGCGCTCGGGCACTTTGCCCACCCACCAGTGTGTGGGCATGGGTGAAGCCTACCGGATTGCCAAGGCCGAAATGCACACCGAACTGCCGCGCATTCAAGCTTTGCACGACCGTTTGATGGCAGGTTTGTCACAAATTGAGGAATCCTTTCTCAATGGCCATGCCACCCATCGGGTGCCGCACAACCTGAACATGAGCTTCAACTACGTGGAGGGCGAATCCTTGATCATGGGTATCAAGGGTTTGGCTGTGTCCAGCGGTTCGGCTTGTACATCGGCCAGTTTGGAACCCAGCTATGTGCTGCGCGCCCTGGGCCGCAGCGACGAATTGGCCCACAGCAGCCTGCGCATGACCATCGGTCGCTGGACCACCGAAGCTGAGATTGATTACGCGATCGAGTCGATCAAAGCCAACGTGGCCAAGTTGCGCGAACTCTCGCCCCTTTGGGACATGTACAAAGACGGCATCGACCTGTCCACCATCCAGTGGGCCGCCCACTGATCACCCCTGCATCGGAGAACGAACATGGCTTATTCAGACAAAGTAATCGACCATTACGAAAACCCCCGCAACGTGGGCAGCTTTGAAAAGGGCGATGACACGGTGGGCACCGGCATGGTGGGTGCCCCAGCCTGCGGCGACGTGATGAAACTGCAGATCAAAGTGAACCCGCAAACTGGCGTGATTGAAGATGCCCGCTTCAAAACCTACGGTTGCGGTTCGGCGATTGCCTCCAGCTCTTTGGTGACCGAGTGGGTCAAGGGCAAGACGCTGGACCAGGCCGCCGAAATCAAAAACAGCCAGATCGCCGAAGAATTGGCCTTGCCACCGGTGAAAATTCACTGTTCCATCCTCGCGGAAGACGCCATCAAGGCCGCCGTGAGTGACTACAAACAAAAACACGCGCATTGAAGTTGGATTTGCACCATGTCTGTGACTGTTTCTGAGGCTGCCGCCAAACACGTGACCAAGTACCTCAGCCGCCGAGGCAGGGGCGTGGGCGTGCGTTTGGGCGTCAAAACCACGGGTTGTTCGGGCTTGGCCTACAAACTGGAATACGCAGACGAGGTGGCCCCCGAGGACGTGGTGTTTGAAGCCCAAGGCATCAAAGTGCTGGTCGACCCCAAAAGCTTGCCGTACATTGATGGTACCCAACTCGATTTTGTCCGTGAAGGGCTGAATGAGGGCTTTCGCTTCAACAACCCCAACGAGCGGGACAAGTGCGGCTGCGGTGAGTCTTTCCGGGTCTGAGTGGTGTTGAACCTGCAAGACGACGATTTTGCGTTGATGGGTGTTGCGCCGGGTTTTGCAATAGACCCGTTGGCCCTGGATGCCCGCTGGAAACAGCTGCAGCGGGAGGTGCACCCAGACAAGTTTTCAACCCAGGGGCCGGCTGCACAGCGGGTGGCCATGCAGTGGTCGGTGCGGGTCAACGAAGCCTACCAGCGCCTGAAAAACCCTCTGCAACGCGCCGCGTACTGGTGCGAACTGCAAGGTGTGACAATCAATGCCCACACCAACACCGCCATGCCAGCGGATTTTTTGATTCAGCAGATGGCGTGGCGCGAGGCGCTCGACGATGCCGTCACTGAACAAGACTTGGATCGGTTGTTGGACACCACAGAACAAGCCCGGCGTGAGCGGATACAAGCACTCGAGCACTCCATAGACGTCCAGCACGACCCAGTTGCGGCTGCAGGGCAAGTGCGTGCCCTGATGTTTGTGGACCGCTTTATCAGCGAAATCAATCAGCGTTTTGAACGTTTGGACGCGTGAACCATGGCTTTATTGCAAATCTCAGAACCAGGCCAGGCGCCCGACCCGCATCAACGCCGCATCGCGGTGGGCATTGACTTGGGCACCACACATTCATTGGTGGCGGCAATGCGCCACGGCGTGCCCGAGTGCCTGCCTGATGAGCAAGGCCGCTGCATTCTGCCCAGCGTGGTGCGGTATCTGGCAGCGGGGCAGGGTGCCGGGCGTCAGATTGGCTTTGACGCCTTGGCCGCCCAAGCCACGGACCCGCAAAACACCATAAGTTCGGTCAAGCGCCTGATGGGCCGCAAGTTGGCCGATTTGCCTCAAGTGCAACATTTGCCCTATGCCGTGGTGAATGGCCCAGGCATGGTCGCAGTAAGCACCGTGGCGGGTGACAAAACACCGGTGGAGGTCAGTGCGGAAATACTGGCCACCCTGCGGTTTCGGGCCGAAGACAGCTTTGATGACGAGTTGTACGGCGCCGTGATTACCGTGCCAGCTTACTTTGACGATGCGCAACGCCAGGCCACCAAAGACGCGGCCCAAATGGCAGGCTTGAATGTGTTGCGCCTGATCAACGAACCCACGGCGGCAGCCATTGCATACGGGTTGGACCAGGGCGCTGAAGGCGTGTACGCCGTTTACGACTTGGGGGGCGGCACTTTTGATGTGTCGGTGCTGCGTTTGACCCAAGGTGTGTTTGAAGTGATTGCGACCGGCGGGGATTCGGCGCTGGGTGGTGACGACTACGACCGTGCATTGGCCGACTGGGTGCTGGCGCATCAAGCGGTTGGCAAGTCGCTCGCCGCCTTGACCGCCGAAGAGCGCGCGGGTTTGTTGAGCGAAAGCCGTCGTTGCAAAGAGGCGTTGTCACTGCACGCCGACGACGGGCAGCCAGTGGTTTTTCGAGTTGCCTTGCCGGGGCTGGCGATTGAGCAAGCCGTGCACCACACGGACTTCGAGCAAGCCACCCAAAACTTGACGCAACGCACCCTGACCAGCGTCAAGCGTGTGTTGCGCGATGCCCATTTGAACAAAGACGACTTGAAGGGCGTGGTAATGGTGGGTGGCTCGACCCGCATGCCTGTGGTATTGCGCGCCGTGCAGGGGTTTTTTGGGCGTGAACCGCTCACCAACCTCAACCCCGACGAAGTGGTGGCGCTGGGGGCTGCCATTCAGGCCAACCAATTGGCGGGCAACAACCCCGATGGCGACTTGTTGCTGCTGGATGTGATTCCCCTGTCGTTGGGGCTGGAAACCATGGGTGGACTGGTCGAGCGCATTGTGCCCCGCAACACCACCATACCCACTGCGCTGGCCCAAGATTTCACCACGTTCAAAGACGGACAAACCGCGCTGGCGTTGCACGTGGTGCAGGGTGAGCGCGACATGGTGAGCGATTGCCGCAGCCTGGCCCGGTTTGAGTTGCGCGGCATCCCGCCCATGGCCGCAGGTGCTGCGCGAATTCGGGTCACGTTTACCGTGGATGCAGACGGTTTGCTTACCGTGGCCGCGAAAGAGCAGGGGTCTGGCGTGGAAGCCAAAATTGACGTGAAGCCGTCGTATGGGCTGAGCGACGAACAAATTGCGGCCATGCTGCAAGACAGCTTTTCCACCGCCCAACAAGACATGCAGGCGCGGGCGGTGGTAGAAGCGCGTGTGGATGCGCAGCGGATGATAGATGCCACACGCAGTGCTCTAGCAGCAGACGCCGGTTTGCTCAGCGACGTGGAGTGCCAACGAATAGAGGGCTTGCTCAAGCAACTGGAATCGGTGCAAGCTACAGACGACGCGGCGCAAATAGAATCGGCTGTGGACACCTTGGCCAAAGGCACCGAAGCTTTTGCCGCATTGCGGATGAACCGCAGCATTGCACAGGCCTTGGCCGGTCAAAACGTGGAAAATCTTTGATATGCCCACCATCAACATTCTGCCGCACCCCGATCTTTGCCCTGGCGGCGCACAAATCAAGGCTTTGCCCGGCACCACCCTGTGTGATGCCTTGTTGGACAACGACATCGAAATTGAGCACGCTTGTGACATGAGCTGTGCCTGCACAACTTGCCACGTGGTGGTGCGCAAGGGTTTGGACAGCTTGAATGAAGCGACCGAAGACGAAGAAGACCTGTTGGACAAGGCTTGGGGGTTGGAGCCCCAATCACGCCTGAGCTGTCAGACGGTGTTGTCGACCACTGACCTGACGGTGGAAATACCGCGCTACACCATCAACCACGCACGCGAAAACCATTGAGGCTAAGCGATGCGTCAAATTGTGCTGGACACAGAAACCACGGGTTTGTCTGCCACCGACGGTGATCGGATCATTGAGATCGGTTGTGTTGAGATGCTCAACCGAAAACTCACCGGCAACAATCTGCATTTTTATATCAACCCCGAGCGCGACAGTCACGAGGACGCGTTAAGGGTGCACGGTATTACCAGTGAATTTTTGGCCGACAAGCCAAAGTTTGCAGCTGTGGCCGACCAGCTGCTGGACTACCTGCGCGGGGCGGAGCTGATCATTCACAATGCCCCGTTTGACTTGGGCTTTTTGGACGAAGAGTTCAAACGCTTGGGCCACCCGGCAACACGAAAGTGGGTCGATGGAGTGATCGACACGCTTGTGATGGCCAAGGAGATGTTCCCAGGCAAACGCAACGGCTTGGACGCTTTGTGCGATCGCTTGGGGGTGGACAATTCCGGGCGAACCTTGCACGGCGCGTTGCTTGACGCTGAGCTGCTGGCCGATGTTTACATCAACATGACCCGTGGCCAGGATGCCTTGGTGATGGAAATGGACACCGATGCTGGCCGTTCGGACGGTGAGTCCAAGTTCTTGGACTTGCGCCAGTTCATGTTGCCGGTTGTGCAGGCCAATGAAGCCGAGGAAGCCGCGCACCTGGCACTATTGGCTGACCTTGACAAGGCCAGCAAAGGCAAAACCGTCTGGCGAAACATGGCCGTTTCTGGGTAAAATACAAGGCTACGCTACCGGGTCGTTAACTCAGCGGTAGAGTGCCACCTTCACACGGTGGAAGCCAGTGGTTCGATCCCACTACGACCCACCAAAATCAACAAAAAAAGCCAAGAGATTCTTGGCTTTTTTGTTTTGGTGCCCTGGTATGGATAACCAGGATGCTCGCCGACTCAGCGTGTTTTACGACGTGGGGCAGCCGAAGGCATACTCCCCCCGGAGCGTGGCTCCAAGTGGCGGAATGTGATACGGCCCTTGGTCAAATCGTAGGGCGACAGTTCTAATGAAACCTTGTCGCCAGCCAAAATGCGGATGTGGTTTTTGCGCATCTTGCCGCCAGAATAAGCAATCAAAGAATGCCCGTTGTCCAGCGTGACGCGGTAGCGTGAGTCAGGCAAGACTTCTTCCACTTTGCCTTGCATTTCAATCAGATCTTCTTTGGACATTATGTCCTCCTAGCTGTGTATTCATCAGTGCCCTGCAGGCGCCGTCCAGATCGGCTCGACTCAAGATTCAGGGTTCGCAGTGTGCGGGGTGGCTCTGGTTGGATACAAAGCCACCAAAGGGGACTGGGTTTTTCATTCCTGGAGGCTTGGCCCCAAGAATAAAACCATGCCGGCTACCCGAGCGGGCCAGCAGTCGATGCCCAGTCATACCAAGCGCGCTACAACGGCAAAGCCGGTCTGCAACAAACCCACTATTGTATTCTCTCTATTGCACAGGTGTTTGGGCGGTGCGTTTAAAAACCGACAGAAATCCGCCCGCCAATACGAACAAGCCCCCGAACACGCGGTTGATGGTGCGCATGTGTGCCGGGGTTTTGAGTGCGGCCAGTACCCTGGCGGCCAATGCGGTGTAGCCAGCCATGACCACGAAGTCAGTGAAGCTCAGCGTCAGCCCGATGATCAAGTACTGCCAGGCCTGGGGTTCATGCAAGTTCAAAAACTGAGGCACCACCGCGAGCAAAAAAACAGTGCCCTTGGGGTTGACTGCATTGATCATCCACCCCCGCAAAATCATGTGGAAGGCCGGTACGTGCAAAGTAGCGTCGGAGCGGGTGGCCAAGGGTTTGGCCGGTGCGCGCCATTGTTGTACACCCAGCCAAACCAAGTAGGCAACACCCCCCCACTTGACCACCAGAAAAGCGGTGTTGGATGCAGCCACCAGTGCGCCCAAACCCAGGCCGACCACAATCAATTGCGTCCAAATGCCCAGCACCAGTCCGACGGTGGTGATGTAGCCACGGCGAAAGCCGTGGTTCAAGCCGGCGCTCATGGCTGCTACTGCACCCGCGCCAGGCGAAAGACTGATGGCCCAGGAGGCAGCAAAAAAGGCCAACCAAGTGGAGGTTTCCATGTTATTTCGGGTGCTTGGCTTGAGTGGATGAAATCAATTGCTTGGATTTTTACATGACTTAGACGGTGGGGCTTGAAATGACCCGCGAAAATGGTTTAGAATACAAGGCTACGCTACCGGGTCGTTAACTCAGCGGTAGAGTGCCACCTTCACACGGTGGAAGCCAGTGGTTCGATCCCACTACGACCCACCACATTGTTTAAAAAGCCTGGCCCTGCCAGGCTTTTTTGTTGGGTGCGCCGCCTATGAGTTTTCACCCCAACCCTCGAAGTTTGTTGTCCCCCGCGATGCGTGGTGTTCTGGATCGCATGGCCCGCGCCGGTCGCCCGCCCATGCATGCGCTTTCACCCCAGCAAGCCCGGGCGTTTTACGAGGCTGGCTCCGGCGTTTTGGATATTGCACCGCACAAAATGGCCCGGGTTGAGTCTTTGCAAGTGCCTACACAAGATGGCGCAGTGCTAGAAGCCCGCTTGTTGGTACCGCTGTCTGCAGCAAGCCCAGGCCAGAGCCATATAGTAGGACGGGTCGTTGAAGCGCCTTGGCCTGTGCTGCTTTACCTACACGGGGGCGGCTTCACCGTAGGCAGTATCAACACCCATGACAGCCTTTGCCGGCATTTGGCACATTTGGCGCGCTGCGCGGTGCTGTCTGTCAATTACCGTTTGGCACCCGAACACAAGTTCCCTACCGCTGCGAACGACGCTTGGGATGCTTTGAAGTGGTTGCACGCAAACGCCAAGCGGTTGGGCCTGGATGCGCAGCGCATTGCCATTGGAGGTGACAGCGCAGGTGGCACCTTGAGCATTGCCACGGCGCTGATGGCCCGAGATGCAAACATTGATTTGTCCTTGCAAATGCTGTTTTACCCGGGTTGCGCGTCGCACCAAGACAGCGCCTCGCATCAAACGTATGGCCATGGGTTTTTGCTGGAGGCGCCTGGCATAGCCTGGTTTTTTGATCAGTACTTGAATGACCCTTCAGAGCGGGAGGACTGGCGCTTTGCGCCGCTGAATGCGCCCGATTTGGAAGGGGTGGCACCTGTGTGGATGGGGCTGGCTGAGTGCGATCCGCTGGTGGATGAGGGTGTGGCGATGGCGGATCGTTTTCGTTGGGCCGGTGTGCCCGTGGATTTGGAAATTTATGCCGGGGTGACCCACGAGTTCATCAAAATGGGGCGAGCCATACCCTTGGCCTTGCAGGCCCACCAAGACGCGGCCCGTGCGTTGCGCAAGGCTTTTGGGGCCGATTGATGCGCGGAGCTAGGCAAAAACGTACACTGCGCAAAGACGATTTGCCTTTTTCATGAACGCCCCCATAGACGTTTCCTTTTTTCCGCGCGCCGCCAAACCGCTGACCAGCTACAAACCGTACTGGGCCAAGCGTTTTGGGAATGCGCCTTTCCTGCCCATGAGCCGTGCCGAAATGGACCAACTCGGCTGGGACAGTTGCGACGTGATTCTGGTGACGGGCGACGCCTATGTGGACCACCCCAGCTTCGGCATGGCCGTGGTTGGACGGGTGCTGGAAGCGCAGGGCTTCCGCGTGGGCATCATCGCGCAGCCCGATTGGCACAGCGCAGAACCGTTCAAGGCGCTGGGCAAGCCCAACCTGTTCTGGGGCGTGACGGCGGGCAACATGGATTCCATGATCAACCGCTACACGGCGGACCGAAAAATCCGCAGTGACGATGCCTACACCCCGGGTGATGTAGGGGGCAAGCGCCCGGACCGGGCCGCCACGGTGTACAGCCAGCGCTGCCGCGAGGCCTACAAAGACGTGCCCATCGTGCTGGGTGGCATTGAGGGTTCGCTGCGCCGCATTGCCCACTACGACTACTGGACCGAAACGGTGCGCCGCTCGGTGGTGCTGGACAGCAAATGCGACATCCTGCTTTATGGCAACGCCGAACGCGCGTTGGTGGAGGTGGCGCATCGGCTGGCCAAGCGCGAACCCATTGACCAGATCACCGATGTGCGCGGCACGGCCTTTGTGTGCCGCAGCACGCCCGAAGGCTGGTTCGAGATCGATTCCACCGAGGTGGATCAGCCGGGCCGGGTGGACGCGCACCTCAACCCCTACCTGATGGTGTCTGAGCAGGCCAAGGCCCAGGGGCAGAGCTGTGCCCGGGAAGACGAAGCTCAAGCCGAGGCGGAAGCCGCTAACGCTGTGCTCGACACCTTGGTGGCTGCGGGCGGCCATGCCGTGGGTCACAAGGCGCAGGCAGCGGTGCAGCCGCTGCGCTTCTTGTCCAACCCCGCCTTGCCCTCCAAAGGCAAGCCGCCCAGGGACCGCACCGTGGTGCGCCTGCCCAGTTTTGAACAGGTCAAAGCCGACCCGGTGCTCTACGCCCACGCCAACCGGGTGCTGCACCTGGAAACCAACCCCGGCAACGCCCGGGCGCTGGTGCAGGCGCACGGCAGTGGTTCGTCCGCGCGCGACGTGTGGATCAACCCACCACCGATTCCGCTGACCACTGCCGAAATGGATTGGGTGTTCGACCTGCCGTACGCGCGCAGCCCGCACCCCACCTACGCCGACGAGCAGGGTCGCCACGACGGCGCGACCAAAATTCCGGCCTGGGAGATGATCCGCTTCAGCGTGAACATCATGCGCGGCTGCTTTGGCGGCTGCACCTTCTGCTCCATCACCGAGCACGAAGGGCGCATCATCCAGAGCCGGTCCGAAGCGTCCATCATCAAGGAAGTGGAAGACATCCGCGACAAGGTGGAGGGCTTCACCGGCGTGATTTCCGACTTGGGTGGCCCCACCGCCAACATGTACCGCCTGGGCTGCAAAACCCCCGAGATTGAAGCGGCCTGCCGCAAACCGAGTTGCGTGTACCCGGGCATTTGCCAGAACCTGACCACCAACCACGGTCCGCTGGTCAACATCTACCGGCGTGCACGGGGTTTGAAAGGCATCAAGAAAATCCTGATCGGCTCGGGCCTGCGCTACGACCTTGCGGTGAAAAGCCCCGAGTACGTGAAGGAACTGGTGCAGCACCACGTGGGCGGCTACCTGAAGATTGCGCCCGAGCACACCGAAAGCGGGCCGTTGTCCAAGATGATGAAGCCCGGCATCGGCAGCTATGACAAGTTCAAGCAGATGTTCGAGAAGTACAGCGAGGAGGCGGGCAAGAAGCAGTTCTTGATACCCTACTTCATCGCCGCGCACCCCGGCACCAGCGACGAGGACATGATGAACCTCGCCATTTGGCTGAAGAAGAACGGCTTCCGCGCTGACCAGGTGCAGACCTTCTACCCCAGCCCCATGGCCACCGCCACGGCCATGTACCACACGGGCCTCAACACGCTCAAGGGCATCCACCGCGACGACCGCGCTGAATCGGTGGACATTGTGAAGGGTGACAAGCGACGCCGACTGCACAAGGCGTTTTTGCGCTACCACGACCCGAACAACTGGCCCCTGCTGCGCGAGGCTTTGAAGCGCATGGGCCGTGCCGATTTGATCGGCAATGGCAAGCAGCACCTGATTCCCACCTTCCAGCCGCTGACCGATGGCGCCTACCAAAGCCCGCGTCGCACCAATTCAACACAATCAGGCAAGCAAACGCCTGCCGCCAAAAGCGCAACAGGAAAGCAGCCACAAAAGGGGGCCCTGCTGACCCAGTACACCGGTTTGCCCCCGCGCGCGGGCGCGGGGAAGTCAGGCCCTGGGGCAAAGCCCTTCAAGAAACGCGCTAACTGATGTCTTGGGCGCTTGCTGGCCGCTGAAGCCACCGGTCAGGGCAGCGTGTGCAGCGGCAAGTCATGGGTCACAGCCAAGCGCTCCAGCTGTTTACGGGTTTTTTGCGCAAAAAGCGCCGCCAAGCGGGTTTGGGTTTCGGGTTGCAACATGGTGGTGTTGACGTCAGACAGGGGCGGAATGTCCTTCAACAGATTCAGCACGGCTTTGGCAAAGTGGGGCTCCAAAGCAGCCAGGGCAACCCGCCCATCTTTACAGGCATACACTTGGTAGCCGGCGTGGGCGCCACCCACCCAAGCGCTGGCTGTGGTCAAACCCCAAGTGCGTGGCAAAGCCAGGTAGGCGGCGGCATCGCTTAGGGCCACCTCAACCCGTTGCCCCTTGGGTGGTTTGCCTGCCAGTTGCCTTTGCTGTTGCGCAGCCACCAGTTGCAGAACGGCCTCGGTGGTCATCAGCGAACCCGCCATGTCAGCGTACAGCGTTGGTGGTAGGCGCAGTCCATCCACAAGATCGTTTTCGGCCATGTAGGTCAGGTCATGGCCTGCTTCATTGGCCCTTTCCCCGGGTGCGCCGACCACGGTGACCCAGTTCAAATGGGGGTGTGTCCGCTGCAATGCCCGCCAGTTCAGCCCCAATTTGTCCAAGGCTGCTGGGCGAAACGATGTGATCAACACATGGGCCCGAGCCAACGCCTTGTGCAGCACCGCCTGGCCCTCGGGGGTTTTGAGGTTGGCCTGCAGCTGGCGTATGCCCAGGTGCATGTGTTGGTAGGCGACCGGGCTGTAATGCCCCATGGGGTCGGCCCCGGCATGGGCTTCAAGCTTGGTGCAATGGGCCCCCATGGCCTGCAAACGCATCAACGCAGCAGGGCCCGGCAAATTGAGTGCCAAACTGAGCACGCGCACACCGCGCAGGGTCTGGAGTGGTTTCATAAACACACTCTAGCGCATGCACGTGTTTATTCGCCAAAGTTCAGCGGCAACCCCACGTAATTTTCGGCAATGGTGCGCTGACCCGCGTCAGAATTCATCAGGTAGTCGAGTTCGGCCATTTTGAGTTTTTGGTCAATGGCGGTGTCTGTAGGGAACTGGTGCATCAACTGGGTGAACCACCAGGAAAAGCGTTCGGCTCGCCAAATGCGTTTGAGGCAGCGCTGTGAATACGTGTTTACGCCGGCTTCAGATCGCTCCTGGTAAAACTCAATCAGGGCGCTGGAGAGGTATTTCACATCGGTGGCGGCCAGGTTGAGGCCCTTGGCGCCCGTGGGCGGCACGATGTGCCCGGCATCACCGGCCAGGAACATTCGACCAAAGCGCAGGGGTTCGGTGACGAAACTGCGCAAAGGTGCGATGCTTTTTTCAATGCTGGGGCCTGTGACGAGTTTTTCTGCGGCTTCTGCGTCCAGTCGCAGGCGCAGTTCCTGCCAGAAGGCGTCGTCGGTCCAGGTTTCGATTTTGTCGCTCAGTGGTACCTGCAGGTAGTAGCGGCTGCGCGTTTGGCTGCGTTGTGAACACAAGGCAAAACCGCGGTTGCTGTTGGCGTAGATGAGTTCGTGGTGGACGGGAGGGGTGTCGGACAACAAACCGAGCCACCCGAACGGGTACACCTTTTCGTATTCATGAATCGCGGCTTTGGGTACGCTCGCGCGGCACACGCCATGGAAGCCGTCGCAACCTGCAATAAAGTCGCACGCGATTGTGTGGGTTTGACCGTCTTTTTCGTAGGTGACGCGGGGTTGCTGGGTGTCAAAGTCGTGCACCTGAACATTGGCAGCTTCGTAAATGGTGGGCAAGCCAGCGGCGGTGCGGGCGTGCATCAGGTCGCGGGTGACTTCGGTTTGGCCGTAGACCATGACTTTTCGGCCTCCGGCGTAATGGGCCAGGTCGACACGGTGGCGCTCGCCGTTGTAAAGCATGTCAAAGCCGCTGTGCACCAAGCCCTCGCTGTGCATGCGCTGGCCCATACCGGCTTCATCCAAAACATCCACGGTCACTTGCTCCAAAACGCCGGCGCGAATCCGGCCTAACACATAGTCAGGCGATTGGCGTTCGATGATCACGGCATCAACACCCGCTTTGTGCAACAACTGCCCCAGCAACAAGCCGGATGGGCCAGCGCCGATGATGGCAACTTGGGTACGCATGGTGGTTGGCTCCTGTTGTGTTTGGACTGGCTGAGACTGTAGGCTGGCGAGGCTTTTTATGCGAGCTTGGTTTTGGGTTTTTGCGCGATTGCCGTATCGCTTGCGCGATCATCGCGCAATTGTCACAATGCGCTTTTGCTCCAGAAAATTGTCAGTATCCATGAGCGCTGTAAATGCACCCTCTATTGCAAAAGCCGACCTGATTGAAGGCATGGCCAAAGGCATGGCGGTTTTGGAGAGCTTCGACACGGAGCGGCAACGCCTGAACGCGACTTTGGCCGCCCAACGTGCCGGAATCACCCGGGCGGCTGCCAGGCGGCATTTGCTGACGTTGGCGCATTTGGGTTACTTGGAAACCGATGGAAGTTATTTCTGGTTGTCTTCAAAGGTGCTGCGGTTTTCTGGAAGCTATTTGGCCAGCGCGCGTTTGCCTAAAACGGTGCAGCCAGTGCTTAACCGCTTGGCCGCGTGGTCCAGGGATGCGTTTTCAGTGGCGGTGCTGGAGGGCGATTCGGTCGTGGTGGTGGCACGCAGCGTTTCGGGCGCGGCCCAGAACGGGGGCGTGGCTGCTTGGGATTCAAGCTCGCTGGGCAACCCGGCCAGACCACGAACCCCATCGCGCCTGATTGCGCACGGGCTGCACCTGGGGGCCCGCTTGCCAGCGCATGCCACCTCCACTGGGCAGGTGCTGCTGGCCAATTTGCCTCGAACGGATCTGGCAGCTTGGCTTAAAGGTCGCGCTTTGCCACGCTTGACCCCTTACACCTTGACAGATCTAAAAGCCCTACGTGCCAGGCTGACCCAGGTGCGCAAAGCCGATGTGGCGTTTGCCAGCGAAGAGCATGAACTGGGCGTGCACGCTGCTGCTGTGCCCTTGCGCAACATGGCCGGGCAAGTGGTGGCCGCATTGAATGCCGTGGTGCCCCCGGACCGTTTGCAATCAGGGGCGCTGGCCCAAAACGTGTTGCCACTGCTGCAAGAAGCGGCCCTGGAACTGCGGCCGCTGCTGTAAGGTCAACGGCGCTCCGTCGGGTCGGGGTCAAACGCCCAGATGCTCCTCCAGTATTGACGGCTGGGCAATCAATTGTTCAGACGAGCCTTCAAACACCACCCGCCCTTTCACCAAAATCACATTGCGGTCGGTGATTTGGGTCACGTGCTTCCAGTTTTTGTCCACAATCACACTGCTGATGCCGGTTTCCCTAATCAAGGCACAAATGCGCCAGATGTCTTTAGCGATCAGCGGTGCCAGCCCTTCGGTGGCTTCGTCCAGAATCAACACATCAGGGTTGGTCATGAGTGCCCGGCCGATGGTGAGCATTTGTTGCTCACCGCCGCTGAGTTGCTGCCCACCGTGGTTGAGGCGTTCAGCCAAACGCGGAAATGTGTCCAGCACACGTTCGTAAGTCCAGTGCTTTTGACCTTGGGTGCCGGGTCGCGCAGCCATGACCAAGTTTTCGCGCACACTCAAGTTACCGAAAATGCCTCGGCCCTCGGGCACATAAGCGATGCCTTGGCGGGCTATGTCGTACGTGTTAGAAGCGCTGGCGTCTTGGCCTTTGATGTGCACACGCCCGCGGCTGGGTTTGACCAAACCCATGATGGTTTTGAGCAGCGTGCTTTTGCCCATGCCGTTGCGGCCCATCAGGCCTATCGTCTCACCGGGGCCCACGCGGAAATGGATGCCGTGCAGAATATGACTGGCCCCGTAGTGGGTGTGCAGGTCGTGGGTTTCAATCAATGCGTTGGGGGTCATGCTTCTTCCCCGAGGTAGGCAGCTTGTACGCTGGCATCGGAACGAATTTCGGCGGGTGTGCCGCTGGCAATCACTTGCCCGTTGACCATCACCGTGAGGCGATCCGCCAGAGCGAACACGGCGTCCATGTCGTGTTCCACCAGCATCATGGCGTGGTCGGGTTTGAGTTTGAGCAGCAATTCGACCAAGCGTTCGGCTTCGGCATGTCCCATGCCCGCCAGAGGCTCATCCAGCAGCAAGACTTGGGGCGCGGTGGCCAGCGTCATAGCAATTTCCAACTGACGCTGCTCGCCATGGCTGATGGCACTGGCAGCCAGGTGCCGGCGAGCGCTCAGGCCGGCCAACTCCAGCGCCCGTTCGGCACGCTCATTGATGTCGCGCAGCGATGAGGCGGTGGACCACCAGCGCGCGGCGTGCGGCGTGCGTGACTGGGCCGCCAGACGCACGTTTTCCCACACGGTAAAGGGCTGAAAGATGTTGGTTTTTTGGTAGCTGCGGCCCAAACCCATGCGTGAGTTTTGTTCGGGGCTGTGCCCCGTGACGTTGTGCCCCGCCAGCGTGATTTGCCCTTCGCTGAGCGGCAAGTCGCCTGAAATCAGGTTGGTCAAGGTGGATTTGCCCGCACCGTTTGGGCCGATGACGGCATGAATGCGGCCCTTTTCCAAATCCAACGACACGTTGTTGACGGCGGCCAAACCGCCGAACCGCTTGACCAAACCACGCGCAGTGAGCAGCACCGTTGTGGCGTCAGTCATGTTGCGTCTCCTTCAGTGGCTGTTTGCGGTTGGCGGGAAAAAGTCGGTCGTTGAGTGCTTGGCCCAAACCAAGCAAACCCTTGGGTGCAAAAACCACCAGCAGCACGATGAAGCCGCCCATCAACAGCTGCCAATGTTTGGTCAAGTCTTTGAAGAGATGAAGCAGGTACTCAAACGCAAAGGCCCCAACGATCGCACCGGCAAAGTTGCCCATGCCACCCAAAATCACCATCATGATGGCGTGCGCGCTCATGTGAAAACCCATGAGTTCGGGGTTCACAAAGCCTGTTTGGGCCGCCCACAGGTAGCCAGCCACGCCCGCCAAAGTGCCTGCCACGGTGAACGCCGCCAACTTGTAGCCGAAGGTGCCAAACCCCATGGCTCGCATGCGGTGTTCGTTGACCCGAATCCCGGCCAGTGCCCGCCCAAACGGTGAAAACAACAAGCGCCGCAAGAAGGCGTACATCATCACCAGCAAGGCCAAGGTGAAGTAGTAGAAATGTGTTTTGTTGTCCAGATCCAACAAGGGTTGATCGCCCCCCAGCAAGATGGTGGGGCGGAAATTGACGTAGATGCCGTCTGAGCCCCCGAGCGCCTTGTTGTCGAAAAACAAGAAAAACACCATTTGCGCAAACGCCATGGTGACCATGATGAAATAGATGCCATGGGTGCGCACCACAAAAAAGCCTATCACCAAGGCTGCCAGGCCTGCACCGGCGGCTGCCAAGGGCAAGCTCCACCAAAGGCTGATCGCATTGTCGCCTGGGGTCAAAAAGGCGAGGGCATAACCAGCCAAGCCAAAATAGGCGGCATGGCCCAATGACACCAGGCCCGTAACGCCCTGCAGAAGATCGAGGCTCATGGCAAACATGGCCAAGATCATCATTTGGGTGAGCATTTGCAAATAAAAGTCCAAGCTGTTTGAGGGCAGCCATGGAAACACCGCCAAAGCAACCACGCCCATGCCCAGTGTGACCTGCAAGCTGGCGGGAAGGCGTTCAATGTGAAGGGTAGAAGTGGACATAGCGATTCACTGTTTGAACAGCCCTTCGGGCTTGTAGAGCAACACGGCGGCCATGAGTATGTAGACCAACATACCGGCCATTTGGGGCAATAAAACCTTGCCAAAGGTGTCAACCAGTCCCACCAGCAGGGCTGAAATCAGGGCGCCGCGAACCGAACCAATGCCGCCAATCACCACCACCACAAAGCACATGATCAACACGGAACTGCCCATGTTGGGGTAAACACTGGAGATGGGCGCCGCGATCATGCCCGCCACGGCCGCCAGGGCCACGCCAAGCGCAAAAACCACTGCGTGTATCAAACGGATGTTGATGCCCAATGCCTCGGTCATGTCGCGGTTGAAGGCGCCTGCACGGATTTTCATGCCCAGTCGGGTTTTCGAAATCAGCAGGTACAGGCCCAATGCCAACAAGACGCAAATGCCCGACATGAAGAGACGGTAGGCGGGGTAGGAGAGGTTGTCGGTAAGCGCAATCGACCAATCCAGTGCTTGGGGCACTTGCACGGCATGCACATCATCGCCCCACAACAGCGAGCGGCTTTCCTCGAAGATGTAAATGAGGCCGAAAGTCAGCAACACCTGATCGAGGTGGTCGCGTTTGTAGAAGTGGCGGAACAAGGCCCACTCCAGGAACCAGCCTAACACCACCGCCAAGGCCGCGCCCACCACAATGGCCATTGTGAGACTGCCCAGTTGGCTGGACAAGTACCAAGCCAGGTAGGCACCGACCATGTAGAAGCTGCCATGTGCCAAGTTGACCACGCCCATGATGCCAAAAATCAGCGTCAAACCGGCGGCCAACATGAAAAGCAGCAAACCGTACTGGATGCTGTTGAGCAGTTGAATCAGAAAATTCGCAAAGTCCATGGCAGGGTATCGGGCAAAAGAAAAGCCACGCGCTGCTCGAATGCAGCGCGAACCAGGGGACGAAAAAGTGAATCGGTGGGGGCGTTTAGCCCATTTTGCAGCCGGTGGCAGGGTCGGCCACGGCTTTGCCTGCCAAGCCGATCACTTTGTTTTCTTTGTTTTCTACTTTGCGCAGGTAAATGTCTTGCACGGGGTTGTGGGCCTTGCTCATGGTCCATTTGCCGCGTGGGCTGTCGATTTCAGCGCCTTCCAGGGCGGCGTACAGGGCCTTTTTGTTGGACAGGTCGCCTTTGACCGCGTTGGCACCTTTGATCAACAACAAACCTGTGTCGTAGCCTTGCACCGCGTACACATCGGGCTGCATTTTGAAGGTCTTGGCGTATTCCAGGCGGAACTTCTTGTTGCGGGGCGTGTCCAGCGAGTCGCTGTAGTGCATGGTGGTGAGTACGCCGTTGGCTGCCTCACCAGCAGCGTCCAGCACGCCCTCAGTCAGGAAGCCGGAGCCATAAAGCTGGATGGTTTTGTGAAGGCCGGCGGCATGGAAGTCGCGCAAAAATTTGGCCGCGCCACCGCCCGCAAAGAAACAAGCCACGGCATCGGGCTTGAGGGAAGCGATTTCGGTGAGCAATGCCTGGAATTCGACGTTAGGGAAGGGCAGGCCCAGTTTTTTAACGATGGTTCCGCCTGCTGCGGTGTAGCTCTGCTCGAAGCCTTCAAAGGCTTCGTCGCCAGCGGCGTAGTTCCAGGTGATCCAAACCGCCTTTTTGTGCCCGCGTTCCACCATGGCTTTGCCCAAGGCCAAGGTGGGTTGTGCGTTGCTGAAGCTGGTGCGGAACACATTGGGCGAACACTGCGCGCGGGTGGCCACGTGCACACCGGCGTTTGGAATCAGGCTGAGCACGCCGGAATCGCGCGCCACTTTGTGTATGCCCATTTGCACGCCTGAGTGAACGGTACCCACGAGCACATCGACTTTGTCGCGTTGAACCAAGCGTGTGGCGTTTTCAATGCCCTTGGCTGGGTTGGATTCGTCATCGACCGTGAAAAATTCCACTTCGCGGCCACCCAATTTCCCGCCTTGTTCCTTCAAGGCCATGCGAAAGCCATTTTCAATGGCCACACCCAACTGGGCAAAAGTGCCGGTGTACGGGAGCATGAACCCCACGCGCACTTTGTCTGACTGGGCGTGTACCCATTGGGGCAACAACAAGCCAGAGGAAGCGGCCCCCAAGACGGCGGCGCTGCGGGTCAATACGGTACGGCGGGTGGTCATATGAGGGGTCTCCTGTGCTGCATGGTGCAGTAAATTGCTTGCTGATACGTGCAATATACTGCATATTTTTGAATGGAGTGGCTAAGGATTACCCTTAGACGCCGGCAATTTTTTGGCTTGCTGGCCGGTAAAATCGCGGGCTTGACCCTCAACCAGGCCACACCGTGACCCAGCACATCACCCCCATCGAAGGCGGCGACGCACTCGGCAACTTCCGCGCGCAGCAACTCTTGCCCCGCTTGCAAGCCATCAACGACAAGATTGTGGGGGTGTCTGCGCGTTTTGTTCACCTGGTCGACACCCTGGCGCCGATGGCACCGTCAGACTTGAGCCAGTGGCAGGCGCTGTTGACTTACGGCGAGCCTTATGCTGGTGAGTCCGCCGGCGAATTGGTGGTGGTGACGCCCCGAATTGGCACAGTTTCTCCCTGGGCATCCAAGGCCACCGACATCGCCCACAACTGCGGCTTTGTTGTCAAGCGGGTGGAGCGAATCACCGAATACCGTTTGACCCTGAAGGCGGGGCTGTTGGGCAAAAACAGCTTGAACAACGAGCAGTGGGCCCTGGTGGCCACCGTTTTGCACGACCGCATGACCGAGAGCGCGGTGGCTTCGCGCGAAGCGGCCTACGCCCTGTTCACCGAGTTGGAACCGGCACCCATGGCGCACGTGGATGTGTTGGCCGGCGGCAAGGTGGCGCTGGAAAAGGCCAACGTGGAATGGGGCCTTGCCCTGGCGGACGACGAAATCGATTACCTCGTCAATGCCTTCAATGGCCTGGGCCGCAACCCCACCGATGTGGAGTTGATGATGTTTGCCCAAGCGAACAGCGAACACTGCCGCCACAAAATCTTCAACGCCCAATTCACGATAGACGGTGTGGCCCAGGACAAGAGCCTGTTCGGGATGATCCGCAACACGCACCAGCTGGCGCCCCAGCACACCGTGGTGGCCTATGCCGACAACGCTTCCATCATGGAAGGCCACGACATGGAGCGCTTTGTGGCCCGTGCAGGGGGGCAGGGCAGTCCGGCTTACGCCAAGACAGCGGCCACGCAGCATGTGCTGATGAAGGTCGAGACCCACAACCACCCCACCGCCATTTCGCCGTTTCCGGGGGCTTCTACCGGTGCGGGTGGCGAAATCCGGGATGAAGGCGCCACGGGCCGAGGCTCCAAACCCAAGGCCGGGCTCACCGGGTTCACCGTGTCCAAGTTGTGGAACGGTTGGTCCGACCAACCCGGTGGCAAACCCGAGCACATTGCCAGCCCGTTGCAGATCATGACCGAAGGCCCATTGGGCGGGGCGGCCTTCAACAACGAATTTGGGCGCCCGAACCTGTTGGGCTACTTCCGGGAGTACGAGCAGACCATCACCAGCCAAGTGGACACTGTGCAACGGGGCTACCACAAACCCATCATGATTGCCGGGGGCCTGGGTGGTATTGACGCCCAGCAAACCAAGAAGATCGAATTTCCGGCGGGCAC
>JACCDQ011157380.1_pt1 | contig 24887 bp, 13 predicted proteins | sample 7446031 | NCBI WGS metagenome assembly JACCDQ01 (sample SAMN15323442, study PRJNA562643) | freshwater metagenome | isolation source: river surface water | place: USA:Blue River Watershed | collected 2017-08-17 | reverse complement strand
TAACATTAGTGGCTCAATTTTTAATCTCATTTCTTATTAAGCTTGGGTTCCGTTAATATAAGAATCCAACAGCTGGATTGTTTCTTTTTGTTTTTCAATAATACATTTTACGACGTCTCCAATTGAAATCAGTCCAATGACTTTATCATCTTCCACAACAGGTAAATGCCTAATTCTTCTTGAAATCATCATTTCCATACAATTGTCCAAATCGTCAGTAGGTTGCACCGTAAAAACATTACTCACCATAATTTCTTTAATCATAGTTGTTTTAGACGACTTATCTTTCAGAATAACTTTTCTGGCATAATCCCTCTCCGAGAAAATTCCTTTTAGCTGGCCTTCTTCAATAACTAAGATTGCTCCAACATTTTTTTCACTCATTATTTTTATAGCATCATAAACGCTAATTGTAGAAACAACTGAATAGACATCGTTTCCTTTCGTACTTAATATTTGATTTACAGTCATATCTAAAATTTTAACAAAGTATAAATTTAAAAAAAAATAACTTATAAACATTAAGCTTTTTACAAAAAAACGATTAGAATAAATCTTCCGGTGAAGTCATTTTGTTTAATTCCAGTTTCAAACTATTATTTAAAATTTGTAATCCTAATTGATAGGAAGCATTTACCCAGCCAAATCCTTCTTTGGCAATATAATCAAACTCTGTTCCTACATTGCCGTATTCTGCAAATACTTTATGGGAACTAATTTCCAAATCAAACTTTTCAGGAATGGTTCCGTTGTATTCTACAGCATTTTTGGTAATTAACCAAAGCCATCTGTAGACCATTTCTTGTGCTTTATCCGAATAATTATAATTAATCAGTCCTTGCCATAATAACATTTGGTGTGGTGCCCACCCAAATGGATAATCCCATTGTCTTTGCGGAGCATTTTCATGAGAATATGCAATACTACTTGCTTTTGTACTTCCGGTAATCCCACCTGTTTTTACGAATTTTGGCAAAGCAATTTCCACCAATTGTTTTGCTTGTTCCTCGCTGCACAATTTTGCCCACATAGGAAAAAAGGTTGTCGCCGCCTCAAAAGGAAACTGTTTTTCATTCACAAAGTCATAATCAAAATACATCCCCGCATTTTCATTCCAACACAACTCATTCATTTTTTCTTTTCTGAAAAGGGCTTTTTGCTCCCATTGCTCAGAAGTGTAAACCAAATCATCTGATAAAAAAGCATTATTAAAAAATGCTTTAATCAGGTAAGCAATATCTTTTTCGTATTTATAAAGAAAACTGTTGATATCTACTGAATTTAAATTGGCACAGGTATTTATCAATCTATCAGTTGTATCATGTCCACTTTCTCTCAAACTGCGGTCATGAACAAAATACATATCGAGTTCAGCATCAACTAATGTCCTGTTCAAATACTGTTTTTCAAATTCCCGAACAGGTAAATTATATTTTTTAGCATACTCAATTAATACATCATCAAAATGACCCGGTTCCACCTCAAAAGGCATCCCCACTCCATCTGCTTTATATCGATTCAAAGCTGTCGAAGTAAGCCTTCCTCCCTGAACCATCCAAACGGTATTATATTCTAATATCACCGTTTCCAAATGCAATCTGAGCCAATTCAAATCAGGCGTTTTTTGTTTAACTATATCAACCAGCAAAGAAGAATATAATGGAGGCTGAGTCCTTGTTAAATAATAACTCCTGTTAGCATTTAAAATTTTACCATAATGAATGATTTGGTATCTAAAATTCTCGGCTATAGCCATGGCTTTATCCAATTGATTGTCTATTAACAATCCGGCTGCAATAAAATAACTATCCCAACCATACATCTCATTAAATCTGCCACCGGGAACAACAAAAGGGACACCTTGTAATCCCGATTTATTTTTTTCTAATGCCAGCGCTAAAATACCTGGTTTTGAATTTAAGGTATCCACATAATCCATCGTATAATTCTCTGGTAAAATGGCTACTTTAAAACTTTTTAATTCTTTTTCTAATTCTTGAAAATAAGCAACCCCTTGTTCATCTTTTGCCGAAACATACAGGGTTGCAATATCATTAGATGTTTTTTCATCTTTTAGAATTTGCTCCAACCCTTTTTTATCAATTGTACGGGTTAATTCATTCCAATAATCATCCCTTATCTTTCTTGATATTCTTTGAACGGGTTCTTCTTTAATAAAATTCAAATCAACTTCTGCAGTTAATTCTCCTTTCTCTTTAAGTGTTGCCAGTTCCTGAAGTAAATTAGACAAATGATAGGTTCCTTCTATCATTTCTTCTTTTTTAGTTAATTCATCCACCAGAACAAATCTTTTAGGACCAAGATCGTCTTTAGTGATTTTTTTATCTTGATCAGTATCCTCTTGCTGCAAAAGTTCTCTGAATGTCTTTTCTATATTAAGTAAAATTTTCATTTTGAAACACCAATTACTATTAATGACTTATATTTTTCAGCTTCAATTCCTGAGTATTATTTGAAGTAAGTTTTTTTAGCAGAAAAAAAGAAACAAACAACAAGGACATCGGAATTAAAGTATAATAAAATGCATTTTCCGGACCTTCATTTTTAAACAAATAACCAATAATTCTGGAACCGAGAGTACCTCCCAAAGCAGAAAAAACAACAATCAAACCAGTCATAGAACTATGCATTTTTTGAGGTAAAGCACTCAAAACAACGGAGTTTAAAAGTGGGTAAACAGGTGCTATAAACAATCCTACTAACGGAAATGCAAATCCTATCAAAGGAATGTCACCAAGTGAATTAATTTCTTTCACTTCTAATCCAACAGCTTTAGGGAGAATAAAAATCACAATCAACATTGCAATTACAATACAAAAACTCAACACCCAAATCCAGTTTATTTTTCGTGTCAAAATACCAGCAAGAAGCCGCCCTACTGCCAGGGACACCGCCAGTATGCTTGCCATCATGATACTTATATTCTCCGGAAGATGAAGCACTTTACTATTAAAAGTGGGTAGCCAGGACATGATTCCCTGTTCTATCATTACAAACAAAAAAGCACTAATTACAAAAACAATCGTTAAAAGCTTAGCTAATAGTTTCAACATTTGAGCAAAATCATCTGCTAAATTTACTCCTGGAATTTCCGTTTGATTCTCAAATTTTGTGAAAAACAAAAATGCAAAAGAAACCAATGAAATCCCTGCCAATAACCAATATACATTCAACCATGAATCAGGATTCGTATCTGAATTGAAAGCCGGAAATAAGAAATACGCTAATGCAATTCCTATCATAAAAACCCCTTCAATACTACTCATCATACTATTATGCTCCCGCTGACTTGAGGTAATAGTACCAATCAAAGAATACACAGAAACTTTAATCAAAGCAAAAGAAACACCAACCGTTGCAAAAAGAATTTTAGCCGCAGCAAAAGAATTTCCAAAATACATACTGATACACGCTACAGCGACTAAGCCCAAACCAATAAGCATTGCTCTTTTGTATCCAATTCTAGGCAAAAAAGAAGCTACCAAAAAAGACACAATTGCTATAGGCAAGTCCTTAAATGCTTCCAGAATACTGGCTTGCAATTCATCGACTCCATAATTAGTCTGGGACTTTAGAATTACAATCCCTACGCTGTTTAGCAAAATTGCGAACACAAAATAATTGAGATACATAGCAATCTTAACGGTGCTTTTCTTCATTTTTTGATCCTTTTTATAATTATGATTTTCAATATTTTTGCGGCCACTACCGACTTGCAATTTTAAATTTCGGACATCTTATAAGATTTAAAAATTCATCGTATTTGTAATGCCATTTTCTGTATGTTGTATTGTAAAACCATTAGTTTGAAGATTTGCCTTTAAGTGAACAACAGCATCACCGTTTACCCATTTAATATCTATAACTTCGTCAACAGTATCATTTATTACTACCTGACCTAAAAATGCATTTGAAGTATTTCTCAAACGAATAATTTCTAATTGTTTTTTTACAACTTCTGTTTTTAAGCCTCGCTCAATCTCGGGCATTGATAATGTGGTACGATTAATTTCTTTATGACCTGCACTACCACAATTATCTGCCGCATCATAATCATTTTTACCCGCAAAAATATCCAGATACCAAACCTGTGGTATTCCCGGCATAAACATTTGAATGGCTCTGGCAAGAAGCAATTTTTGCTCCTCTTCACCAAGCGCACTAAAAAATGTAGCATTTATTTGATAATAAGAAATCTTTTTCCCTGATGGATCGTAAAGATTTTTTACGCGGCCACCACGTTCCATGATTTTGTTCATGACACTTTCTATCTCGGCATCATCCAATAATCCTTTGTTGTAAACCCCATTTACCTCCTTGCCTTTTAAATCTAAAACGGGAATTCCATCGTGACAACCAAGCATGTTTACTGTTTTATATCCTTTAGCCACTATTTCTTTAGCCCAGCTTAATAACGCCTTACTTGTTTTGTTTTCGATTGTATGTATCGTTAGACCAGGTAAGAAAAAATCATAGATATAATATCCTTCATTGGCTACTTCATCATGTAAATGCAAACCATACTCCGCATGAATTTCTGGCAACAATATCAAATCGTTTTTTTGAGCTATTTGTTTAATACGCTCTAAATATTCCCAAGTTCCCGGTTTATTAAAAAAATTAGATTCCCCAACCTGTTTATGCAAATAAGCAAAAGCATCCAGGCGAAGAATATTACAACCGTAACCATTTAATTTTTTTAATGTTTCTTCATAGAATTCCCATACTAAAGGCGATGTAGCATTGACATCCATTTGCCCTAAGTAAGAACGCTTTTGTTCTACAATTGCTAGAATTTCAGTTTTTAAAGCACTGCAATCTTGAAAATTAATGGTCGTAAAATCCTGATTATGGGCTATCGCTTCATTAATTTGGGTAACTATAAATAAACTTTGCGCTTCAGTTAAGCCTTTTATATTTTGTAAATCCTGAACAGTAACTGGATTGTAAGTTACCTGTTGATAAAAAGTATTCCAATAAGGCTGTTCTGTACCATCAGGAAAACGCACTTTCAATATTGGCAAACCTGACTTTCTCATAAACAGTTTATCGAGAAACTCTGGTTCAGGAATTACAATCCCATCATCATTTTTTATTCCGTTTCCCTCCCAAAACTCATTCCAATTGATAAAAAAATCTTTGAATTTAGATTCATTTCCGTGTTGCAATAAATCTTTAAATTGAGGTGAAGCTACAGAAAGGTGGTTTAATACAATATCAAATTTCAGCTTTATATTAAGCTCGTTTAAATCCTTTAAATCTTTTGGGTTTACTAAATCCTTATTTATATTGTAATCAATAATAGAAAAACCTCTGTCTAAATCACTATTAAAAAAAGTAGGCAATACGTATAACAAAGAAAACACATCCTTAAACTCGTTCATTTTAAGCATGTCGACTGTATCACTAAATTTTTTACCAATACTGTCCGGATATGCATTAAGCATTACTCCATTAATGATATTTTTATTATTCTGTTGCATTGTTTTTTATAAAAGTTTAGATAAGATATTGATGTTATCCGGTAATCGACCAACGTTTTGCAGTTTTAAAGCTGCTAATTTTAAAGCGATATCCAAACATTCATTAATTGTTTTTTTCTTGATATACGCAAATAAAAATCCGGACCAAAAAGCATCACCCGCTCCGGTGGAGTCCATAACTCTATCAATTTTAATCGCGGGCATTTGTATCACTTCTTTTCCTTTTTGAGATAATTTTACTCCATTACTACCTAAAGTTAAGCAAACCGTATCTACTCCCTGATCGTGAAAAAATTGAAAAATCTCTTCATGTGGAAGTTCCTTTTCGAAAAGACGTAACATATCATCTTCACTAATTTTTATCAAAGGATTGAACTGACAATAGGTTTTGATAACCTTGAAAGCTTTTTTTTGACTCTTCCAAAGCTTGCTGGCATAGTTTACATCAATACTTAATTTACACCCTAAATCATAAGCTTCCTGAGCCTTTTTTAAAATTGTTTTTTGTGCAGGATTTTTGCTTAAGGCAAAACAAGTGGTATGAAATATAGTAGTATTAGATAATATTTCGCTCGAAATTTGTTCTTCATAAATGCAACAATCTGCTGCACGATACGGTATAAAATCCGGCGTACCTTGAGATCTGGAAACAAAAATTACACTAGTCGATTTATTATCTAATATGTTAAGATGGCTTGTATTTATACCAACATTCGTTAATCGTTCTGTAATATAGGACCCAAAACCATCATTACCTACCGTTGCAACCATTATAGCATTTAAACCTAATCGTGTTGAATTCATTGCTACATTGGCAGGAGAACCTCCTAAATACCTATGATAATCTCTAGTCTCATTAATAAGAACACCTTCCTGATGTCCAATAAAATCTACTAATACTTCGCCAACACAAAGAATATCTATCTTATCCATTTCATTATTTATTTGAATTATTCACTTAATTCTCGTTTTTTAGTTTTGATTAATAATGTACAGATAGCACTTAAAATCAATAATACTCCTGCAAAAGTGATTGCCAGTCGGGAATCATTATTTAGAAAATGCTTCAGAATAAAACCAAATGAGAGATTTTGAATAATCATTGGAATAACTATCATCATATTAATAATCCCCATATACACCCCATACCTTTCTTTAGGAATCTCAGAAACAACCATCAAATAAGGAATCCCCATCATACTTGCCCAACCTATTCCAAAACCGGTTATTGCAAAAAACAAAAAGTTCTTGTCATGTATATTTGGAAAAGCTAAAAATCCAAGTGCTGCCAATAACAAACAGAAAGCATGCACCGTTTTAGGACTATATTTTTTAGTAAACCCGACTAAAGCAAATGCCGATATGAATGTGACCACATTATACCATCCGTTCACTAAACCAGTCCAGCTCACTGCTTCCTCATATGCTGCAGAATTACTCTGAGGAGTGGCATTCCAGACAGATAAAGCAACACTTTTGGAAGAATTTTGCCAATAACAGAACAATGCATACCATTGAAACAGATACACTAATGCCAGTTGCCACATTACTTTGGGCATTTCTCCAATGGCTGAAAAAATTTCTATTAATGGATCAAATAAGCCTCCTTTATGTTCTTTCAAATGAGCAAGTTCTTCGGCTGTGGGAGGAATTTCCTGCGTTGTTCTCATACTCCACCAAATTGACCCAATAGAACAAATGGCCCCGAGAAAAAAAGAAGCATAAACCCAAGTGGGCAGAGAACCTGTTTTACCAATAAAAATCATTGGAAAAATAAACAAGGATACATTTGCCAACGTTTGTCCAAAGCCTGTAAAAAAACTTTGCATCTGAAAACCCAGAGGCAATTGTTCTTCATCAAGTTTGTCAGCAATAAAAGCCCGATAAGGCTCCATTGCCGTATTATTACCGGCATCTAAAATCCAAAGCAATCCTGCCGCCATCCACAACGAACTGCTGAACGGAAACAACATTAAAGCAAGACTACACAAAATTGCCCCAATGAAAAAATAAGGTTTACGTCTTCCCCATTGCGGATGCCAGGTCTTGTCACTTAAAGCTCCAATAAGTGGTTGAATCAACAAACCGGTGATAGGCCCTGCAAGATTCAATAAAGGTATTTGATCTGGGGTCGCCCCTAAAAAGTCATAAATAGGATTTACTGCACTTTGTTGTAAACCGAAACTGTATTGGATTCCAAAAAAACCAACATTCATATTCCAGATTTGCCAAAAATTAAGTTTGATTTTAGATGTCATTTTGGTTTTTTTGGTGATTTATTTTTTAGCTATTTTCATTAAAATTAATTTTAAAATTGCCAATTGATTACTGTTTTAAAATAAAAAACGTTTTCGGAACTACCGAAAACGTTTTCGAAACCGTAGAATTATGTTAGAATTTTAGCTCATTTTAATGCAAAAGGGATAATGATTTTGGCTTCCCAGGTTAATTCATCACCTCCGTCAAAGGGATTTGCCAAAAAATGCTCTAAAGGTTTATTTGTCAAATTATAGCCATGTCTTTTTGCATAATCCAACAAAGCAAACCAAGCCCTGTCTGAAGTCATAAAATTCCCCCAATAAGTTGCCTGAAGCCCTTTGACAGAAGCCAGGGTTTTAAACTTTACCTGTTCATCAACAATCATTTTGGTTGCTTTATTTATTGGAAAACAATAATTAAAATCAAGCAGTTCATTATCCTGATCCCAATGATTAATTTCTACATATGGCCTTCCTGTTATCCTGATTGAATTTGAATGGAGAAATCCGGTAATAATTGCATCATTTTTCATCATAGCCTGTGCTTTTTTCTCCAAACTACATTTTAGATTAATATAAGCCACAAATGTCTCTTCTGATTTCCCGACCCCGTCAATTTTAATTTTAAAGTTTTTAATATGTTCCTCCAGCGCTTCTTTAACTGCTTTCACATTACCAACTTGTTCTGTTTTAAAACTTGTGTTAAAAAACGGAAGTGTTATCCGATTGTAAAAACTATTATTCAAATCCTTTATCCCAACATTTACTTTAGATACTGAATCGTTTACAGATTGAATATTCCAGCAATACACTAAATCGACATAACCATTTTCTATTTCTTGTTCTATAAAATTAAAATTCTTCTTTTTTACAACTGAAACATTCCCTTCCTGGGTCGCAGACCATGCCTGGATACCATAAAAAACAGTACCCGGAGCCGCTTTGACTTTGAAAGAAATAGAATAATCATTTTTTTTGATAAAGAAATACCAAATCAGAGATATTGATAACAAAGAACTCAATCCAATAATGTAGAGATGTTTTCGAACCATTTTTATTTGAGCATTTTTAATTTACTTACAATGTAATTACCCACATTTTTCCCCTGATCGATACCATTCATTATTGCCGCTTTATAATGTATTCCTCCATAAAATCGGCTTATTGCTGCTTCTCGGGCTGCCTGATTGAAAGATGTAAATTTTCGACTTGGTATTCCATAAGACAATTCAGTATTGTCAGTATAAGAAAAATTATCTCCAAAAACAGAGGTTAAAACAATCGCTGAACAGGCTGAAGCAACTGAATGTCCACTACAATATTCCGGAAATGGAGGCGTTTGCAACAATGGTCTCCAGTTTTCATCTATATTTTGATTGATTACTGTTTCAGGTCGAACAACATTACTTCTAAATTTCTCTTCCCAACAGCTGATAAATGCTTCAAATAATCCAATAGAAGTTTTTGTATTAGCATACACTGTTTTTTCAAAATCGGCATGCGACTTTTTACAAGCTATTTTAACAATTCCCATCCAGTGTCCTCCCGGTGTAATCTTCTTTTTGGCAAACATCATGTGCCCTTGGTTTACCGAAACATACGGGTTACAATCCCAAAATTGCGCCATTTTCATTTCTTCAGACTGATCTCCTTTTTTAATCATTTCCTGACTGATTTTATAAACCTCTTGTACCTGTTTGAAAAAAGGAGAATTTTTTTCTACTGAAAAAGGCAAGGCAGGAACTGGTTTAAATTGAGAAGCTGAATCTAAAACCAATGTTCTAATTTCTCCCCAATGTGGCTCAACAGCATCCATATAAGCTGGTGGCGTTGGCTGCCATCTTCCTGCTTGTTTAGCATGAACTGAAAATTTAGGCATTGTTCTGGTCTGCTTGTAATTATCTTTTCCCATCCATTTTTTAATACGTTCAGCTACTTTTAATCCGTATTCTTTAGAAACTTCAAATTCATTTTCATTTTCTAATTGCCATTTTTGATACAAACTATCTCTAAATTTTTCAACCAGCTCTTCAGAAAACACTAATGCTTTGCTTACCTCCATGTGGGCAACAAGTGCTGCCACATTTTTATTAACACCACTTTTTGCGTCCAAAGCCGGAATAGAATCCAGTGCATTTAATTGTTTCTGGAGACTTTGATAAGTTTTGCTATTTTGGGCAATTACTTCATAAGCAGCAATATTAGGATACGTATAAATCCGGCTTGCTACAGGCGGAGAAAAAATATCATGAATCAAAATTTGAGTCACATTATCTATTGAAGCTTCATAATCTTCCGGTGTTACAACGATGGTTTTTTCTTTTTTACAGGAAACAAAAAGAAAACTTATTGCTACTATGATTATAAATTTAAGTTTCATATTTTTTATTTTTTTATTACTGTTCATTTTTTAAAATTGATATAAATTCCACTAAAAAAACGGAGAATTAAATTCACTGGTTTTTTCCCATTGGTATTTCATAAACCTCAACTTTCTTGTTATTTATAGTTACCAATAAATATTTCTTACCGTTAAAATGGATAATATCCAAATGTCTTACTGCCTTTTGGGTCAAATCAATTCCAATTTGATTTCCTAAAAATATTGTTTTTTGATTCTTTATCAATGCTCCTGAAAATCCGTCAAATCGACTGTGATAAGGAGAAACCCCAAAATAATTACCGCCTGCAAAAACTTCTTCTTGAGCATCGCCATCAAAATTAGATTTCACAAAACAAGTAATGGGAGATACCTGCATTGTATTAGAAAAAGGAACAAAAGTGAATTTTCCTTTATCGTTTCTCAGATAACCAGATTTTAAATTTTCAACCTCATATAACTTTGCTTTTTCCAACATTTTAGGGTCAAAAACTTCTTCCAATGTTTTTCCTGCAAATGATTTATAGCTGTTAAACTTCTTTTTAAGCATACCGCTGAATTGTTCTGCCAATTCATCTAAACCCATGATAGAATAATACTTCCCATTTTTTTCTATTGCCACAATTGTTTCATAAGTCCCATTAGCATCAAAATCATCATAATACATTTTCATCGGGAATTCCGGACTGGCTTTGAATTTAGTGTTGATTCCCCAGTTCCCCACTAAATAATCTGCATCTCCATCGTGATCGATATCAAAAGGAAGAATAGTTTGCCATAAACCGTTACTTTTTTCCGGGAAAACAGTTTCGGTAACATTCCTGAATTTACCATTTGTATTGGCAAAAAACATTGGTTTCATCCATTCGCCAACAGCAATAATATCTATTTTTCCATCTTTATTGAAATCATCAAAAACAACATCAGAAACCATTCCGATAGCAGCAAAAGTATTTTTATCTACAGTAGTAAAAACCCCTTTATTATTATTTAAAAGATAACAATCAGGCATGCTTCCAAATCTATTGTTCAATGAATTGTTAGCAATAAAAACATCTAAATCACCATCTTTATCGTAATCAAAGGTTTTGACTACTGATGCATTTTGCTTGATTTGAGGCATCACACTTTTAGCAAGCTGATTGTTTTTATTTAAATACAATCTGCTTTCTAAATAGACGGCATTTTCTCCGCCGCCAGAAACCACCATTAAATCATTTAAGCGATCATTGTTGAAATCTCCAATTACAGCAGAAACATCTTCAAAAATGGAATCTTTTTCAATGTCGGTCATTGATTTATTTGAAAAACCATTCACACCTTGAAGATACACCTGTGATTTTTCATTTTTTGAACTTCCAAAAAAGATATCTTCTTTGCCGTCACCATTTAAATCTCCTATTACAGTTGCCGGTCCTCTATCTGAACGTTGGTAAGGAATTAATTTTTGAATCAAATTATCGACAAAATCATTTTCCTTGTGTATATAATCAATACCTAAATTACCCTCCACTTTTTCAAAAACAGGCTTAACAATAAGATGTAATCTTTTATAATCAAAAATCTTTCTGTTTTTTAATGCTTTTATATTAAGTGTCTGATTGGTTTTTATATTCTTTAAAGTTTGAAAAGTCCTGTCTGGCCAAATGACAACCAATGAATCCACTTTTGTTGTTCTGCCATATCCGAAATAAGTTATTGGCTCAGACGAAGATTGAAATCCTCTTGTTATTTGTAACTCTTTAAATTGTTTTTTGCCTTTAGAGTACGAAATAACCTTAGCACCAATGCCAAAAGTATTTTTACCTTCAAATTGCAATTTCAATTTTAAATAGTTTGATTTTCCATCTGTCTTATTTATGTATATTGTAGCAACACTGTTCAAATTATTAGTGACAATGTCTAAATCGCCATCGTTATCAAGATCTCCATATGCACCTCCGTTAGAAATTATAGAATCATTTTCTATCCAATCATTCGATCTGTTTTTAAATTGTAAATTATTTGAACCTTGAAAAATATAATTAGAAACATTCCCTTTAGGCATTTTTTTCAAAGCTTCATTATCTAATAATTTAGTGTTGGCAATCTTACTTTTTATTTGGTCATTAGAATAATATTTTACATAATCTAAATCGTTAGGGCGTTTTGGAATTCCATTACATACAAATAAATCCTGTTCCCCATCCAAGTCATAATCAGCAAATAATGCAGTCCAACTCCAGTCTGTTGCTGCAACACCGTTTAACAAAGCCGTTTCAGTAAAATGCTTGCCATCTTGATTCAATTGCAGCATATTTCTTGAATATTGGTAGTGATAGCCTAATCTTTCGGTTCTTAATTTCAGCATTTGTATATTATCATCACCTAAAGAAGATTTTAATACTTTTTCACTTTCAGGCAACATATCCAAACTAATAATATCCGGAAATCCATCATGATTAATATCCGCAACGTCAACACCCATAGAAAACCTACTGGTGTGACCAAAATATCGTTTTAAACTTTCTGTAAAAGTTCCATCACCATTATTTAAATAATAATAATCATCCTCATGAAAATCATTACAAACATAAATATCCGGATAGCCATCTAAATTAAAATCAGAGACTGCCAATCCTAATCCATATCCATTAAGACCACCAAAAATTCCTGCCTGTTCACTTACATCTGTAAATTTGCCATTATCATTTCTGAATAATTTATCTCCACATTCGTAACTTCTTTTATTTCTAATCTCGGCATTCCCAAAAGATTGTTCTGAATGGACAGCGTGATTCAATAAATACATATCTAAATCACCATCTAAATCATAATCAAAAAAAGCGGCTGACGAACTGTAATTGTCTAAATCCAAACCATATTCGGCTGCACTTTCTGTAAAAGTGTTATCCTTATTATTGATAAACAATTCATTATGCCCCTCAAAACCATTGATTCCTACAACAGCGCAAACATAGATATCTAAATAACCGTCGCCATTTACATCGGCCATAACTGTTCCTGTATTCCAGTCACTTTGACCTTCAACTCCCGCTTTTTTAGTTATATCTTCAAATTTATTCTTCCCTTTATTTAAATATAATTTATTCTTTCCCTGATTAGATGTAAAATAAATATCTAATAAACCATCGTTGTTTATATCACCCAAAGCTACTCCTCCGCCATTGTAGTAGTAGAGATAATCTAAAATCGAAATATTCTTGGAAGGGTCTAATTTATTATTGAATGTAATATTACTTTCTTCAGAGGATAACTTTTCAAAAAGCGGATCTTGTTTTTTAATACAACTAACAAATAATAATGAAGCAAAAGTTATTACAAATAATTTATTCATTGCGTCTAAATATTTTAGGTTTATTATCATTTATTACTGCAACAACAGCCACCGAATTGTTCTTATTTTTTATTGTTCGTATTTGCTTTACTTCTCCGTTAACAAAAAAACCTGAATGTTTATAAGGTGTCCATGAATATGTTCCGTTTTTATTCCCTAACAACAAACTACCAAAATTAGCGTCTAATCTGGAAAATTGAGGTTTGAATTCATATTGATTCCCACCTAGAATCAGGTCTAAAATTCCATCATGATTAGCATCCAAAGTACAAATCGTATTCACACAGGAAAATTGAACTTCTTTTGGCAACAACTCAATTTTAAAAACACCATTCCCTTTGTTGACAGCAATAACACTTTCCTGAATATTTACAATTCTCTTAATGGAATTATCTATTACTTCTTGCGCAAATAACTCTTGTATTGCTTTTTTTGAATAATCGGCATAACTCAAATTTTTCTTTTTTATAGACGGGATTTGTTTTGCTAATTCTTGTTTTAAACTAACCGGCAAATCTTTTCCATTAATTGCTCTGGTTGTAATTTGTTCTATAGTTCCATTATTATCAAAATCATTGGTAAATAATTTCATTGGATTTCCTTTTGATACTTTGTAAGAAGTATTGGTTCCTTTATTTCCCAAAATCAAATCTTTTTTTCCATCATTATTCAAATCCACGCAACTCACTGCATTCCAGAATCCTTTATAATTACTAAGGTTAGATTTGAATTCTGTCAATCGTCTTCCATTATTTTTGAAAATCATTGGTGCTGCCCAATCACCTACAAGTATTAACTCTTTTTTTCTGTCGCTATCGATATCTTCCCAAACCGCATCAGTTACCATTCCAACCGAGTTTAACTTAAAAGCTTTTTTATCGGCTACATTTAAAAAATTACCATGACCGTCATTTTCTAATAACAAATGTTTTGGATCAATTCCATAAATTCCCGGAACACTTCTGCTTCCTATAAAAACATCCACATCACCATCATTGTCAAAATCATTTGCCGCAATTACAGAAACATTATTATGTGTAGTAGGAATAACCGAACGGCTTTTTACAAAAATCCCTTTACCATTATTCAGATATAATCGGTTTATATAATTGGCCTGATCTGCTTTTTCGTTTCCACCAGAACCTACCAGTAAATCCTGATCACCATCATTATCCGCATCAAAAAAACTGGCTGCGGTATCTTCATAATTGGCATCGCTGTCCAGATCTTTTTGATTGGTAACTGTATAATTATCATTAGCATTGCCTAAATAAATTTTAGCAGCGCTACCTTTGGCTCCTCCTATAAAAACATCTTCATATCCATCTCCATTAACATCGGCTACGGCAAGCGAAGGCCCTTCTTGAGAAAGCATTTTAGAAATCAAACCTTCATAGTCAAAATCAATATAATCATTTTCTTTATGAGCTGAAAAAGCTGTACTTTTTTCTGTAAACAGTGGTTTAACCTTATCCGTTACAGTATGATAATCTGATTTAGCATCTACAATATTCAGATTAACCGTAGCATTATTTTTTGGTTTTTTAATAATTTGACACTTCCCATTTGGCCAAATGACTTGCAATGAATCTATTTTTTTATTCCCAATCCCAAAAGTCATCACATAATCAATTGAGGACTGAAACCCTCTTGAAGGAAACAATTCTTGTCTGATAATTTCGTTTCCTGAAAATAATTTTACCACACTACCTATCGCAAAAAGATTTTTGTTATCTCCTTTTAATTTCACTTTTATAAAATGGTTGTTTTTCTTTTTCTCGGTATTGTTTCGATAAACAAAAGCCTCCATATTAACATTGTTGACAATTAAATCTAAATCGCCATCATTATCTAAATCACCATATGCTGATCCATTAGAAAAACTAGGAGTATCTAATCCCCAATTTTGGGCTTCGTTTGTAAATGTTAGATTTTTATTATTTCTAAATGCATAATTAGGAATGGCTGTGCTGGGCATTTTACTTATAATTGTCTCCATTTGTTCTTTTTGGCCTGTAATAGCCATTTTTTGCATCAGCTCATTGGCAAAAAAATCAACAAAATCCTGATTAGTTAAATCATGGTAAATTCCATTGCTAACAAAAATATCTTTATAACCATCGTTGTCCATATCAAATAGCAATGCTCCCCAACTCCAATCTGTTTTAGCAACTCCCGCATAATTGGCAATCTCAAAAAATTGATTATTGTTATTATTGAGTTGCAAAGTATTTTGCATGTATTGATTGTAAAAATCCAGATTTAATTTTCTGGTAAATAAATCGTAGTTATCAAAACTAGTAGTAGTTTTTAAACGCTCATCCGGTTCCGGTAACATATCGGTCACAAATATGTCGGCTTTATCATCATTATTAATATCAGCCATATCAGCACCCATGGAAGATTGACTTATGTGCGAAGTCCAACCCTGAATTTGTTCTGAAAAAGTTCCATTTTTATTATTTATATATAAATAATCTCTTTCATAAAAATCATTGGAAATATAAATATCCGGGTATAAATCGCCATTGACATCACCTACTGTAACTCCAAGTCCAAAACCTATAAGACTCCCATAAATCCCGGATGCTTCACTTACATCAACAAATTTCCCGTTATCATTTCTAAGCAGTTTGTCTCCACCACCTTTTAATATTTCGGGAACATCCCAATCTTTATCTCTTAATTCTCTTTTATTAGAATAATTAAGACTACTTACAGGAATGAAACTATTGTTTAATATATAAACATCTAAATCGCCGTCTTTATCATAATCAAAAAAAGCGGCATGTGTTGTTATACCGGTATCTGCAAGATTATAGTCTTCGGCTTTTTCACTAAATGTTCCATTACCATTATTAATAAAAAGTTCATTTTTTTGATTATCACCTTTGACACTTCCTGCATTACAAACATATATATCTAAAAAACCATCTGAATTGATATCAACCATTACTACTCCTGTAGACCATGATTTGCTTCCCTCAACACCCGCTTTCTTAGAAATATCCTGAAATTTAAATCCTCCTTTATTTAAATATAACTTATTCTTTCCGAGATTTGAAGTAAAATAAACATCCGACAAACCGTCATTATTAATATCTCCGATGGCAACTCCGCCACCATTGTAAAAATTTCGATACCTAAAAATATTCATCTCAGTTCCATTTTTTACTTCATTTACAAAACCAATCCCTGTTTGAGAAGAATTTAATTTTGTAAACAGAAGATTGTTTTGAACCTGATTATCTTTTGAACACGATACAAAAAGCAGTAGAATTACCGGAATGATAAATAAATGTTTCAACATTATTAAATAAAAAAATTAGAATTTATATTTTTTTTAAAGCAATCTCAATTTATAGAACCAAATCTATAATCATAATAGAAGCAACAAAAGAGGGCACTATTTCTACCCTCTTTTGTCATAACCACCATAACCAATTTTATTTGTAAAACATTTAGTAACCAGGATTTTGGAATAAATTAGGGTTAGCTGCTAATTTAGCCAATGGAATTGGGAAAATTAAAACGTGCGCATCTGTTACAGTAGTACGTCCTTGTACAGCTGCATTGAATGTACCGAATCTAATTTGATCTTGTCTTCTGTGACCTTCCCAGTATAATTCTCGTGCTCTTTCGTCTAAGATGTTATTTAATGAAAAAGTAGTCAAATCACTTGCACCACGTTTAGCTCTAAGTGTATTAACAATTGTTTTTGCACCATTTAAATCGTTTTTACGCGCTAATGCCTCGGCTTTCATCAACATAACATCTCCTAAACGTAAGAAAACAAAATCATTACTAGGACGCGTAAGGTTATTGTAGTCTGGTAGATATTTAACAACTCTCATCCCTTTCTCTTCGGTAGAATTTGTCAAAGAAAAATCCTGAGAAAATATAAGTTGACCCGGAGAATCTCTTTTTAGTATTGGATCACCATTTTCATCAACTTGTGCTCCTTCTAAAATACCTGCTTTAATACCGTGTTTATCTGTAAAACCTGGTACTGAAGCGGAACGTCTTGTATCTGAAGATTCAAATTTATTATATAAATCTGTCAGAGCAACAAAACCATTCCATCCACTAGGGGTTTGGCTGTAATGCATTGACATTAAAGATAGTCTATGAATATCTCCCCCTTCTGTATTAGTGTTTTTAGCAGTAAAAATTAATTCATTTGAATTTTCACCATTAGCAGCATAAAAGTTTTCAAAATAATTAGTTTGCAATGTTCTACCAGTCATAGCAGCATCACAATAAGAGATCACTTTAGTCATGTCTTCAGCTGAAAAAGTGTAAGGTCCCAATTGCGGTTTTCCATTTGCATCAGTTGCTTTATAAACGGCACGATTCAAATACATTTTAGCCAAAAGTGCATTTCCTGCATTTTTGTTGGCTATATATGAGGTAGCAGCAGTTCCATCAGGTAAGTTGGATAATTGTGCTTCTAGAATTTGTATAGCATAATCAATAGCTTCTGTTCTGTTTAAATTTTTAGAAGGAAGATTAGAAACAGATTCCCCTGGCTCACGCATAGAAACTTGCCCAAAAATATCTGTGATATAAAAAGTGTATAATGACTGTAGAAATATTGCTTGTGCTTTTTGAGAAGCATTGATTCCATCAAAGCTTTGCGCATCAATAGCAAAAGCTAAGCCTTTATACATTTGCTCCCATGCCCCTAGAATTCTGGCATTATCAGGAGTCCAGGTATGAAGATGTAACGATCTCCATGTACCATTGTCATCCCAGTCACTACCCCTTGTTGGCCCTGCCATTTCATCGGTAGGATGTTCCTGAAGCATTAATTGATTATCAGTGCTTTGAAAGGATCTCAATTGTTGGTAAGCAGATGTCAAAGCTTGATCGGCACCCAAAATACTGTTTGAAGCTTCTTTAGTGATGGCGTCGTTTAACTCCTCGGATAAAGAACAAGAGGTCAGTGCTAAAACCACTCCTGCCAATATAATTATGTTTTTTTTCATGATTATTAAAATTATAAGTTAACATTTAAACCAAAAGCAAAAGATCTTGATTTAGGATATGTTGCATAGTCGATACCTAAAGATGGTATGCCATTAAATTGTTTGTTAGAATTCACCTCAGGATCTAATCCATTATATGGTGTAATAACAAATAAATTAGAACCTGTCAAGTATACTCTTAATGATTTGATCCATGGTGCTAAACTTTGATCTCCTTTGAAAGTATAACCTAATTGTACGTTAGATAATCTGAAGAAATCTCCTGATTTTAGGAATCTTGTAGAAGCTCCATTTGAATTTCCAGAAGTAGCTTCGCCATTGTTTACAACATAAGCAGGAACATTGTTACCAGTAGTTAATAAACCTCTAACAAATAAAGCATTTTCGGTATTGTTGTAGATTTTTTGTCCGTATGCTCCATATCCACTTGCTACAAAATCCCAATTTTTATAATTTAAAGAAGTGTTTAAACCAACATTAAACTTAGGATTTGCTGATCCTGAAAATGTTCTGTCTGCATCAGTAATTTGGTCGTCACCGTTTAAATCTTTATACGTTGACTTTCCATCTGAATCAAAACCAGTAAATTGTAATAAATTAAAAGTATAAGTACTTTGACCATCAAAATGTCCTTGAGCAATTGTTCCTGATAAACCTTGACCTGATATAGTTCCTGTTACAATACCTGTTGGGTATCCGTCAGCAATTAATCCTTTAACAGTTCCTTTATTGAAAGCAATGTTTCCTCCTAAATCCCATGAGAAATCATCTTTGTCAATAATTTTGTAGTTTAAAGCAATCTCCACCCCTTGAGAAGTTATTTCTGTATTAGGTAAATTAGCCCATTTTGTAGCATATAAACTTGGGTCAGCTACTGGTACTTGTAGTAATGGATCTGTAGTTACTTTTTTATAAAAATCAAGAGATCCTGTCAATTTATTTTCTAATAATCCGAAATCAACACCTGCACTATATTGAGCTGTTTGCTCCCATTTCAAATCAGGATTACCTATATTAGAAATTGTTGGAACACCTTCTACTGGTTTTACTAATGTACTAGCTGCTCCAGCAGGGAATTCTTGATTCCCAGTAATACCCCAACCAGCTCTTAATTTAAGATCACTGAATATTTTTGGTACAAATGGTTCCTCTATAATTTTCCAAGCTGCAGATAATGCAGGGAAAGTACCATATTTGTTACTTGATCCAAATTTACTTGATCCATCTCGTCTTACTACTGCTGAGAAAATATATTTATTTGAATAAGTTACAATAGCTCTACCAAAATAAGATTGTAATTTGTTACTTGGATCAAAATATGCTGTTTGAGCATATGGACCAGATATTGCGAAATCTGAAGCTGCTGTAATATTTTTAAGGTAATATTTTTGATCAGTATATTGTCCAAAACCAGTTCCTATGAAAGAGTTACCTTGATTTGAGAATTTTTGGAAAGAATAACCAGCAATAGCGTTCAAATTAAGTTTTTCTGTTAAATCAGTAGAATAATTCAAAGTTTGTTCAACTAAATAATTAGATCTTTCTAAATATGATTTTACTGCTATACCTTCATTGGAAGATGCAGGATCGATTCCTAATAATTTAGACATCGCTACATTTCTGTTAGAGCTTGAATAGTCAACACCTACACCAATTTTATAATCCAAACCTTTGGCAATTTTGTAATTAGCGGAAATATTACCCAAAATTCTTGCAGTGTTAGTAAAGTCAGTATATCTGTCTAATAAATCCATTGGATTTCTTTGGTTGTTACTGATTTTAACATAAGAACCATCTGGGTTAAAAAATGGTCTTGTAGGATTCCATTTAACAGCAGATACGAATAAATCTCCTTCAGCTCCTACATTGTCAGACAATGAAGTGGCTTGATCATGGATAAATGAAGTTTGAATGTTTCCTTCAAATTTTAATTTATCATCAAACATACTTTGCGTTATACTGGCACCTAAATTATATTTAGTTAACCCTGTGTTTTTTACGATACCTTCCTGATCAGTGTATCCCATAGAATATCTGTAAGTACCGTTGTCACCACCTCCGCTATAAGCTACATCAACTTGTTTGGTGATAGCAGTTCTTAAAATTGCATCAAATGCATTTACGCTTGAACCGTAATCATTTGTTGATCCAGTTGCGGCTTTAAATTGAGCAGCGCTTAATAAGTCATAATCTTTTGCTATTTTAGCAACTGTCATCGAGCTATTCATTACTAATTGTCCAGCCCCTCTGCTACCTTTTTTAGTTGTGATAATTATTACTCCATTTGCACCTCTTGAACCATAAATAGCTGTCGCAGATGCATCTTTCAAGATATCCATACTAGCAATATCAGATGGATTAATGAAGTTTAATGGGTTTTTAGCAGTTTGAGAACCAACACCTACATCTGTAGTTCCGGCACTAACATTTCCTCCGCCGATTGGCACGCCATCTACAACATATAACGGCTCACTTCCCGCACGAATTGAAGATGTTCCCCTAATTTTTACGGTATTAGCTCCCCCAGGTTCACCACTAGCTTGTGTTACTTGAACACCAGCTGATTTACCTTGTAATAATTGTTCAGGTGACGTGGTTACCCCTTTGTTGAAAGCTCCAGCTTTAACAGATTCTACTGCTCCTGTTGCGTCTTTTTTCTTAACGCTACCGTATCCAATTACTACAACCTCCTTAAGTTCTGCTGAATCTTCTTTAAGTAAAACATTGATTGTTTTTTGCGAACCTACAGTTATTTCCTGTGTTTTAAGCCCAATGTAGCTGAAAACCAATACGGTATTGGGTGTCACATTAGGAACAGTATATTTACCATCGAAATCGGTTTGGTAACTTACACTCGTTCCTTTTACTAAGATCGTGGCTCCTGGCAGGGCGCCTCCTGAATCAGATACTGTACCCGACACATTTTGAGAATATGCGAAACCAGTACATAGTATGGTTAGAAACACCATCAAGCCTTGAAGTAGACTATTTTTCATACGTAATAAATAAGTTGGTTAATAATTTTGTTTGAGTTGGCCAAACTTAATTTTTATTTATGAAAATTTTAAGAAACTAAAAATCGAAAACGTTTTCGATTAACCGAAAACGTTTTCGATTTTTATATTAAATTAAAAAAAAACAGACTATAAATACATCAATCACAATAAAATAACAATAAAAAAATAATATTAATAATTAAACGAATATTATACTAAATCAACCATATCCAAAACGATTCAAAGACTTAATATTAAAAAAAAGTTAAAATAATCTTTTCAAAATCTAGTCAATCAAAATATTTAAATATTATCTAGCAAAAATTCATTTATTTTATACTGATTTTTCTTTAATTACACCTTAACCAAAACCATCCTACTTACATTATCAGAACTGACTTTTTATAATTTTATATTTAAACAAAAAAAAGCCGCTAATAAAATGAATTATTAGCGGCTTTGATTCCTCTGTTTTTTTGCTATTGTATAATTACAGTATGGTTGTCAGAACCAAGTCCTGTAATTTTTAAAGACTTCCATTTTTTAGGCAAAATACCTTTGTTGTATTTCAAACCCTGATCTGTAATTTCTACCCCTCCAAATCCATAAACAACAGCCTGAAGCATTGCGCCGGCACCTGTAGCAAAATAAGGATTATTACTATTTGCTGATTCAGAAAAAACTCCAAATGGAGGTCTGCTGTTAGGCAAATACGATTTTACAAAATAATCATACGCTTTATCCCTGTCTCCTAACCTGGCGTATAATACCGAAAGAACACCCGAAGACATAGCAGGACCATCCTTTGGATCTATTTTCGTTGCATAAAATTCTAAATCTTTTTTTATTTGATTCTCATCAGTAATCACATGTAATGGATAGGCCAATAAATTAACATCAGCCTGTTTAATCATTTGCCCCTCATAACCTTTGTAATTTTGAGTAATCCCATTTTTAGAATGAATAACTAATTTATCCGACACCTCTTTCCACTGAGGATTTACAGGTTCATTTAATATCATTGCAGCTTTTATTGTATTTTTTAAAGCTTCAATCACTGATGCATTAGTAAAAGCATTATCATCTACGTGTTGCGCATATTCATCTGCGCCAACTACATTTAAAATAGAATAACTTCCATCTTGATTTTTAACAACACGACTCACCCAAAAATCAGCCGTCTCTTTAAGAACAGACCATTCTTTTCTCAACCAATTTTTATCTTGTGTCAAAGTATAGTAATTCCAAAAAGCAATAGACACATCGGCTGTAATATGTTGTTCAAATACTCCCGTTAATGCCCAAGTAGGAGTTGCTTCTTCTCCCGAATCATCAGATTCCCATGGAAACATAGCCCCTTTGTAACCATAAATTGTTGCTTTTTGCCTTGCTTTTAAAAGTCTATCTGAACGATAATCTAAACAGGACTTTGCCATCTCTGGTTGTAATGCCAATAGAGTTGGATACATCCAAAGTTCAGTATCCCAAAAAATATGACCGTTATATCCTTGAGACGACAAGCCCATTGGCGCAATACTTTGTCTCGTTTCCGGACGGATAAAAGAATATAAATTATACAAAGCAAATCGCACTCTTTGTTGTGCATCTAAATCTCCTTCAATCTGAATATCCCCTGTATTCCATAAATCCAGCCAGGCTTCTTTATGACGACTCAATAATTTATCGATTCCTTCCTGCAAAGCATATATAGATTGTCTTTCTGATTCGTTCAATGGATCAGTAACATCTTTTGAAGTACAAATACCTCCTGCAATTGCAAATCGATATTTTTTTCCTTTAACTAATTTTTGTTCAAAGCCAACTTCATCTCCATTCTGTTTCAAAATTTCACTTTTACCATCGAAAAGAAATGTTGTAGAAGCCGCAACTTTATATTTCCCCATTAATGTTTCTGCAAGAGTTCCAAAAACAGGCATTAAATACTGATTGTCTTTTAATACTCTAAACTGTTTTTTTATTTGCTTCAACTCATCAGGAACCACCATATAATTAAAGGCTTTTACTTCTATATCCTTAAGAGGTATTATTTCAACAATTGCCATAGCCGAAAAAGGAATAGCTCTATTAGCTAATATTGTATAATTTATTTTAGCCAAATTTTGAAAAGAAAAAGAAGTGGTACTTAAACCTTCTTTCATTGAAATTACCTGATTCCAATTTTCTATATTATTCGATTTAATTTCTTCATTATTTATTGAAAGATGTAAATTTAAAAATTCAATCCCCCGCACAATCCGGCTAATTCCATTTTCAGGGCTTCCATCATAAACACCGTTCAAAATAACATCTTTTGTCCTCAAAGGCGTATCATCTGTAACAATACCTATTTGACCATTACCCATCGTCACCCCAAAATAATTATCTCTTGAATCCGCAAATAAATGCCATTCATTCGTTTTGTTCTGACCAATCCCCATTGAAGTGACTAAAACCATAACAACTAAAAAACCTTTTGAAATCAATTTCATATTTAGAATATTATTATTTCAAGTAAACATATACAATATCTTCTACATTTCTGAAGTAATTAAAAAATCGAAAACGTTTTCGGTAAATCGATAACGTTTTCGATTTCAAATTATTGATTTATTACAAAATGAACTTTAATTTTATGTTATCAGTTTTTTAATCAGTTCTTTTTAAAATAATTTATAACAATAATGAAAGTCAGAATTCCTTTCTGTAATAATTAATTAAATAAAACTGTCATTAATCCTAGTCTATGGAAAATAGTAAAGACAAACTTAGTAGCGCATGTTTTGGAGAAATTTTATTTAAACCGTAATCCTCAAATCCGTCAATTCTGCCTATGCATTAGAAGAACCCTGGCAGTAAAAATGGAAATGTAAATACCAAACTCCAAAACAATGAAATTCATGAACCATTAACAAATCAGCATTAAATGAACAAATCAATAGCACTATCATTTACTAAAGTTAAAACCCTATTGAGACTACTTTTAATTTTTGGATGTATAATTCCAAAAAACAGTATGGCTCAGGAAATAAAATCTCCAACAGAAAAGAAATGGTGGAAAGAAGCGGTTGTATACCAAATATATCCTAGAAGTTTTAAAGACACTGATGGTGATGGAATTGGTGATTTAAAAGGAATAATTTCCAAATTGGATTACATCAAAAGTTTAGGAATTGATGTCGTTTGGTTAAATCCAATCTATGGTTCACCTAATGCCGATAATGGTTATGACATCTCCGATTACCAATCCATTATGACGGAATTTGGAACGATGGAAGATTTTAATACCTTATTAAAAGGCATGCATGAAAGAGGGCTAAAATTAGTTCTGGATTTAGTAGTAAATCACACTTCAGATGAACATAAATGGTTTCAGGAAAGTCGTAAATCACGAAATAATCCATATAGAAACTATTATCACTGGTGG
>JACCDQ010809196.1_pt1 | contig 24891 bp, 22 predicted proteins | sample 7446031 | NCBI WGS metagenome assembly JACCDQ01 (sample SAMN15323442, study PRJNA562643) | freshwater metagenome | isolation source: river surface water | place: USA:Blue River Watershed | collected 2017-08-17 | reverse complement strand
TTTAAATGATTTGATTTAGTTACAACCCATATATTTCCTTTATTATCTTCAACAACACTTGTAACATCATCACTATCTATTGATTGAGAATCTTTAGATTTATAGCTATAATGATAAAATTTAATCTTATCATAAGCACTGGCTTGAGTATTCTCTAATAGTAATTTAGTAACACCATTTTTGGTAGCTACCCAAAGTGTATTATCTATTTTATGGTACAATAGTCCAGTGATTTCTTCCCGATAATTTGTTTTTGCATTCTTTTTTTGATACAAATCAATTTTATGAAACTTTTCAGTATTCCTATCAAAAACATTTAGTCCATTACCTGTTCCAATCCACAAACGTCCATAACTATCTTCTGTTATAACAGTAATTCTATTATTACTAATAGAATTTTGATTGTCTAAAACATTACGATAAACTTCAAATTCGTACCCATCATATTTATTCAAACCATCTATTGTTCCAAACCATAAAAAACCTTCATGATCTTGAAAAATATCAACACAAGTGCTACTTGATAAGCCTTTTGAGGTATCAAAATTTTCAAATTTCAAATTAGAATATTGAGCTTGAGCATAACAAGTAAACAATACAAATAAGAACCCAATTTTATTTTTTATTTTCATTTTATTTCTTTCCCAAAACTTTAAATAACTTCCAGGATTACAGTTAATAGTATCAAAAATAAGTAATTTAAAAACGAAAATCACTCGCTTAAATATTCTTTTTTAAGTTTGTTTTTTGATATTTCATTTGTATGTAAGAAAAAAAAAGCAGAATTTTCATTTCATATATCTAAAACGCTTCTTCATAAAAAAATTAGAGCAAAAAACGATATTGTCTTTTACTCTAATTTAAATGATTTCTTTTTGAAATTATCGTCCAAAATCATCCTGCAAACGAACAATATCATCTTCGTTTGACGGATTTTCCGGATCAGTATGTTGCCAAATTTCAGCGACAATTCCCCAGGAATCTAAACCTATCAAACGGTGACGTTCGCCTTTATCCATTTGAATAAAAGTCCCTTGATTTAGCTGCTGAAGTTCCCCCTCCTCATCATTAGCACTTGTTTTTACACCAACTGATCCCGAAAGAATAGTCCAAATCTCAGCTCTTCTAAAGTGATATTGCCAAGACAAACGTTTATTGGGTGCCACAACCAAAATCTTTGGACTCAACTTATTGGTAATCTGAATTTCCGACATTTCAAGATGCTGGAAAAATTTGGCAGCAAAAGCTTGGGCTTGTTTTTCATCAATAACAAAAAAACCTCCCCAAGGACGAGTTTGATCTTGTTGTACCACGTCAAAATTTTCACTTTTTAAGAATGCCGCAATCTGTTCAAAAACAATGTCTTTTGCTAATTCTTTAGATAAATTAAATTCCATTCTATCGTTTGTTTTTATTTAGTGCTAATATCAAATATTTAAGGAGATAAAATTATTCATTTAAAATAGACTAACCGTTCTGAACTATACTGAGTATTGAAAACTTTTACAAGAAAATTAATATTAATAAAACTTAGTATCTACTCTAATATACCCGCTATTGGATGCTTTATCACAGTCCGGTTACGGTTTTACCATACCATAAGGACAGGAAGATCCAATGAATACATTTCCCAAACCTTCGGAACCAATCAAAGGATCCACCAATTGATGGTACTGGCTATGCGCCTTAAATGGTTGTCTAAAAGCAGTAAAACCAATGGCATAGAAAAAGACCTTTACCCTTTTATTTTTATTCCTGAAATTCTTGTCTGTAGTGATTGGCACCATATTTTTTTAAATAAAAGATTCTATTCTTTATTTTTTTACAGCCTCCAATTTATCCGGGAAAGCCGATTTCCCTTCCAGATTGTTTATCGTTAATGTGTCTACATTTTTACTTTCGACAGCATATGAAAAATAATCCGGCTTGTTCTTTCCCCATTGTACGGAACAGTTTTGTATTTTGATACTTTCTGCCGAATCAAAATAAAAACCGGAGGTACTTCCTTTTACAAAACCTTCCACATTTGACGGACGACGGTCATAAACACCACCTGGGTTAGTACTTGTTTTATCAATAAAAACACTCACATTATCAAAAACAATAGTACTGATTTTGTCTTTGGATTCCGCACTCACAAAAGCTCCATTTTCACCGACACATTGAATATTCGTGAAATAAATATTACTTATTTTACCCACTTTGCCTTCGGTTGCCCCTTTTGGAAAACGCCAGTTTGCATCCTTATGATTGCCCTTGGCACGGCTGAAAGCGGTTACATAAATTGGCTCTGCCTTACCCCACCAGGTATCGGTAGACAAACGCCCTTCGATAATCATGTTAGAAAAAATCACATCACTGACCGTCCCTTCATCACGGTTTTGAATTCCAACACCCCGATTACTGTTTTTTATAATGCAATTATTAAACACAACCTGCTTAATGACGTCCATATTTTCTGAACCAATCTTGATAGCACAGCTGCTGCTGGTCATCGTGCAGTTAGTCACCGTGATGTTTTCGCAGGCACCAAATTCTTCAAATTCCCTTCTGTTTTTCAAACAAATACAATCATCCCCACTTTCAATATAACAATCACTAATACGGACATTTTTAGAATGATCTAAGTCGATCCCGTCACTATTACGCACTTTCAGGCTGTTCAACAAAGTAATCCCACTAATTACGACATCGTTACACCCCACCAGATGAACGGTCCAATACGCCGAATTCCCAATATGAACATCTTTTATCCTGATATTTTTTCCGCCAATAATTGTCAACACATGGGGCCTTGGATCTAAAACGTTAAAAGGTTTCAATACATACGAATCGGCCAATTCCTCTCCCATGAAAGAAATGCCGTTACCATCTATTTTACCCGTACCGCTAATGCTAAAATTTTCTATGTTTTCACCACCAATCCATATGGTTCCTTCTCCGGGATTGGTACGAAAAGCACTTTTGGTATATAATTTTTCGTCTGGACTTGCCAAAATTGTAGCACCACCTTCTATATGAAGATCAATTCCTGATTTGACATTAAATGGCCCTGTCAAAAAGGTAAACGGAGCCGGTATAAGTACTCTTCCCCCTGTTTTACTGCAGGCGTCTATTGCTTTTTGGATGGCCACGGCATCATTGGTTTTACCATCTCCTTTGGCTCCATATTTTTTGACATCATATATTTTCTGTGCCCCAGCATTCAGTGATACACTTAAAACAAACAGAGCAATTATATATTTCTTTAGCATGTGTTTTTTATATTTTTATAGTTCAACAGCATCGTTGAGAAAATTACAAAATCAGATTTTAGATAGTGTAATTTATTTTAAATGCTATAGATTATTTTTAAATGGCGGTCATAGAACGGACAATGCCTTCTTCCAATCCTCTCAATTCGGCAAGCCCCCTTAATCTTCCGATACAGGAATAGCCCGGATTTGTTTTTTTATGCAAATCATCTAACATCTGGTGTCCGTGATCCGGTCTCATAGGAATACTTGCATCCTTTCTGCCTTCGATATTTCTGCGATTTTGTTCCATCGCTATTGCTTTAACAATGGTAAACATATCTACATTGCCTTCCAGATGATTGGCTTCATAAAAATTTCCAAATTCGTCTCTTTGTGTACTTCTTAAATGGATGAAATGTACCCTGTCGGCAAATCGTTGAAACATTTGTTCTAAATTATTTTCAGGAATTACCCCAAGCGAACCGGTACAAAAAGTGATTCCATTGTTTCTACTGGGAACTTGCTCAAAAATATAAGCATAATCGTCCTCTGTACTCACGACTCTTGGTAACCCTAAAATTTGATACGGCGGATCATCGGGATGAATACACATTAATACTCCGTTTTGTTCTGCAACAGGAATAATTTCCTGTAAAAAGGAAACCAAATGCTGTTTTAATTTAACAGCATCTATAACAGCATAGGTATTTAAAACATCTTGAAACTGCTCCAGTGTATAGCCTTCTTCGGCACCCGGCAAACCGGCGATTATGTTTTTTATCAGTTTGGTTTTATCTTCATCAGTTAACGAATCAGCATACTCTTTTGCTTTGTTTTTCTGAACTTCCGTATATTCGTTTCCTGCGTTAGGTCTTTTCAACAAATACAAATCAAATGCCGCAAAAGCAGTCGTATCAAAACGCAACGCTCGTGATCCATCTTCCACTTCATAATCCAGAGAGGTTCTGGTCCAGTCTAAAACAGGCATAAAATTATAACACACTATAGAAATGCCGCAGCTTGCTAAATTTTGAATACTTTGTTTATAATTTTCTATGTATTGTTTGTAGTTTCCTGTTTGCGTTTTAATATTTTCATGAACGGGAATAGACTCGACCACAGACCATCTTAATCCTTTTTTTTCTATTTCATTTTTTCTTTTTATGATTTCATCAACAGGCCAGACTTCACCATTAGGAATATGATGCAGAGCCGTAACAATTCCTGTGGCTCCTGTTTGTTTGATGTCTTGCAAGGTAACGGAATCATTGGGTCCGAACCATCTCCAAGTTTGTGTCATTTTCATACTAACTATTTTTTATTTCAACTTTTTATACTCCACTATACACCGAAAAACCACCGTCTATGGTTACTTTTGTTCCTGTAACAAATTTGGAGGCATCACTTAACAGCCATACCAATGCTCCTATGAGTTCATCCGGATTTCCAAAACGGTTAAAAGGCGTATTCTGAATGACCAGATTACCTCTTTCTGTCAAACTTCTGTCCGCATTGGTCAAAAGTGTTCTGTTTTGTTCGGTTAGAAAAAAACCTGGGACTATCGCATTCATTCGTATTTTATCTCCAAATCTTTTGGCCATTTCTACCGCAAACCATTTGGTATACGAATCAATGGCTGATTTTGCCAGACTGTAACCTAATACTTTTGTAATAGCATGATCTGACGAAACTGACGAAATATTTACAATACTTCCGGAACCATTTTTTTTGATTGCTTCACCAAAAATTTGTGTAGGTAAAAGAGTCCCAAATAAATTCAACTGCATCACTTCTTGTAAGGCCTGCATATTCAATTGAAAAATATCCTGATCAGGCTGTACAACCGCTCCCGGCATATTGCCTCCTGCAGCATTGACCAATCCGTCAACTTTACCGTATGCAGAAATAACTTTTTCTAAAGCATTTAAAAGATCCTGCTCATTTGTTACATCGGCAATTAACGCTATGGCTTCGCCTCCCTTATGCCTAATGGCGGCCACTCTCTCATTGGCGACTTTTTCATTTCTCCCTAATACACCCACAATACCGCCGGCATCAGCGATACCATTTACAAAAGATTCTCCTAATATTCCGGTTGCCCCGGTTACTACTATTACTTTTCCTTTTAATGAAAACTCGTTTTTCAAAACTCTTATTTTTAAAATTTAATCAATTATTCTTTAACACCGATCACTTCTAATATATGCTGAAAATTATTACCAAAAAACAGTATATAAAGCGACCAATATCCCGCTGATAATAAATGAACTCACAATAAATTCCGAAGATACTTTAAATAAGGCGGTGTCAACTTCAATTTTATGTTCATCGGTTACCGGATGGGGCTTCATCAAACTAATTCCCACCATTATAAATACGATTGAAAAGAACGCAATCGTCATTCGGTCTAAAAAAGGATAGTCCGGAAAAGCACCATTAGTCCACATGGGAAGGAACTTTAAAACCGCAGAAATAGGTACTGTCAACGAAGCCCCTGTAAGCGCTGCCGAAGCTGTCGTTTTTTTCCAAAACATTCCCAATAGAAATATAGCCAGAACTCCCGGTGAAAAGAAACCAACATACTCCTGTATGAACTGAAAAGCCTGATCTAATGATTTTAATGCCGGAGCCACAAGTGCCGCAATAAACATGGCCACAACAACGACCAATCTTCCGATAAATACTAAATTCTTCTCTGTTGCAGTTGTATTGAAATATTTTTTATAGATATCTAATGAAAAAATCGTGGAAATACTATTGGCTTTACCCGCTAAAGAGGCAACTATTGCGGCTGTCAAAGCAGCCAAAGCTACTCCTTTTAATCCCGCTGGCAATAAATTCATCAAGGTAGGATAAGCATGATCGGGTTTTAATACTCCCGAAGCATCAACCATTTCGGCTTGAAACATACCATTCTGATGCATTACATACATGGCGATTCCCGGTAAAACTGCAATAAGAGGAACTAATAATTTTAAAAAAGCAGCAAACAATATCCCTTTACGGGCTGTTTTTAAATCGGCTCCCAAAGTTCTTTGGACAATATACTGATTACATCCCCAATACGCCAAATTATTGATTAACATCCCTCCTATTAAAACAGACATCCCCGGGAGCTCCGCATAATGAGGACTCGATTTATCAAAAATCATATGCAGGTGATCCGGCGCTTCCTTTCCTATGATGACTAGACCTTTAAAAATATCTTTCCCAAATCCAAACTGCTCTGACAACAGTGTTAGTGACAAATAAGTTGTAACCAAACCTCCAAGAATCAACACGACAACTTGAAAAATATCAGTATACCCAATTACTTTCATCCCTCCTAATGTTACGATAACCGAGAACAAACTTAGCGCTATAACACTAAACTCAAAACTCACCGGTGCAATAGATGAAATCGCCAAAGCACCTAAATAAATAATGGAAGTCAGATTTACAAAAACATAGATTAACAACCAGATTATTGCCATTATGGTACTAACGGTTTGATTGTATCTCTTTGCCAAAAACTGTGGCATCGTAAATATCTTATTGTTCAGGTATATCGGAATAATAAATATGGCAACTAAAATTAATGTGGCAGCTGCCATCCATTCGTAAGAAGCAATAGCCAGTCCGAGCGCAAAACCAGAACCACTCATTCCTATAAAATGCTCTGCAGAAATATTAGACGCTATCAGCGAAGCTCCAATAGCCCACCAGGTAAGTGAACCTTCGGCTAAAAAATAATCTTTGGAGGAGGTAGCCGTTTTTTTCTTTTTTCTATAAATATACATTCCGTAAGAGGACACTAATACGAAATAAATAAGAAATACAATATAATCTGCATTTTGTAGAGGGTTCATAGTTAAATGGTTTATAATTAGTTATCAGATAAAAATGTTTCGCCTCAGGTTTAAATCCTAAAGCTAAACAAATTCTTATAGTTTCAAAGTGGCAGGCAAATATTTAGCCAACAACCCTTCGTAATAAGGTCTCAATTCTTCCCAATTTGGAGGTGTGGGACTCTTAGAGTACAAATCGTAAGGATTGAATAAAGCCACCCACTTAAACATTTCGTGATCATGTGCATCCATCAAATGATGATATGCCTGCTCCCTGTGCTGGGAATAAAATGAATGGTACCGCAACATATATAATGCCGGTTCCGGTAAATAATCCTTAACCATATGATACACATATTCATCATGTCCCCAAGACATGTGAACATTTTTCAAACCACAATTCGGACTATAAACGCCGTATTTGGTATTGTAACGTTCATCATGATAATCCGGATTTTCTTTAAAGAATTCAGCATAAATAATTTTATCCGAAAAAGCGCAGCCTACAGGAAAAGTATCTCCTACAACGGCCCATTGCGGTTCACCAAAAAGACAAAGCACCTTACCCATATCATGCAGCAAACCTACCAACACCATCCAATCCGGATGCCCGTCTTTTCGAATCGCTTCTGAAGTTTGCAGTAAATGTTGAAACTGGTCCAAATCGGTATCCGGATCAGAGTCGTCTACCAGCTGATTCAAAAACTGGAACGCTTCCATAATCGGCATTTCCTTTTTATCAAATTTCAAGAAGTTTTTTTCTTTTTCTAAAACAAAATCATACGTTTGGTAGCTATGGTTCAGTCTATAAAATTCCTTAACCCCATCTCGGGCCGGAGCCTCATAATCCCTGTAAGCCTCAGTAGCTTTTGCCGTAGCAATGGCTTCCGGATCCGGATATCGCTCTAATAAATTATCCTCCCATAAATCAAGATGGGTTAACGGACTTAACTCCTTTTCATTAAATTCTTTTTTTGAATTTTCCATACTGCTTTTTTATAGTTAAACGTTATTTTTTTAAAACAAATTCATTTGGTAAAATACCAGCTCCATATTCGGAGCTGGCATTAACCTCATAACTAAATAGTAACCAATAAAATGCCAACAAACAGAGCATTTACTTTTCAAAACTGAACTTCAGGTTTATGCTATCCATACGCTCTACAACGAATTCATTCATATCCATAAATTTCAATATTCCTTTTTGCATCAACCCAAAAACAATGCAATAGAGATTCTTTTTGACGTTAATTAATATCTTTTGTTTTTTCTTAGCTGGTAATCGTTGTGGTGTACGCCCCGTCTACTTATTCTTTTTTTCTAAACTTCAACACCCCAAAACATCTATATGTCTGTTTTTAAATACCATACCATTTGGTAAAAACCTATAAACACCCCAGTAGATTTACTTAAATTTGATATAAAAGCTATTATCATAAAAAAAATGTAATCGGTTACGCAAACCTAAATATTAATTTTTAATAAAAAAATAAAAAAGCATAAAACATAAAAAAATTATAAAAAAACTACAATTATCGTAATTTTAATCTTATAATACAGTAATAAACATAAAGGCAAATCCCAAAACAAGAGATAAAAAGCGGTAAATTTTAAAAAATGGTTATACATTAGCCTAAAAATGTAACCGATAACATTAAATTTGTAGTTGTATTTATAAAATCCTTAATTTTACCAATTGTAGAAAATAATAAACCTTAAAATGAGTAAAAAGACGACAATTTATGATATTGCAAAAAAACTCAATATAACTGCCGCCACAGTCTCCAGAGCCTTAAACAACAATCCTAAAATTGGGGCTAAAACCTGCAAGCTAGTTCTGGAAACCGCAGCACAAATGAATTACAAACCAAACAAATTTGCTTTAGCGCTTCAAGGCGGAAAAACGGGTAACGTAGGCGTTATCATCCCCCGCATTGACATGAATTTCTTTTCCTCTATCATTCGCGGTATTGAAGAAGAATTGCAACCAAAAGGATATCAGGTTATTATATGTCAAACCCGTGAAGATGAAAAAAGAGAGATCGAGAACATCAACACACTTCTAAATGCCCAGGTTGACGGTATCCTGATGTCATTTTCTAAATTTACAGAGGAAAATGAACCAATCATAAAGAGCATTATCAAAAAAAATGTGCCTTTACTATTTTTTGACAGAAAAAAATATATAGAAAACGTAAGTTCGATAACCATCAATGACTTTGAAGGAGGATATATTGCTACCAAACACCTTATTGATGAAGGATGTACCCGTATTGCCCATTTATCGGGTGATCCATCTGTAGACATTTACGAAAGTCGATTGGAAGGATACAAACAGGCATTGCTCGATAGCGGCATACCGTTCGATGAAAACTATGTCATACAAACCAAAAGTAATATCGAAGCCGGAGCCTTGGCCACCGAAAAACTTCTAAAATTGCCAAATCCGCCAGATGCAATATTTTCAGCAAGTGATTTTGCCGCCTTAGGGGCTATTCAAGAGTTGAAAGCACAAGGGATAAAAATTCCGGATGATTTTTGTGTCGTGGGATTCGGTAATGAACTGTTTACCAAATACATGGAACCTTCCTTATCCTCAATTGACCAATTCCCACTTGAAATGGGAAAAATGACTGCCAACGTATTTTTGGAACAGATTAACAATACGGAGAACTTCAAAATAGAAAAAAAGGTCGTATTAAATCCCGAATTACACATTAGAAAATCATCTTCCAGACAGTCAATCCGATAAATGTATCCTACAAAATACTCCTTAAAAAAAAAGAGTAAGGCAACCGATTACATTATTTAATCTTTTACTCAGAATCATCGGTTTATTTTGCTGTTTGTAAAGCAATCGATTTATTTCTACATTCAAAACTCCTGAAAAATATTGCTAATGATTGCTGCCGAATATTTACTCGAAATCTTTTTTATAAAAGAAGGAAAATCAATATGGGATTGATCATCGGCTGTATCTGAAATGGTTCGTATAATACTGAAAGGAATTTCATACTCATAACAAACTTGGGCAACCGATGCCCCTTCCATTTCCACACAAAGTACCTCCGGCAATTGTTCGTTAAGAATATTCTTTTGCTTATTACTTGAAAAAAACTGATCCCCACTTGCGATATCCCCCAAAAACAACTGGGGTTGATATACATTAAATTTTGTCAATGATGCTTCACCAATAACTTCATGCAGGCTCTCACTTTCGATTAACGCATTTATGGCTTTGGAGACGATGGTCAAATGAGTGGCATCACTTTCTAAATAGATTTGGGAAAGAAGCGGGATTTCATATTGTTTCATCAACGGCCGGGCATCCATATCATGCTGAATGAGTCTTTTTGCCAAAACAATATCGCCTATTTTTAATGCTGGACTGATTGCTCCGGCCACGCCCGTAAAGAGTAATTCCGTAATTTGAAATTCATGAATCAATGTCGTTACCGTTGTCGCGGCTGCTACTTTACCCCATCTCGAAAAGACTACTATGGTATCAATCCCATTTATTTGTCCTGAAAAATAGGTTCGTTTTCCTATTTCTATCACTTTACAGTTACTCAATAAGGCTACCACCCCATCAATTTCCTCGGGCATAGCTCCCATGATTCCAATTGTTCTTCTTTTCATAATCACATCTAATGAAACACAAAGCAAATCAATAAAACTAAAGCTTACAACAGTTTGCACTTATATTTTATATCCGTTGACCGTACTATTTAATTTTAAACCATAAAAAAACGGAACAAGAAGAACCTGTTCCGTTTTTAGTATCTAAAAATCAGCTAAATAATCCCGATTAGCTTCTGATTAATTTTCTGTATTTCAAACGTTTTGGTGTTAAATCACCACCCAAACGTTTCTTCTTGTTTTCTTCGTAATCAGAAAATCCTCCTTCAAAATAATACACTTCAGAATTTCCTTCAAAAGCTAAGATATGTGTACAAATTCTATCTAAGAACCATCTGTCGTGTGAAATCACTACAGCGCATCCTGCAAAATTTTCCAAACCTTCTTCTAAAGCTCTCAAGGTATTTACATCCAAATCATTCGTAGGCTCATCCAGCAACAATACGTTTCCTTCCTCTTTCAAAGTCATCGCCAGGTGTAAACGGTTACGCTCCCCTCCGGATAACATTGAAACTTTTTTATTCTGGTCGCTACCTCCAAAATTGAATCGGCTTAAATAAGCACGGGAATTCACTTGGCGGCCTCCCATCATAATTAATTCCTGTCCGTCACAGAAGTTTTCCCAAATCGATTTGTCTGGATTGATATTCGAATGTGATTGGTCAACATAAGCAATTTTCACGGTGTCCCCGATTAAAAACTCACCCGCATCCGGTTTTTCTTCTCCCATAATCATTTTGAAAATCGTTGATTTACCGGCACCGTTCGGTCCGATAATTCCAACAATTCCAGCCTGAGGCAATTTAAAATTCAAATTGTCGTATAATAATTTATCCCCAAAGGCTTTAGCTACATTTTTAGCTTCGATGACATTGGTTCCCAAACGAGGACCATTTGGAATATAGATTTCCAGATTTTCATCCAATTGTTTTTGGTCTTCGTTCAATAACTTATCATAGTTTTGCAAACGGGCTTTTTGTTTGGTTTGACGGCCTTTTGCTCCTTGACGCACCCAGTCCAACTCACGCTCCAACGTTTTTCTTCGTTTTGAAGCCACTTTTTCTTCCAAAGCCATACGGTTTGATTTTTGGTCTAACCAAGAAGAATAATTTCCTTTCCAAGGAATTCCTTCCCCTCTATCCAATTCCAAAATCCAACCCGCTACATTATCCAAGAAATAACGGTCGTGTGTCACGGCGATAACCGTTCCCGCATATTGTGCCAAGTGTTGTTCTAACCAAAGTACACTTTCTGCGTCTAAGTGGTTGGTAGGTTCATCCAAAAGCAAGATATCCGGTTGTTGCAACAACAAACGGCATAAAGCCACACGACGGCGCTCCCCTCCAGATAAATTTTTGATTGGAGTATCTCCTTCCGGAGTGCGCAAGGCATCCATTGCAATTTCCAGTTTGGTGTCGATTTCCCAAGCTCCCAATGCATCGATTTTATCCTGCAGCGCCGCTTGACGATCCATTAGCTTGTCCATTTTATCCGCATCTTCATAGTTTTCCGGAAGACCAAATAAATCATTAATTTGATTGTATTCTTCCAAAACAGCCATAGTTTCAGCAACACCTTCTCGAACAATTTCGATAACGGTTTTTGTATCGTCAAGAATAGGCTCCTGCTCTAAATAACCCACAGAATAACCCGGAGAAAAAACAACATCTCCCTGATAGTTTTTATCTACTCCGGCAATAATCTTTAATAATGAAGATTTTCCCGAACCATTTAAACCTAAAATACCAATTTTAGCTCCATAAAAGAAACTCAAATAGATATCTTTTAATACTTGTTTGTTACTGCTTGAATACGTTTTACTCAATTTTGACATTGAGAATATTACTTTCTTATCGTCTGCCATTATATATTAAAATTAAAAATTCAACATTAAATTTATTATACCCTACCTTTTAGCGAACTAAAAACCCAGGCATTTGCCAAAAAACCGACACCTACAGCAGCAAATCCCCAGCCCGCAACATCATCATACCGGAAAGCTCCTAAGCCTATCAGTAATAATCCCATTACAATCATTATAAAAGTGGCCCATCCTAAAATGGTATTCTTATTCATTCCCATATTTGTGGTGTTTTTTAAAAGGGCAAATATCGCTATTTTTTGCTGCTAATTAAATATTTTATACAGCATTTCTCTTAACAAATCCGAATTGGAAAGGGCATTCGCACCAACGCCTTTACTTTTCACGTCAATATCGCGCAAAGCAGCCACAATAGCACTTACTTTTCGCATCGGGTAATTCTTGATAGCCACATCATACTCCTTCAAAAAAAATGGGTTTACCCCCAAAACTGCTGCGACATTTTTTGGGTTTTTATCTTTGAGTCCATGGTATTTTAACAATTGTACGAAGAAACCAAAAACCAGACCTGTCGTAACCACCATCGGATTTTCTTTGGGATTATTGGCGAAATTTTCTGCTATTTTATACGCTTTCAACTGGTTGCGCTCCCCTATGGCTTTTCGCAATTCAAAAACGTTATAATCCTTGCTGAATCCAATGTTTTCTTCAATGGCTGCAGGCGTTATGGTGCTCCCTTGAGGCAAAATAATCTGTAATTTTTCGAGTTCATTGTTTATCTTACTCAAATCGGTTCCTAAAAACTCTACCAACATGGCAGCCGCTTTGGGTTCGATTGCATACTTTTTACCGGACAAAACCCGTTTAATCCAGTCGCCAACCTGGTTTTCGTATAATTTTTTACTTTCGTAAACTACACCATTTTTTGCAATGGCTTTGGTTGACTTTTTACGTTTATCCAAAGTTTTATATTTGTAGCACATTACCAAAACCGTTGTCGGCATTGGATTTTCAGCATAACTCTCAATCTTGTCAATGGTACGACTCAAATCCTGTGCTTCCTTAACAATCACCACCTGACGCTCTGCCATCATCGGATAACGCTTGGCAGTAGAAACAATATCCTCTATAGTGACATCTCTTCCGTACAAAACGGTCTGATTGAATCCTTTTTCTTCCTCAGACAACACGTTTTCCTCAATATAATCAGATAATTTATCAATATAATAAGGCTCTTCTCCCATCAAAAAATAAATCGGTTTGATGTTACCGCTCTTTATATCATTTACAATTTTTATGACTTCGTCCATTATTCCAGTATTCAGTATTCAGTCGCAGTATTCAGTCTCCATGCTATAAATATCGAGAACTTTAAATCTGAAACCTCAAACTATTTTATATTTTTGCTCCATGCAAAAACTCAATTTTCAGTTGTATAACTTTCGATTCAAAAATAGCGAAAATAAAGTGTCTATTTTTGATGAAATCAGGAAAAAATTTATCATCCTGACTCCCGAAGAATGGGTGCGTCAGCATGTGGTGCAATTTTTATTAGAAGATAAAAAATACCCAAAATCATTGATAAACGTTGAAAAAGTATTAAAAGTCAACGGATTACGAAAAAGATATGATGTGGTCGTTTTTAATCCGGATGGTTCCATTTTTATTTTAATTGAATGCAAAGCACCTGAAATTAAAATTGCCCAAACCACTTTTGACCAGATTGCACGCTACAATATGACGATGAAAGCGGAATATTTGATGGTGACCAACGGACTGAATCATTACTTTTGCCAAATGGACTATGAGAATGAAAAATATGAGTTTTTAAGGGCGCTTCCTGATTTCAATTCACAAAAAACAATTCAATTTTAAACCAAAATATTCTTTTGAAAAATATAGCTGTAGTCATACTCAACTGGAACGGAGTACAATTATTAGAACAATTTTTACCTGCTTTAATCCAATATTCCCCGGAAGCCGATATTTATGTTGCTGATAATGCTTCAACCGATACCTCGATAGCCTTTGTTCAACAAAATTTTCCTTCAGTTAAAATAGTACAAAACGACAGTAATTATGGTTTTGCACAAGGATATAATGAAGCCTTAAAACACATTGATGCGCCTATTTATGCATTAGTGAATTCGGATATTGAAGTGACTGAAAACTGGCTACAACCTATTCGTATTACTTTCGAGAACGAACCACAAACCGCTATCATCCAACCTAAAATATTAGATTACAAAAACAAAGCTTATTTTGAATACGCCGGTGCAGCGGGCGGTTTCTTGGACAAATATGGTTATCCATATTGTCGTGGTCGGATTTTTGAAACAATCGAAAAAGACAACGGCCAATATGATGATGCATGTGAAATTTTTTGGGCATCAGGAGCTTGTTTTTTTATCCGAAGTGGCGTTTACAAAGAATTGAATGGTTTTGACGATGATTTTTTTGCCCATCAGGAAGAAATTGATTTGTGCTGGCGAACAATTAATAAAGGTTATACCATAAAATACAATCCAAAATCGGTGGTGTATCATGTGGGTGGTGCTACCTTACAACAAGGCAATCCGAAGAAAACCTTTTTGAATTTCAGGAATTCATTATTGATGCTAACCAAAAATTTGCCCGCTGCAAGTCTCTTCTGGATTTTATTCTGCCGGATGATTTTAGACGGAATTGCAGGAATGCAATTTATTTTACAGGGAAAATTTGCTCATTTTTTTGCAATAATCAAAGCTCATTTTTCTTTTTACAGTTTATTTTCAAATACTTATAAAAAAAGAGGTACTTTTCAAACCAAAAGATACTATCGGGCTAAAAGCATCGTTTTTACTTACTATATAAAAGGCGGCAAGGTTTTTGTAAAATAAAATTAACAAAAAATTATACCAAATAATTAATCTTTAAAAACTAAATTTGTAAAAATCAATAACATTAAAATTTATGAAAAAAATAGTATTAGCTCTATCCGTACTAGCACTTTTAACGTCATGTGTTTCTAAAAAAAAATATGCCGATTTAGAAGCCCGTAACAAAGAAACCCAAGATTTATTGAATTCTTGTACTGTAAAATTAAATTCTTGTCTTGAAGAAAAAGCAGGACTTACTGCATCAGTTGCCGGTTTAAAAGAACATAATGAAACTTTGATTACTACCTCTAAGAATTTAACGATGTTGACTTCTAAAGGAGCTGAAAACCTGGAAAAATCATTGGAAAGTTTGAAAGAGAAAGATTTAAAAATCTCCAGATTACAAGACGCTTTAACTAAAAAAGACAGTGTAACATTAGCATTAGTATCCAGTTTAAAAGGAAGTGTTGGTCTTAATGATCCGGATATTGAAATCAATGTAGAAAAAGGCGTAGTTTATATCTCTATCGCTGACAAATTGTTATTCAAAAGCGGAAGCTACAATGTAACGGAAAGAGCGAAAGAAATTTTGGCTAAAGTGGCAAAAGTAGTAAACGACAAACCTGATTTCGAATGTATGGTGGAAGGTCATACAGACAATGTTCCTTACGTAGGAAACGGTGTTTTATTGGACAACTGGGATTTAAGTGTGAAACGTTCTACTTCAATCATCCGTGTGTTGACAAACGACTTGAAAGTTAACCCGGCTCAAATGATTGCTGCAGGTAGAAGTTCTTACGTTCCTTTGGTTGAAAACAACAGTGCTGAAAACAGAGCCCGCAATAGAAGAACCCGTATCATTGTATTGCCTAAAATCGATCAATTCTATGATATGATTGAAAAAGAAATGAAAAAACAAAAACAATAGTTTTTAGTTTTTCTAACATATAACTAAAAACGTCCCGATAATTCGGGACGTTTTTTTTTATGTTATGGATACAATAAAAGTGAGGAATGCTAATTTAATACATAACTGGCTAAAACATTATGAACATCATAGACGTTCACCGATTTATTAAACTGTTTTTTGATACTTGGTTGTTGTTCACTTGAAATCCAAATTTTCAATTCGGCTTCCAGGTCGAAAGTACCTGCGGTTTCAATACTAAATCTGGAAATACTTTTGTAGGTAATCGATTTATACTCGATTTTACTGCCTGTAAAACCTTGTTTGTCAACTAAAATTAATCTTTTGGTTGTAAAAATAAAGACATCTCGGATAAGCTTAAAACCAAGTTCTATTTCTTCGCCTTCAATTAATAACTTCCCGTACTCTTTCTTTAATTCCTCTTGACTTACTGATCCTGCGTTCCCCAGTATTGCTGAAAATAATCCCATATTATATTGTGTTAGGTTTTGAATGAATTCACTTGCCTAGCTAAAATATAAAATACTAATTACAAATCATACATTATGAGAAGATTCCTCCTTCTGAATAAAAACTTTGGGACGTGTAAACTTCCCTGATTACTGACACCTAAATAATATCGACATCTCCTTTTCCTTCTCTGACCACAACAGGTTCGTAACCAGACAAATCAATAATAGTAGAACCCACATTGTCCCCATAACCACCATCGATCACAATATCGACCAGGTTTTGCCATTTTTCGAAAATCAATTCGGGATCGGTGGTATATTCAATCACATCATCCTCATCCCGTATGGAAGTAGAAACAATCGGATTCCCTAATTGACGCACAATTTCCAACGCAATGGAATTGTCGGGAATACGAATCCCGACCGTGGTTTTCTTTTTGAATTCTTTCGGTAAATTATTGTTTCCCGGTAAGATAAAGGTATAAGGACCCGGCAACGCTCTTTTCAAAATCTTAAAAGTGGCGGTGTCAATTTGTTTCACGTAATCGGATAAATTGCTCAAATCATGGCAAATAAAAGAGAAATTGGCTTTTTCCAGTTTCACTCCTTTGATTTTCGCAATGCGCTCCAAGGCTTTCGTATTGGTAATATCACAACCCAAGCCATAAACGGTGTCCGTTGGATAAATCACCAAACCGCCTTCTCTCAACACCTTTACCACTTTGGCAATAGCTGCCTCGGAGGGTTTGTCTTCGTATATTTTGATAAATTGTGCCATTTTTTTTAGAATAAAGGGATAGTGAAAAGAAAAAAGACCAAAGTCTAAATTTTGAACTTCTATGTAATTTAAGAAAATTTGAGGAAATAATCTGGTTATTTTAAAGGGAATTATACTTTGCTTTGAAAATTATTTTACTCTACTTCCTTATCCAATAATATCCAACTTTGCAAATCGTAACAACAACTTTTTGATACCTCCTACTTCAAATTTGATTTCGGCTTTTTTATCGGCTCCTACTCCTTCCAGATTTAATACCTGGCCTTTACCAAAACGCTCGTGCATCACCACATTTCCAATAACTAATTTATTGTCAAACAAATTGGCTGCACCCGAAGCCGTACTGTTTCCGGTAACGGGCTTTAATTTTCTGATATTGACATCCGATTTATGTTCATTATCAGTAACGTATTTAGGCGGTGTTCCTGCAACAGGTTTGGCCAAACGCAATTTAGACTTGTCTACATCGCCAAAAATATCTTTATCAATCATCGATTTATAACGATAATTACTTTCGGCCGGAGTCAGATATTCTAAATACTGTCCGTCAATCTCTTCAATAAAACGAGACGGTTCACTGTCGGTCAATTTTCCCCAACGGTAGCGGGATTGTGAATACGTGAGGTATGCCTGATGTTCCGCACGGGTTAAGGCCACATAAAACAAACGACGCTCTTCTTCGAGTTCACTTCGGGTACTCATACTCATAGCACTCGGAAACAAATCTTCTTCCATTCCCACCACAAAAACATGCGGAAATTCCAGTCCTTTGGCTAAGTGAATGGTCATCAAGGCTACACGGTCTTCATCACTGGTATCTTTGTCTAAATCGGTCGCCAAAGCCACATCTTCCATAAACTCGGATAAGGCACCACGGGCTCCGTCAATTTCCTTTTGCCCCTCGGTAAAATCCTTGATTCCGTTTAATAATTCTTCTATATTCTGAATTTTTGCCATTCCTTCGGGCGTAGCATCTTTTTTCAATTCCTGAACCAATCCTGTTTTTTTAGAAACGTGGTCGGTAATATAAAAAGCATCCTGATTCTCATTAATTACCTGAAAACTCTGGATCATGGTCACGAAATCTTTCAATTTTTGCTTGGTTCCCGCATTCAGTTTCAAATCAATCCGGTCGATATTTTGCATCACTTCAAATATCGAACGCTTGTAATGATTAGCCGCTACTGTCAGTTTTTCAATGGTAGTATCTCCGATACCTCTTGCCGGGTAATTAATAACACGCATCAACGCTTCCTCATCTTTGGGATTAAGCACCAATCGTAAATAACACAAGATGTCCTTGATTTCTTTTCTTTGATAGAAAGACAAACCACCGTAAATGCGATACGGAATATCGCGTTTTCTCAAGGCATCTTCCATCGCACGGGATTGGGCATTGGTCCGGTACAAAATAGCAAAAGCACCATTATGCAATTGGTTTTGCATTTTCTGTTCAAATATCGTACTGGCCACAAAACGCCCTTCTTCGGCATCGGTCAAACTGCGGTGGACTTTTATTTTTGGTCCAAAATCATTGGCCGTCCAAACAATTTTGTCCAGCTTGGTTTTATTTTTATCGATGATGGTATTGGCCGCTTCGACAATATTTCGGGTCGAACGATAATTTTGTTCCAATCGGAAGGTCTTTACGCCTTCATAATCTTTCTGGAAATTCAGAATGTTATTAATATTGGCACCGCGAAACGCATAAATACTTTGCGCATCATCTCCCACCACACAAATATTCTGAAATTTATCCGATAACGCACGTACAATCAAATATTGGGAATGGTTGGTATCCTGGTACTCATCTACCAGAATGTAACGAAAACGGTTTTGGTATTTGGCTAAAACTTCCGGAAAACGGGTTAACAATTCATTGGTTTTCAACAACAAATCATCAAAATCCATGGCTCCCGATTTAAAGCAACGATCTACATAATTTTGATAAATTTCACCTAAACGCGGCTTCTTAGCCATCGCATCGGCTTCTTGCAATTCCGGATTGTTGAAATAAGCCTTTACGGTTATCAAGCTGTTTTTGTAACTCGAAATCCTACCTAAAACCTGCTTAGGTTTATAGACATCCTTATCCAATTGCATTTCTTTGATAATTCCTGAAATAGCACGTAAAGAATCCTGGGAATCATAAATGGTAAAATTAGACGGATAGCCCAATTTATCCGCTTCGGAACGCAATATTCTGGCAAAAATAGAGTGAAAGGTTCCCATCCAAAGATTCTTGGCCTCACTGGCTCCCACAATATCTGAAATACGATTTTTCATTTCACGCGCCGCCTTATTGGTAAAGGTGAGCGACAAAATATTAAAAGCATCAATCCCCTGACTCATCAAATACGCAATTCTAATGGTCAATACACGTGTTTTACCGGAACCGGCACCGGCAATAATAATCATGGGCCCGTCTTTTTGTAAAACAGGTTCACGTTGGGCTTCGTTAAGCTGATTGATATAATTTTGCATGGAGATATTCTATAAGAAGCAAAAATAAGAATTTAAGAATTAAAAAAAGAGTGGTTTTCTATTTATAAAACACATCATAAGCGAACCGGATCAAGGTACCGATAACTACCACGAGAAAGAAAATCCGAATGAATCCATTTCCTTTATTGATCGCTAATTTTGCCCCTAACCAACCACCAAAAGCATTACTCACCGCCATCGGCAAGGCAAAAGCCCAAATAATTTTTCCTTTTAACATAAACAACCCTATTGAACCAAAATTAGTCGCCAGATTTACCATTTTAGCATTGGCGGAAGCATGAAGAAAATCAAATCCCATCAAAGCGATAAAAGCCACAACCAAAAAACTTCCTGTTCCCGGTCCAATAAATCCATCATAAAAACCGACGGTACAACTGATTAAAACAGCATTCCCTATTTGTCGTTTTTCGGAAATGTTTCGCGAAACATGCTGACCAAAATTTTTCTTGGCATACGTATAAATCACCAATAAGGAAAGGATAAACAGCAATAAGGGTTTCATAAAATCATTACTCATGTAAGTCAACAATGTGGAACCCAAAAAAGCAGACGGCAAAGCCAAGCCCATCATGATGAACAACAACTTCCAATTCATCTCTACTTTTTTTAAATATTGAAAAGCGGCAAAAGAAGTCCCACTAAAAGCCGGGATTTTCAGGGTTCCAATAACCGTTGCAATCGGTAAATTCGGCAATACTATTAAACCTACCGGAGTCTGAATCAGCCCTCCGCCTCCTACAATGGCATCTATAAAACCGGCAGCAAAAGCTGCCAAACATAATAAAACAAGTACATACGACTCCATTCCTGCTTTTTATTTTTTTGCAAAAGTACCATTCCATTTTATTTATTGCCTTAGAAATAAGGTGGAATTCCCGACAAAAATTCTATTTTTGCTTTTCAAATTTTACATCATGGATACAACAACAATTACCGAAATATTTGCCTATACTCTTCCTTCTTTAATTACAGGAGGAGTCGCTTACTTCTTATTCACTGCCCATTTTAAAGACCAACAAAACACCAGACGCTGGATATTACAAAAAGACAAACAATCTGCTACTTTGCCCCTTCGCTTGCAGGCCTATGAACGAATGACCTTGTTTATGGAGCGCATCAATCCGTCCCAAATGATGGTTCGTATCAATCCTATTTCAGAAAACAAAAAAGATTATCAGAATTATGTCATTGCCCAAATTGAACAGGAATTTGAACACAATATCGCCCAACAAATTTATATTTCAGACGAATGTTGGTCTATCATTGTTACGGCCAAAAATGCGACGATTCAATTAATCCGCATGGCTGCTGCCAACGAAAAAGTAACCCATGCCGACAGTTTACGTGAAGTAGTTATCAATGATTTAATGAACAAGCCTTCCCCAAGCAGTGCCGCTTTAGCTTTTATCAAAAATGAAGTGGGACAATTATGGTAGGTGTTTTTTATTATAATTTTACTTTAGACTTCGCATAATCAAATCCTTCAAGCCACCAGTCTTCCATTTGTTTTTTATTAAAAATCAAGGAATTGCTGGTTAGCAGTTTTGGAGTATAATATAAATTGAGTTTTACATTTTCGTTTATTGCGGCTAATTTCCCAATTTCAATATCTGCTTTCCTCACTTGATCTAATAACGAACTAAAAAGATTCAACAATAATGAAAAGGGATTTTTACCCAATACTTTTGAATCGGTTTCGTTTTCTGTATCCAAAATAATAACATCAATTTCTTTCGCACCTCGGTTTACGGCTTCCTGAATGGGCACTAATGCTGAAAATCCTCCATCGCCATAGTCCGAATTATTTTTGGTCACGATACTCATAAATGGCACATAATTGCAGGAAATCCAAACCCATTCACAAAACTCATCATAATCAAAATCCTTTATCGATTTATATTCCGCCTCGTTATTACTTAAATTGGTAACGGTAATCACAATATCCTTATGCCCATTTTTCAATTCCTGAAAATAGGCTTCGGTGATGGTTTTCTTGATTAATTTTTTCAGATTCAGGCTTTCTCCAAATGTTTTGGTTTTTTTAAAAAAACTCAGCAAAACATGTAAATGATTAATTCTAATGGACTCCACACCATTTTTATATTTTACTGTAAAAGGACAATTACTAAAAATACTGCTTTGCGTTACAGAAGTATAAACGGTTCTTATTTCATCTATTTTATTCAAAGCTAAATGAGAAACTAAAAGGCTCCCTGTAGAAGTGCCAATAAAAATATCATATTCCTTTTTTTTTACATCCAAAAGGTATTGGGCAACGCCACCGGCAAATGCACCTTTACTGCCACCGCCTGAAATTACCAATGCTCTCATTCTTTCCCTTTAATTAATTTATGTTTATAACAAATCTTAATTTCTTTAATATCAACAGTCTACTAATGTAGTAATTTATCCAATTGTATACGCTCTTTTTCCTCCAAATCTGGCAAAAGTTGTTCCAAAGCAATTCTCATAGTTTTCTCTTTTAACAATAATCGGATTGTATCCCTCCCGTATTTTGAGAATTGCCACATGTGATGCGTGGTTGCATTAACCAAATTCCGCAAAACTGCCTCATTAACCAAACCAAAAGCAACCAGTTTTTCTAAAGCATTTTGTCTGGTTGTAGCCTCATAATTGGGCGATGAATAATCTATTAATTCATTGATCAAAGTCTTTTTATCTGCTACGAAATCAGGAGTAGCTATCGCCAATGACAACCAAAGTGTCCGCAAATTGTAATCATTAAACCCAATCCAGTCTTGGGATTGTTCTAAATAATTTACTCTAAATTCTGGAAAATTTTCCCATAAATAATACAACGCCATTTCCCGTGTGTCATACGATTTATCATGCAATAAGCTTTCATATTCAATTCGGAATTCAGCAGGAATTTTTGATAAGGAAGCCGAGACGGCTTTTCGAACACTCGTGTTTTGCGTAGCCAGAGCCAATTGTAACAATGCTTTTTTGGCGGTAAAATTTTCCTTTTTTAACTGATTGACAATAGCTTCTTTTACTGTAAAATAAGCATCTGATTGCATTATTTCAGTAAAAAAAACTTCCTTTTCCACCAATGGTTTTTGCTTCATCTTCTCCACTTCAAAAAGCAATTGAATCATTTTATTTTTTAAAAGTAATGCATTGGAAATAGACGTATTAAATATCGATGACTCAAGCCATACTTTACTGAAAGTACCCAAATCATAATCGGATACTTTTTTGATTTCAGCAAAAAAATATTCGGTTTTTACCGACTGGAAAGCATATTTTTTCAAGTACCTTTTTACCGCTTTTTTGAACGCCTTATCCCCTATTGCTTCCCGCAAAACAAATAAAGCCCAAGCCCCTTTTTGATAAAATGTCAACGAACTGGCTTTGGCATTCAAAACCGGAATAGAATCTGTTCTGGAAGCAAATTTTAGCTGTTGTGCCGATTCGTATAATTTGGAATAAAAATAATCATCCCCATATATTTTTCGTTCTGCCAACAGGGCGTAATATGTAGCGAACCCTTCCTGTAACCAATGGTGTTTTCCGCTTTCGGCAGTAACCAGATCACCAAACCACTGATGCGCCAGTTCATGTGCATTGACATTGGCATAGCTCCTGTCTTCAAACCCGATAGAATCCACCACATACCGACTCGAAAAAAGAGTGGCCGAGGTATTTTCCATTCCGGCATACAAAAAATCCCGAACCGGAGCTTGTTTGTACGTCTTCCAGGGATACTTCATCCCGATTTCTTTTTCGAGAAAATCAAATATTTTTTTCGAATTGCGATACGTTGGTTCGAATAATAGCTTGTCTTTCGGTTCAAAATACATCGCCAGAGGAACTCCTGATTTCGATTTTTCGACATGCTTCCTGAATTTCCCGATGGCCAACATCAATAAATAGGAACTCATTGGCTTTTTCATGCGGTATTGCCACAACGAAAATTCTTTTTGCTTTGACTTTGAGGATAATGTTCCGTTGGCAATTACTTCATAATTTTTATCGAATGTGACATCCATATTAAAAATAACTTTTTCATTCACATCATCAAAACTCGGAAACCAATTGCTGGTGTACCTTCCCTGTCCTTGTGTCCAAATCTGTAAGTTATCTGTGGATTGATTTCCCACAAAATACAAGGCTTGTTTAGGCTTAGCCGAATATTCAAAAGTCAATTTATTTTTTCCTTTTGAAAACGGAAAAACGAGCTGCAATTGTTTAGATGTATTTATATAATTTACCTGTTTTTCGTTGAGTTTTACATCGTAGAACGTCATGTTTTGCGCATCAATTTTGATGGTATCTATGGATTTCAGGACTTCAAATTCATACTGCACGGTTCCAGAAATTGTTTTCTCAACCGGATTGACACCAATTTTTCCCAAAACGGTTTTAAAATCAACAGATTGGGTTTGTTGTGCAAATATAAAAGAGGAAATAAAAAGCAATAGGTATTTCATTCTTGGAAAATATAAAAAGTCAAAAACCAAAGTTACAAAGGATTCCGGTACAAATAGAAGTAATTTCGTAAGTTTACTTCCAAAATTAGAACAAAACTACATTGAAAAAGAAAGCCCTTTTTAACTGGAGCAGCGGAAAAGATTCAGCGCTGGCTTTATATAAAATTTTACAAAATCCCGAATTTGAAATTGAGTGTTTACTCACCAGTGTGAACCAACAATACCAACGCATTTCGATGCACGGAGTCCGGGTGGAATTGCTAAAACAACAGGCGGAAAGCATTGGTTTGCCTCTTGAAATCATGCCAATTCCGGAAATGCCTACCATGGAAGTGTATGAAAATGTGATGCGAGAAACCTTAGACAAATTAAAAAAACAAGGTATCACCCAT
>JACCDQ011312945.1_pt1 | contig 24934 bp, 40 predicted proteins | sample 7446031 | NCBI WGS metagenome assembly JACCDQ01 (sample SAMN15323442, study PRJNA562643) | freshwater metagenome | isolation source: river surface water | place: USA:Blue River Watershed | collected 2017-08-17 | reverse complement strand
GGGTCATGCTTAGCCATACAAGCAATCGCGTTCTGAGCCTCGCGCCACAGGTAAGCGATGTGATCGTTGGTCTGGCGGTAAATACTGATGATGCGTCGGGCTTCTTCCAAATCCATGGTCACGCCAGCTTGCTTCATAAACAACTGAAACTTAGCTGCGCCTAGGCCATAGCCAGCACCGAGCACCACTGTCTTACCGATAAACCGCTGATCCTTAGTGATCTGATCTTCCGGCACGTTGTAGATAGCTGACGCCATCTTCTTGTACACGTCCTCACCCTTACGGAAAGTTTCAACCACATCTTCCTGTCCGGCTAGCCATGCCAACACACGGGCTTCAATCTGTGCCGAGTCAGCATCAATAACCACATGCCCCTTCGGTGCGATGATCGCCTTCTTTAGCTTGCCACCATTAGCACCACGGGACGGCAGGTTTTGCAGGTTGATCTTGTCGTCACCACCAAAGCGTGTTGTGTGCGCCGCACAATACCGAATCGGCACAGGCAGTTTACCGCGCTTGGCAATGTCGATGAACCGCTGCGTCCGTGTTTCCTCAAGCGTTGACTTCGTACCCAGACGTGCGGCTACTAGGGCTTGCACATCGGTGTTCTCGTGATCGAGCAGGGCTTTGAACTCCTCATCGTTCTTGGCGAACGCATAGGTTTCTTTACCCGTAGTCAGGCTCACCTTCAACGGCGGCTCGACACCCAGCTTGCGTAGTGCCTCGGCAAACTTCGGGTTGCTCATTAGTTCTTCCTTCTCGATACCGCACTCGGTCAGCAGGTTGGCCTTGCGTTCCTTGATATCCTCAAGGTGTTGCTCCAGCAGGGTCAGGTCTAGTTCCAGCACCGGCTCGATGAACATGCGTAGGGTCAGGTCGATAAGCTTCAGTTCCCCTTTCGGAAACGTCTGAGCCATTGTGCTAAAGAGCGCATAGGTGAGTTCCACATCGTTGATGCAGTAATCCCCGTATCGGGCGAGTTCCACGTCGTCGAAATCCTTGCGACGTTTTCCAATCGCGTTGAGTACTTCAGTTCCTTTGACTCCGAGATTGTATCGCTCAGCCATAGCTTTAAGGCTACCGCCCACTTCGATACCATGTAGAGCGCGACCCATACACAGAGTGTCAGCCCAAACACGAGGGCTAATATCAAAGTGCCAACCAAGGATAGCACCATCAAACATGGTGTTATGACACACGACCATGGCATTTTCCCACTTGTATTCAGCATGCAAGTATTCCTTGATTTGTTTGTGCGTGCCGCTAAGCCACACAGTTTCTTCGTCGTTACGCTTAACAGCCAGACCGATAACCTCGAACTGTTCCGACCGCACGTATTCCTCAGTCGTCATCTTCGACAGGCTGAAGTCCTTACTGTAGTAAGTTTCAAAGTCCAGTACGATTAAGTCCATCATTCTTTCCCCACTTTAAGCCCACTGTTCAATGCTTGCACGTATGCGTCCAGTTTGTCATCCGTTATTGTTCCGCCCCCGATTGGTATGGTTGCAATGGTTTGCGACAGCCCTTGGTGTTGGAAGTTTGCTTTAGCCGTAGCTGTAGCGTACCTGTTCAAATCGTTGTACTTAACCGCGCCGTATCTAGCAGCTTCGATCTGCTGCTCAATCTTGTACTTCTGTTCCTCCAAGGCTTCGATTTCCTTGTCAGCCTTGAACCTGTCGGCATACTGGCGTGAGTAGTAATTAACCTTCTCCACCGCAGCTTCACGCGCTTCTTCGTCACCATCCTCATGCTGCGTCAGGAAGCTAGTGCTGCACAACGCACCGACCAATTCTTCCAGTCGGGCAACGGTGTTCTTTAGCCGGTTCAGTTCCATCTTATCGTTGGTTTCTTCTTCGTAAGCTTTTTCTTGGTATGCCATCATTCGTTCTCCTGTTTTGATTCCTTCTTACCCTCGGCACGTTCTGCCCGATGGGTACGTTTCTTTGCGTAACGGCCAAAGCTTCCACCGTGTTTGTTGAATGGTCTGGCAGTCCAGAACTCAGATCCCGGATGCCTAGTACCCTTCTTGGTTCGGCTCACACCGATTCCAGTACTTCGATTAGTTTTTCAATGTAGTGTCCGCACTTCTTGATCTCTTGCAGCTGCTCGTCCTTGCTACCCATACGCATTAGGTATTTCAACGCGCCATGGCGGTACGCCCCGATACGCTGCTCCAGAGGCCACGTATCCACCACATCCCAAGGCTCAACACCCATGTCCTTGTAGTGATCGCCGCCAACCTGCTTGTCTTTGGCTCGGCGTAGGTCGTTGGTGATCTGGCGGTTAGCCATGTTGATACGTTCTTGCAGTAGGTTTTCTGCGTCCTCATGCTCTAAGCACCATTGCCGAGGGTCAATAGCCTCGCCGCCATGCTTAGCTATTAAACCCTGCCAGTATTCTTCTTCCTCTGGCGTCATTTCCAAATATACATCACGTCCGCTTGTCATCATGTTCTCCTAGTGTTGTTAGGTGGCGGGGTCAGTTTTTCCCGCTGACTTCCCTATGGTCAACCTGCCCCGCCGTTGGGAAACTTACTGGCTACAGGTCGTAGTGCAACCCGAGCCGTCATAACAGCATGTCGTACAGACCATCATGCGTCCGTCCGGTGTAATCACGTTGTTCGTATAGCATCCGGCATAGGCTGCCGTTGCAATCGCTGCTGCTACCAAACCAAAAATAATCTTACGCATCATTGCTCTCCTGTTTAGTACGTTCTTTCATCATTGCTGTTGCTACTTCGTATGCGGCTACCGCTGTTTTGTTTAGCCACTCCACGCTTGTATCTGATTCGTTAATCACAGCATCGCCGGTAAGTAATCCGACCATAGCTTGCGCCGCAAAGTAGTCCAGCACCGTCATGTTGTCGTGCGCTGTGCCGCCGGTCTTATTCAACCACCAGTAGCGATCTTGGCACGACTTGTCGTAATCAATGCACTTGTTCACTTGGGTACTCCTTACCTGCGTTCAGGTCATATGCTGAGCCAACGGCGCGGACTACTAACATCAGGAAGTCTTTTTTGTCCTCCATGTACTGCGCCCCTACCTCACCCAGTAACCAGCACAGTGCTGGCATCAGGTCATCAACCGAGTGCCCGGTCATAATCTTGCCTATATCGGTCATCACTTGGCTGCTACTAGCTTCATCTGGTTTGTTCATTCCAACCCCCTCATTGTCTGCTCGTACTCGTAGTCCTTCTCGGCTTTGCAACCCTTGCATGCTTCGTCAGACCGCCATAAATAAAAACTTCTACACGCCGTACTCATGACGTGCTCGACCCACTTCCACTGCTGTACTCCATACATCACACCTTCGTGTTCCTCCATACGGAAGCCGTCCTTCGCCCAATAACCTTGCGCTATAGACTTGCGGTTGTGGCATCCGTAGCGAAAGCCAGCCTTCTGCCTGACCTTCTCGTGTACCTCATGTTCTTCAACTGGCATGTTCGTCCAACCAATCCCGTAATATCTTGGCAAACTTGTAGAGGTGGCCGCCTGACTTATGCCACAGCTCTGCAATGATCTCGTCCGACAGTTTCGGTAGCTCGGGTTTTAGGTACAGCTTCGTACCCTTCTCAGGCATCGGAACGCCTAGCAAGTAAATCTGCTTACGTCCGTTTTCCTTTTCCCGCACTATTGCTACTGGCTTGTTCATTTCTTCACTCCCCGTAGTTCGTTAAGTGCTTTGATTGCGTCACGAAACTTCTTGTGACTTGATACGACTTGCCATTCTTTCTTAACGGGCACGTAGATTGTGTGCAGCTTGGTTTCGTAGTCGTACTCGACCCGATACTTCACCTTCTCTAGTGCCCGTCCCGTTTTTTCAGCCACGTTTCTTCTCGACGATCTTCTGGGTCTTGTTGTGTGCGTCACAGCAATACTGCTTGCGACCCTTCGTATCGTAGATCAGCGTTGTAGCCTTCTTGTAGCAGCCGTGAGTGCGGCAGACTGCATGCTCAGGTACTTGTGGTTTCACTCAATGCTCTTTTCGGTTGTCGCCTAGGTGGAAGAACGATTCGGATACTCCATCGAGAAACGCTTGCGCTTCTTCGTCTGACATATCTTTGATCTGCTCGTTGATGTTGTCAGCTATTTCCTGACACATCTTTTTGAACTCGTCTTTGTTCAGCGCACTCATACCGGACGTGGCTCATCAAGGCGGGTTTTATTATGCGATGGGTGCAGGATGTACTTAGTACCCATCTCGGCCTTGATCTTCTCGATGCGATCTTCGTTACGTTTACGACGTGCAGCGGATTCGGCTTCGACCTTGGCTAGCAGTTCGTTGTTAGCTTCGCGCTTGAATAGGCCTACGACTTGTTTGATTGAAAGCATTTTAGTTCTCCAATAAGTTTCTGATCTGGTCTTGGTTAGTTTCGTTAATAACTGCAACGATGCCCTTCATTTCTTGAATCTGGTCGATGTTCTTCTGTTGTAGTGGGGTAGGTTTGTTCTTACCCGCCTTGCACTCAAACGCGAAGAATCGTCCGTAGTAACACCCGACAATATCGGGAACCCCGCTTGCGCCGTAGCCACCAGTCACAGGGTAGAAGTAGTAAGCACCCAACTCCTTCAACTGCTTGACTACGGCGTTCTTAACTTTCTTCTCGGGGGTCATTGCCATGTACTACGCTCCAAAAAACGATTTGATCTTTTGCCACAGGGTTCGTTCTGCTACGGGGTTGGGGTTGTGTTTGGCTAAGCGTTCAATTAGCGAGGTATTACCTGTGCTAACTCCACTCACAAGCCATCCACTCGGCTTTAGATTTTCACGTTCGCGCTTTATAGATTGCATCGCTTGTTCCGTAAGTTCAGCCTGTTCTTTGCGTTCACGTGCGCGTCGAGCAAGTTGAGCATTGCGTCTTGCGTTCGATTGTTTTTTAGCTGGTCGGTCGATGATTGCAAACTGCAGCGGTATCGCTGATGCAGAAGAAGCGATACCAGTTCCCTGCCCCACAGCTTCCGGTTTCGGCAGAGTGGCAATGCCTTTCTCTTTGTTAATCAGCCAACGTGCGTTGTACACAGTCTGACGTGAGATGGTTGGGAAGTTGTCGAATATGTATTTATTCGAGTGACCCTTCTTGATAAGGTTCTTAGCCTTTTGTAACTTGCTGATACGTTTAGTCATTATGTTCTCCTAGTATTTACTAGCGTTTGTTAGGGAAGACCCTAACTTATTATTTATACACCCAATAGACGTTCTCGCTAATGCGGCGTCCGATACCTTCCACGGTTGGTGTTGGTGGTTGGTGATGGCAGACAGCTAGCACAGCGATACGTTCCTGAACCCAAGTGGGCAGTCCAGATACGTCATCATAGTAACCCTCTAGTTCAGAGTCAATGTTTTCTAAGTCAAAGCATACTACTTCGATACCTCCTTTTGTGTTGATTGAAATGCGGTAAGTCTTCGGTTCGTCACGAATCATATGAGTTAGTATTTGTTTAGTAGGGTGTACACCACGCTCATACTCTAACCCATGCACCTGATATAACGAATGTTTGCGGTACGCCTCTAACTTTTGACCTTTCGGATACCCATACATCTTGAACGACTGCCAGCTTTGAGCGCACAACGTAGCGTATAACTCACGACCCGTACTCTCTACAGGGTACTTCTCCCGCACTGCGTCATAACTGATGTTGATGTAGTCATCCGTTGTTAAGAGTCTTTTCATATCCGCCTTCTATCCAGTAAACGTCATCGGCAATCTTCTTACCGACACCGATGATCGGGTCATTGACCTGCGCGATACCTAGTATTGCCAGTACGCGATCTAGTGCTTCAAGCGTTCCGCTACGCACATAGTTAGGCATCTGTATGTCATCGCTGATCTCCTGCTCTTGCTGACGCAGCTTACCCTCGGTGCTACAGAACATGGTCTTGAGTATTACCCTACCCGCGTCCTCCTCCGTACCTAAGATAATCAACCATCCGACTACATACTCTGGGTTCGTATGCTCATCGACCCATACCCCAGTTATGCTTTTCCCCCGTAGGGTACTCATCGCTGCACCCAGAATGTCATGTCGCCTACGCGCATGCCCAGATCCTCGACGTAGTGCATCGGTTGGGCTACTTGTAGAGACGCCATCTTCATCTGAAGATCGAACGGGATATCGTGGGTGTTGATGTGTGTTGTGTTAGTCGGCTTACTACTATCTCCCATGTTGTCGTACTGAATCATAGTTGTTGTGTTCGGTGTCAAGATTACAAAGTAGGCATCCAGACGCTTGTTGTCGGTAGCCTGTTTAACTTCCTTGGCTGCGATGTACGCATGGATACGCTCGGTGATCTTGTGGTTGTGAAACTGATAGCCGGACTTGACCATAGCAACCAACTCGGTTTGTAGTTCATCCCCTGCGGTATTGCTGATAATATCTCTCCAACTGCTTGTAAATAAAGCGTTGGCGTTGTTACGCTCACGACGTACAGTTTCGGTGAAGTTGTCGATAGTCTGACCTGATATTTCCAATGGCGAGTACGGCACGAACGCTGTTGTTAGCAGACGCAGCACGTTCTTAGCTTCGACCGATGCCTTGGCATAGTTCTGCCACCGACCCCAACCGCCACGGGCTTTACGCAGCTTGCGACTCCAGATGTAGTACTTGTAGTCATAGGCGTTCACACCAACATCACCATGGCCGATACGTCCGTAGGCATACGGCTCGTTCTCGCGGTACACCACTACGTCAGACAGGACAGCATTGCGGTGGCGAGTGTCGCGGTTCACACCGATCTTAACGTCGAACCAACCCATCTTGCTACGCATAGCCGTAACGATCTCGGCACACTCTTTGTACAGCCACAACCCATCAATCTGAACCGCGCCGTACTCTTTGATACGTTCTTCCGTTAGCTTCTCGGCTTGCGACACCTTGGTACGCTCGGTGTAATCAATGACGTGTGCTAGTTCGTAGTGTTCGTGTTTGAAAGACATAATGCTCTCCTTGCTCTTGGTTAAATTAGACTGCTACTTCGTTAAACAGACCCAACATCTTGTTCATGTAGCGGTTGTACGATGCCTTAATCCGCTTGTTTTCTTTCTTGTACCACGCTGCCGTATCTTCCTCGGTGAATGGTGCACCGGTTTCCCAGTCGCCACGCCACATACCATCCGCATCCGGTTTTGTTGCCGCGATGTACTTATCAGGATATTTGTTAGGGCATACCCTAACTTCTACCCAACGCAGTAGCGTAGCCGCGAAAGCCAGACGATACTCACTCTCGTCATTGGTAATCACCGACTCAACAAACTCCGGTGTGATCTGCTCTGCACCACGTCCACTCCAGAAGTGGCTAATGCCTAGACCCTCGGCCATCAGCTTGCGGAACTCGCTGTCAGCTTCGTAACCCTTCGGAATCAACGGCTGCATGGTAGTCATCCACTCATAGAAGTTCTTGAGTGCAGGTTTCAGCAGCTTCTTACGCTCAAGGTCGAGTGTTGTACCTTGAATCTTGACCTCACCAACACGTTCCCAACCCACAGTCTTACCTGCGGCATCGGTTACGCGCTTGAATGTCAGGCTGTTGTCCTTGTAGCTAGTGATCTTGTTCTGACTCCACTCAACCACTGCACCCATACGCGGCAGGGCGTACTTAGTGCTTGCACCAGTCGTATCGACAATCCAGTGCTTACCGGCAGGTTGCTTGTCGCGGTGGCGTAGCGTGAATGGCAGATAGAAGTTCAGCATCTTGTACCGACCGATTGAATAGCCGCTGTTCACACAGCCACGGATGTGGATGTACTCGTCATTGCCACGTTGTTCCCAGAGGATTACGCCTAACTTCTCAGCCAGTTCGACACCAAAGGCTAAGTCTGCATCGGTGCTAGACGCATACGGCATACTGCACCATGAACCATCCACGATGGCGAACTTGTTGTCGTTGATCTTAACGATGCGTTCCCACTTCTGCTTGCGCTGACCAACCGGACGAACATCGGCCTTGGCATTGTGGTGCTTGCTAATGATAGGCTTTGTTCTGTCGTACCAACTCTTGATCTCAGCAAATGTATCGAATCTCATGGTGTCCTCCTTATTTCTTTACGCAGGTTGCGTGGATGTTGGCTCGTTGGGAAGTAACCCACGCCATAGCTGTTTCGCATGAAGCCTTTGTGTCGAACGACTGGAACGCGAACGTGCTGCTGCTACTCCAGATAAATACAATCAAAACCCAATTCATTTCTTCTCTCCCAAGGTTAGGGGATTCCCTAACATTCTCAAACAAGTTTTACAGGTTACTTTCCGCTTGGCGTTGGCGTAGTTGGTGTTGTACTTACCACACAGGGACATGGTTGTTTCCCACACCCCTCCGTAGTTCCACTTGCACTTGTACCAATGCTTCTTCTTAATCCTCGACATGGACGTACTTCCCTACAGTTGGTCGTGCGCCACGATTGTTCTGGATACACCACAGCACAGGGCATGACCACTCACCCCATGACCCGCCTAAGTAACCATCCGTTAAAACTACGACTGCCTGTGGGGTTACGTTTTTGGCTTTGAGGTACTTCGGGACGCACTCGACCATCGTGCCACCTCCACCCTCCGGCTTCGTTGATGTAGTCAATGAAGCCAGTTCCTCGTGCTCATACACTTCCTCACGGCATACTTGCGTATCCCAGTAGAGCAGGCGTACCTTGCTCGGCTTAACTGTGTCGGCAATGCTCTTGACCTCGGTTAGAAACCGATTAAGCTCGAACGAACCGATGCTGCCTGATGTGTCGATTGCCAGTACCAGCTCGCCCACAGATTCGCTAATACCACTAGGAAGATAATGCCCCGCCCCGATGTAGCGACGATTCGGACGACGCCAAGTAGAGTAGTCATTACCAGAACAAAAGCTAGATACGAATTCACGCAACACCTCCCGCCAATTTACTTTAGTCTCGAGCAAGTCACCGAGTACCCGATCACCACCAGAACCGATCTTGCCAGCAGCCAACGCACCTTGTCGTATCGCTGCATCAATCTCACGCTCAAGCTTCTTCGCTTCCTCAGCATCCATCGCCTCCGCTTCTTCCCAACCATGGGCATCGAGTGGTTTGCCACCACCCATAGAGTTACCCTTGTTACCGCTGTTACCGCCGTTACCATTACCAGATCCGCCGTTCTCTTTTGCGTCTTTCATCAGGTCGTTGAACACACGAGCCGAATCCCAATCACGATACTTCTCGTCCATGCACAGGCCGATGTTAGGTGGCGTAGCAAAGTTGTCGGACTTGTTCTCGTCAGCGATCTTTAGGTTAATCACATAGTCACACGCCATGTTCGCGGCCATCGGATGCTTGTCATACAGATGCTTCCATGTAGTGATATGACGATACAACTTGTGATAGCACTCGTGCAGTACCACGAAACGTAATTCGGCATCGTTGAGTGAATCAACAAACTTCTCGCCGTAGATCTCGTCACGCCCGTTGGTGTACGCAGTCGGACACTTGGCTTCGTCTGGCTCGATACGCTTTGTGCCTAGCATCAGGACACCGGCAAGCGCAACATACTTGGGGTTATCCATGATCGACACGACAGCTTTCGTCAGTCGTTGGTCTGCGGTTAATGCTTTGTTAAACAACATCACACCCTCCCGATTACTTTAGACTCGACAAAACACTTAGCTACTTCATATGCCACAACCACAATCGCAACGGGCATAAGCAGCCACCCAATACAATTAACAACAAACTTAATCATCTTCGTTCTCCTTGTTAGGGCGTTCCCTAACATCTTTGTAGCCGCACCAGCAGGTCTGGTTGGGCATGAGTATTTTTGGTTGGGCTTTGGGTAAGCGCACAGTACAGTCGGGGCAGGGCATACCTAGCCTAGCCTTCCGTTCTTTCTTATGCGCGTTCCACTCCCGCCATACCTCTGCTTGATCGCCCATTACTTCTTGTCAGCACTGAACATATAGTTGTTAGCCATCGCCCACTGCGTGAACTTCTTGTTAGTCATGATGGCTGACTGCTTCTTGCCATCGAACTTAGGCGAACGGATGCCGTTAGCGAACATACCCTGTGCTTCCATATCAAGGCGACCCATGTAGTCCATCCACGCATCGACCCAATCCTTCTCGATGTTAGCTAGGGTGCGGAACACAACCATGCAGGTAGCTGCGGCAGACTCAGGAATCTTGGCGGCCATCGGGTCTTTCTTGATTGATTCGAGCGAGGGCAGGTCATCAGCCAGAGATACATACGCCATCATGTCGAGGGCAGCACGCTCACCGATAGTACCGATCAGCACCGATTTAACAGTCTGCTCGTCCAGTGAATCACGCATCTTCAACCAATCGCTAGCAGCTTCTAGTGAACGGGGCGTAACGAAAGCCGCACGTTGCTGTTGTGGGTGGTAGATATACGGGTTGCTCTCGGGGTCGCGCACTTCCTCGAATGACTGCATGACGTGTGGATTGTCTTTGACCCATGACAGCATGGTATGTTCCACGCCATTCTGGATACCCCACTCAATCCACTCGGTTGCGGTCGGCTTGCGGCTTGTAATGACAGTCATGCGGTTACGGGCATGGGGCGGCAGCAGATCACCGACACCCTCGTTGCCGAGGTTAGTGGTTGCGAACACGATTGATTCTGGGTGCAGGGTATAGCTACCGATCTTGCGCTCGAGCATCAGACGCAGCAGTGCATTTTTAACCGCAGGGTTGGCCTTGCCGTACTCATCAATCATTAGGATGATCGGCTTGTCTGAATGTGCGCCGAGTTCTTCGTTCGTGAGGTATGTCACGAAACCAGTTCCATCGCTTAGCTTGGCAATGTCAGGGATAGTGATATCGCCTAAGTCTTTAGTCGTGCAGTCAAAGTAGCATGGCATGTGGTTCGGCAGATCGGCAGACAGGTTTTTCAGTAGGCTTGATTTGCCTGTACCCATGTGGCCTTGCACGAGCATCGTGCGTTTGTGGCCGTTAGCTTTGATTGCTTTGGCGATCTGGTCAAGGTTGAGTGCGAACAGTTCGGTCTTGTGCGACATGATGAATCTCCAGTGAGTTAGGGCGTTCCCTAACATTTGCGTTGATGTTTAATACTACTTGATACTATATGATATTATATAGCAGTTAGAGGGTGGGGTCAATGTATGCAGGGGCGGCTAGCTGTTTGGCTAGTGATTCGCACTCGGCTTCGACAAATGCGGTGTCTTTAATAGTGTCGCCGCAGTCCAAGTCAATCAGCGTGCGGTAAACCTCTTTGTACTTGTCAGACATGATCGACCAATCCTTGCGATCATCGTAGTGGGCACAGTCGAATCCAAGCCACCACAGGTCAGCCTCCACAGGGTAGTCGCCACCCATACGCCCATAGGTCAGGCCGCCATGAACCTCGATACTTTCTAGGTCATCGTAGCCTTTTCCATAGTTAGAGTTGGTGCTATCCACCCCAACATACCCGCAGCGATGCCCCATCGGGGTTGCTACTACAACAGCGCGTAGTCCTGCTTTGGTCGTCCAGTCTTTTTCAATCGTGTAATCCATGTCGTTCTCCTAAGTGTTAGGGGTTCCCTAACGTATGTTTAATCTGGTCAACTACGTCCATGTCATCGAAAGCTATCGCTTCCTCGGCGTATGCGTCGAGCGCATGGTAGTCGGCTTCGCCATGAGCAAACCCTAACAGGTAGGCAGTCGGCTTGTGCTGATGAATCAGTACGCCTTCAAACCGGCCGTCCCAGTAACCCTGTGCATACTCACGCAGTTCCTTTTCTTCGTAGTATTTAATGCCATTCTTTATCAACATTTACTTCTCCTTGCGTTTCGCTTCATAGGCGTTACGCTCTTGCTCACGCTTGAGTTCAGCCTGTTTCAGTTGGTTAGCGGTCGGGGGTTTCCGCACCTGCACGATGCGGTAGTAAGACCCCATTACCCAGTCTTTTGCCATATCACACCCCCACGGCGAGTCGTAGGCCAAAGAATAAAATGCAGAACCAAAAGAATAATTCGAGTGCGCGTACCATGTCATTCCTCCTCGTATCCATCGAACCATCCGATGCCGTGCGTATCCTCGCTGCGACACCACTCTTGGGCTTCTTCTAGGGTCAGCCCCGTTTCTACTACCTCGTTGTTTCCGTCAAAGCGGAAGCGGATTATTTTGTAAGTCATAGCAGTGCGTCTCCTAGTTCAGCCATACTGCGAGCGTAATCGGTCATGTCAATGTCGTTACGCTTCGGGTTGTTTACTTTCAAGTCAGTCGGGTTGGTGATTAACTGATACCCTCCCTTGCTATACGCCTGACCGATGCACCACGACTTGCGCTCTTGCATGGCCTGTTCTTCGCCGCACCAGAGGCAGACTTTGTAACCGGCAGCTTTACGCTTCGGGCTGTAGTGATCGCCGCAGGTCTGGCAGGTTGGCTTCATTCGTGTGTTGTGTCCCATGTTGTTATGCTCCTGTGCCCATGGCGGCTAGACCTGCGATGCCGTAGCGCACGATTGTTAGCATTTGTTTGGTGTCCATCGGGGTTGGTGGTTGTTGCTGGCCTCGGCATGGGTAGGCTTGGGTTTGATGTTTGGATGTGGTCGGGCTGTATTTGTCGCAGTTCGCGTACCATACGCCGCCCTCATAGATATACATGGGGAAGTGTTTGCCGTAGGAATAGACGACGTAGCGGCAGGTGTCGAGTGGTTGTCCGTCTGCGTTCTTCTCGACGTACTCGGCAAAGATGTTGTTGGCAGTGAAAGCCATGCGGTTGGTGATGTAGTAGCCGCAGTGCTTGTTTGAGGTTTTCATGGCAGTGCTCCGGTTAGTTGGTTAGGGAATCCCTAACATTTGAGGGTTATAGACAGGCGTTGTTGCTTCACCGATCTATAACCCTCATTATACGTTAGTTGGTAGTAGTTGTCAATGTTTGCTATAGCCTAACGTGAGTTTTACGCTTCGATGGTGCGCCTAGTTGTTTGCGTTGTTGCTCGGTCAGGGTTTTGACGAACTTCGCAGCTACACGCTTAACGTAGTCGGCACTGGGGGAAGTGAGTGCGAAACCGAACTGGTCGTGGATTGGTATGAATGAGACGAGTGGGGTAGTTACTGGGTTCTTTGGCGGCTTGATAACTGCGGTGTAGGTTATGCCATGCACTTTATCCGTGTTCTTGATTACGTCGATGTATGGTTCATCGTGCGCCCTACCTGCTGGCTTGTATGCCTCAAGGTTATCGGGTGCATAGTTGCTTTTGTTTGCGTCTTTATGCTTAACCTTGGCAGCGGCTTTTCCGTGGTGGTACATATAGGCTAACTTTGACAGGGAATAGTTGTGATCGCCAATAATTAGCTGATGCGCCCCGTTCTTACGCGGCTTTGGCAGTCCTTCGGGTATAGCGGCCTTTGGGGTTAGCCTGTGGGTAACGGGGTCATAGTCTAGGATAGAGTGCAGGGTTGCTTGGGTTAGTCCGTATATCATGGTGATACTCCTTGTGGGTGGGTGTTAATAGGCCTGATTTCTCTCGCCAAATGGTAAGGTACAAACATCGGTGATACTTGGTGCGGGTTGTTGGTAGTACATGAAACAGTGTAAATCATTGTAAGCCGTAGCTAAAAGTAAGTGTACCTGACAGCGTATTAGTATGTTCCACAAAAAAAGTCTGGAAGCCTTATTTGACGCGGGTTGTACTTTGTTCCGCAGGGAAAACATACACCCTACCTTTTGCTACGAAGTATTCTACGGAACATCCTCCCCCCTGTCAATAGGTTACTTTGTAGCAGGGGGCTTAGACTCTTTTATTATGGAACATAGAACATTATATATATATAGTATAGTAGTAGTAGTAGAAAAGAGTGCTTGATAGGTGCTGATAGTCCACTACCTGATATGTTAGGGAAGCCCCTAACTAAGTTTGATATTACTTGTTAATGTTCCTTCGCAAAAGTATCCTACGGGAACATTAGCCCTCAGAACGTAACAGCGCGTATCACCACTCGCCAAGCCACGCAGAAAACAGCGGAACATTTGGCTGATCGTGGCGTATAGCTACTTTGGGAACTGGTTTCAGGGTTGTTAGGGATTCCCTAACAATGGGTTTACAGTCGGGGCGCGTAGGGTTTACAGTCGGGTGCTACAAAACGCGGGCAATAAAAAACCCGCCTTGCGGCGGGTTGGTTGGGTGGGGTTGCTTACTCTGGCATGGCGGCAGTTGCGATACCGGCCAAGGCTTTAAGGTGCTTAAGACAATCAACAACGGGCAGCTCTGTAGCTTCGGCCTTTTCGAGCCGGTTGATCCACGCGGTAACATCGCGCAACAATCTGGCCGAATCCGTTGCGGCGGCGGCTTGCTCTGCCGCTTGCTCTGCCCGTTCCTCATCGGTCAATGCGGCTTGCTCTGCGGCCGTGTAGCGTTTTGTCAGGGCGTTGCGTAAGTCTTTCAGCTTGCTGCCTATTTGTTGTTGCCAGTAGCGGCGCGTTTCCTTTTGCTCTGCCGTGTAACCTTTGGCAACTGCCTTGTCTGCCTGTACTAGCTTTTTGGCATCGGCCGGAAAACCGGCAACAATGGCGAAGCGGTAAGAATCGTAGGCCGTTCTGTCCGCGCCTTTCTCTGGCGATTCTAAGTCGCTTGGCTGTACGCCATCGGCAAAGAGCGCGTCAACGGCTTTAGTCTGCCCTTGCTCTGCCTTGATTGTACCGGATACCCATTGACGGATAGCATCGGCGGCCGTGTTGGTGCAGTTGTGATTGATAGCTTTCATGGTGTTCCCCTTAAGTATTAAGGCATCGCGGAATTGCTCTGCCCATGAGTGAAACTATACTCTTGTTGGCATGGCTTGTCAATACTTGTTAGCGTTTGTTAGGGTGCTCCCTAACAATCTGATTTTGCCGAATCGCGTAGGGTACTAGGGGTACACCCCCACTTGTCAGCTTGGGACTCCACCACGCGCTAGGTATTACTATTACGCTCAAGTACTCACTGACTTTTTACGTTTATATATCACAACCTAGTAAACACTATCAACTACAGGTACACCCCCATGCTATTTTTATTTTCGGCCGTGTTGCCCCCACCCCCTCCAATACGGAACACCCCCCGTCATGTTTTTAAGTACCCCTTGTAAAAAATTTTTTGTTGTGTATATTTCGAGCATCGGTTAACCAACCTGCGTACAACATGAAAATAAACCCAGATGCCGGCGTACCGGTGCCTGAAGGCGATCCGGAAAACAGAGACTTCCTTGAAGTGGTGCGGGCAGCCGCGGCCACGGTTGAGCTATTGAAGAATCACGGCCTCGATACGGCCTTTGATGATCCGGAGGAGTGCCAGTCCACAGCGGACTACCTCGCACAAAGCTACGCAGCTGACCCAGAAGAAACGAGTAAGGCTGCTACACCGGGCAACATTGCTAAGTTGCCACCCCAATCTCTGATAATGACCCGGAATATTCTCGATGAGTTCGGCCAACAAGTTGTCACTCGATCTGTGGAAGTTCGCCACCTTGTCACTAACAAGCTTATCCTTGAGTCAGAAAACCCGGATGCAAGAATTAGACTGCGAGCACTGGAGCTGCTTGGAAAAATCAGCGACGTTGGCCTGTTCACAGAGCGTTCCGAGATCACAATTACCCACCAATCTACCGACGACCTCAAAAATGCTCTGCGAGAGAAGCTACAACGACTGAAAAGTGCTGGATCTAGCAGTACCGCAGACCCAATAGACATAATCGAGGGCGAAATCGTCCCTGTAGAAGCTGAATTAGACCTGTTTTTGGGTGAAGAATGACACTTCCAGCCCTTGATGACCTCGGAATCGACGAACTGTCGTGGTTGGTGGAGAATCTCGACCAATTTCCGCAGGAAGAACAGGCTGAAATAGAGAAAATCATTGATACGCTGGGTGATCGGGTGCATGCCAAGGCGTGCGGCGAGGACTTAATTGCGTTCTGCTGCCACATGCAGCCCGATTACAAGGTCGGGAAGCATCACCGGATACTGGCAAACCTGCTGATGGACATTGCTGAGGGGCGCGAAGACCGTATTTGCGTGAATATTCCGCCTCGACATGGTAAATCTCAGCTCGTTTCCATCTTCTTTCCTGCATGGTTCATCGGAAAGTACCCCAATAAGAAGGTCATGATGGTGTCCCACACCACAGACTTGGCCGTAGACTTTGGCCGGAAAGTGAGAAACTTAATTGATACCCCCGCTTACCGCGCTATTTTTCCTACTGTTACTCTGGCTTCTGACTCGAAATCTGCTGGACGCTGGAACACCAACGTGGGCGGTGAATACTACGCTTGTGGTATTGGCTCTGCTCTTGCTGGTCGAGGTGCTGACCTTCTGCTGGTGGATGATCCCCATTCTGAACAGGATGTGATTAACGGGAACTTCGAGGTCTTCGAGAAGGCTTACGAGTGGTTCACCTACGGTGCCCGTACACGTCTGATGCCGGGTGGTCGCGTTGCGATCATTCAAACCCGTTGGCATATGGATGACCTGACTGGGCGCGTGGTACGCGACATGGGTCTACATGATCTAGCCGACCAGTACAACGTCGTCGAATTCCCTGCCATACTGGAGTTCAAACAAGACGACGGCACCGTCAAAGAAAAGGCGTTGTGGCCTGAGTTCTTCACCTTAGATGACCTGCTGCGAACAAAGGCTTCGATGCCGCTGTTCCAGTGGAACGCACAGTACCAACAGAAACCGACGGCCGAGGAAGCTGCGGTAGTCAAGCGCGAGTGGTGGCAGTGGTGGGAGAAAGAAGATCCGCCATACTGCGAGTACGTCATCATGAGTCTGGATGCCGCAGCCGAAACGCATAACCGGGCCGACTTCACTGCACTGACTACGTGGGGGGTCTTCTATAACGAGGAGACCAACATGAACAACCTGATACTTCTTAATAGTATTAAGGAGCGGATGGAGTTCCCCGAGCTGAAGAAACGTGCGGTTGAGGAGTACAACGAGTGGGAGCCAGACAGCTTCATCGTTGAAAAGAAGTCAGCGGGTACCGCGCTGTACCAAGAACTCCGCCGGACAGGGATGAACGTGTCCGAATTCACTCCGCATAGGGGCAGTGGTGATAAGTTGGCACGCTTGAACGCTGTTGCTGATATGATTGCATCAGGACTCGTCTGGGTGCCACAAACCAGATGGGCCGAAGAAGTAGTTGAAGAAATAGCTGGGTTCCCGTTCATGTCCCATGATGACTTGGTGGATAGCACAGTGATGGCGCTGATGCGGTTCCGGCAAGGCGGGTTCCTTAGACTACCGACTGACGAGCCGGAAGATGTCCGCTATTTCAAGCAACGCCGCGGTGGTTACTACTAAGGACATATTATGGCAATGGAAAAAGGTTTGTACTCAGCCCCACAGGGACTGGAAGAACTCGTAGGTATGGAAATGCCTGAGTTTGAGATCGAGATTGAAGGTGAAGGCGGCGAGGCTGAGATCGCCATGCTGCCGGACGGTGGGGTTGAAGTGACCCTCGAGCCGGAGAACAACACCGAGCCGGGTGGGTTCGGGGCTAACATTGCCGATGAGCTGAACGAAGGCTACCTACAGACGCTGGCTAGCGAGCTGGTGCAGATGGTTGATGATGACGTGAACGCCCGCAAAGATTGGGTTGATACTTACGTCAAGGGTCTCGAAGTTCTAGGGATGAAGTACGAGGAGCGCACAGAGCCATGGCAAGACGCCTGCGGCGCCTACAGCACGATCCTCGCAGAAGCCGCGATACGGTTCCAAGCTGAGACAATGAGCGAGACATTCCCCGCGGCCGGCCCTGTGAAGACGGCTATCCTCGGGATGATTAACAAAGAGAAGGAAGACGCTGCAGCTCGTGTCAAGGAAGACATGAACTACCAGCTGACTGAGGTCATGGTCGAGTACCGGCCAGAGCACGAGCGCATGCTGTATAGCTTGGGCTTAGCTGGTTCGTCATTCAAGAAGGTCTACTTCGATCCACGTCTGGGCCGTCAAGTGGCTATCTACATCCCTGCAGAAGACGTCATCGTGCCTTACGGCGCCTCGCATATCGAGAGCGCTGAGCGTGTTACGCACATCATGCGTAAGACTAAGAATGAAGTACTGCGTATGCAGGACGCTGGGTTCTACCGTGACATCGACCTCGGCGAGCCAGTACAGTTCCACAGCGACATCGAGAAGAAGAAAGCGGAAGAAGGCGGCTACTCACTGACCGACGACGACCGCTACGCTATCTACGAGATTCACGTGGACTACTGCATCGAAGGAGTAGACGATGAAGACGACGACTTACCGAAACCATACGTCATCACTATCGACAAAGGCACCGGTGAAGTACTGGCAATCCGCCGCAACTGGGAACCAGAAGATCCGAAATACCTCAAGCGTCAGCACTTCGTGCACTACGTGTATGTACCGGGATTCGGCTTCTACGGTCTGGGCCTCATTCACATTATTGGCGGCTATGCTCGGGCTGGCACTTCTATCCTGCGTCAGCTCGTTGATGCTGGCACTCTTGCTAACCTCCCCGGCGGTCTCAAGTCACGTGGTCTCCGCGTTAAAGGCGACGATACTCCGATAGCCCCGGGCGAGTTCCGTGATGTAGACGTGCCGTCTGGTGCGATCAAAGACAACATCATGACGCTCCCATACAAGGAGCCAAGCCAAGTTCTAGCCGGTCTGCTGGACAAGATCACCGAAGAAGGCCGTCGTCTGGGCGCAATCAGCGACATGAACATCTCGGACATGTCCGCAAACGCTCCGGTGGGTACTACTCTGGCACTGCTGGAACGCACCCTGAAGCCGATGGCAGCCGTCCAGAGCCGCGTCCACTTCGCTATGAAGCAGGAGTTCAAGCTCCTGAAAGCAATCATCGCCGAGTACGCCCCGAAAGAGTACGACTACCTGCCGGATACTGGCGAGCGTCGCGCACGCAAGCCTGACTATGCACTGGTGGATGTGATCCCTGTTAGCGACCCTAACAGCTCTACGATGGCACAACGTGTCGTCCAGTACCAAGCAGTGCTACAGATGTCCACTCAGGCGCCGCAGATTTATGACCTGCCGCAGCTCCACCGCCAGATGATCGAGGTGTTAGGTGTTAAAAACGCAGACAAGATCGTTCCAACTGCTGAAGACCAGAAGCCGAAAGATCCGGTGTCTGAGAATATGTCAGCTCTGTCCGGTAAGCCTCTCCGTGCGTTTATCCATCAAGACCACGAAGCCCACATCGCCGTCCACCAGTCCTTCATGCAAGACCCGATGATCGCTCAGACTATCGGCCAGAACCCACAGGCTCAACAGATCATGGCGTCGCTACAGGCGCACATCGCTGAGCATACGGGCTTCCTGTACCGCAAGCAGCTTGAAGAACGTCTGGGCGTGGCTCTGCCACCACCGGGCGAAGAACTGCCGGATGAGATCGAGTACGAGCTGTCTAAGCTTATGGCCGAGGCTGGCAAACAACTCCAGCAGGCACACGCAGAGCAGGCTGCTCAGCAGCAGGCTCAACAGCAAGCCCAAGATCCACTGTTCCAGCTCCAGCAGCAAGAACTGCAGATCAAGCAGGCTGAAGTCCAGCGCAAGGCTCAGAAGGATCAGGCCGACCAAGCGCTTGCAGAGAAGAAACTACAGCTTGATTTCGCCAAGGCCGCGGGTTCCGTGGAAGGTGAAGAAAAGCGCACGCAGGAAATGGGCCGTCAGGCTAACGACCGCGTGAAACTCGAGATGCTGAAAGCTGCTCTGGCAGCAGAAGCTAAGAAGAAGGAGCCGAAGCAGGCGCCTAAACCCAAACCTAAGAGCAAGGAATAACCTATGAAAACCGTCTATGACGTGCTTATTGAAAAACTGGAGGACGCCAAGCTGTCCTCTATGCAGTTCCTAGTGGACGGCGCAGCTAAAGACTACGCCGGCTACCGTGAAACTTGTGGCTACCTCCGGGGTCTGGCAGCCGCAGCGCGTTTAATCCAAGACCTTGCGAAACTACAGGAAGACAACGATGACTGAAGAAGTCGTAGTAACTGAAGAAGAAATGGAAGCGCAACTCCCACGACCTGTGGGCTACATGATCCTCGTAGCTCTGCCAAAGGTTGAGGAGTCGTACGACTCAGGGATTCTCAAGGCTGACCGCACTCGACACGAGGAATACATCCTGTCGTCTATGGGCGCAGTTATTGATATGGGCGAGCAAGCCTACGCCGACAAAGACCGCTTCCCGACAGGGCCGTGGTGCAAGGTTGGTGATTTCGTGATGTTCCGCCCGAATACGGGTACGCGCTTCAAGGTAAACGGGGCTGAATACCGCCTCATGAACGACGACAGCGTACAAGCTGTTGTTACCGACCCACGCGGTATCGTGCGTGCATAAGGAGGAAGTATGGCACTGGAAAAAGTAACGTTCGAATTCCCTGATGCGGATGACGACAATGGTGAGAGCCTGAAGATCGAGGTTGAGGGCAACCCCCTTGAGTTCGAATCGAAAGAGGCATCCCGTAAGGCTGCTGAGCCTAAAGACGAGGTAGAGATCGAGGTTGTAGACGACACTCCGCCTAAAGACCGGAACCGTAAAGCCTCGGAGCCGCCTGAAGAAGTGACCGATGAGGAGCTGGAAGGCTACTCGGAAAAGGTGCGTAAACGCATCCAGCACTTCACCAAGGGCTATCACGACGAGCGTCGCGCCAAAGAAGCGGCAATCCGTGAGAAGCAGGCTATCGAAGAACTCGCTCAGCGTATGGCCGACGAGCTTAAGCAGGTCAAGGGTAACTTCAACAAGTCCCAAGAAGCCCTGATCGAGCAAGCCAAGAAGGTAGCGGCGACCGAAGTAGAAGACGCCAAGAACAAGTTCAAGCAAGCTTATGAGGCTGGTGAAGCCGATAAAGTGGTGGAAGCTCAAGAAGAACTTACCAATGCCAAGCTCAAACTGGACAAGGTAAATAATTTTAAGCCCACCCCTTTACAAGAAGATGAAACAAGCGTACAAAACGTAAATAACGCCCCAAGTAATGTGATCCGGGACGAACGAGCCGAATCTTGGCGACAAGAAAACAGCTGGTTTGGTACCGATGACGAAATGACAGCTTTTGCCTTGGGGTTGCATCAGAAGCTGGTCAAGTCCGGAGTCGATCCGAAGTCGGACGAGTACTACGACGCGATTAACTCGCGTATGCGAAAAGTCTTCCCGGAGAATTTCGGTGAAGCAGATCCCGAACCGGAGGAAAAACCGAAGCGTTCGAATGTGGTAGCTCCCGCAACTCGCAGCACTGCACCCAAGAAAATCGTGCTGACGCAGACACAAGTTGCTATCGCCAAACGTCTAGGAGTTCCGCTGGAACTATACGCCAAACAGGTTGCTGAAGAAATGAGGAAAAATCATGGCTGAAAATCGTCTGAATCGTGAACTTGAAACCCGTGAAAAGACTACACGCAAAAAAGCGTGGAATCGTCCGGAAGTCCTGCCAACTCCGAATCCGGAACCCGGCTACGCTTTCCGTTGGGTACGCATCAGCACGCGTGGCGAGTCTGATCCTATGAATGTTTCCGGTAAGTTTCGTGAGGGTTGGGAACCCGTATTAGCAAAAGATCACCCCGAAATCTTTGTAGTTGGCGGCGAATCCGAGCGATTCAAAGACAACGTAGTTATCGGCGGCCTTTTACTGTGCAAAGCCCCTGTCGAGCTAGTAGGTGAGCGCAACGAGTTCTATCAAGAACAAGCGGAAGCGCAGATCCACTCGGTCGATAACAACTTCATGCGCGAGAATGACCCTCGTATGCCTCTGTTCAATGAACGGAAGACGAAGGTTACTTTCGGTAAAGGTTCTTAATTTTAGGAGTTAAACAATGGCTTATCCAACTGTAAGCAAGCCTTACGGCTTCAAGCCGATCAACCTGATCGGTGGTCAGGTATTCGCTGCCGCAACGCGCAAAATGCGTATTGCCAGCGGTTACGCTACTAACATCGGCTACGGCGACCTGCTGATCCGCGTGAACGACGGTACCGTTGCTCGCTCGGCTGCTACGTCGGCAAAACCAACTGGCGGCTTCGCCGGTGTGTTCCTTGGCTGCGAATACATCAGCCCAGTAACCGGTCAGCTGATCTTCTCGCAATACTTCCCAGCCGGCACGACTGTGACCAGCGGCGTCATCACGGCTTTCGTATGTGAAGATCCTGATGCTCTGTTCCAAGTTGCAGTTGTTTCGGGCACCACGGTTGTTTCTGGCGTTCAGTTCACCGCTATTGGCAATAACGCCACTATCGTTGACAACGCTGCAAACACTGTAAACGGTGATTCGCAACTGGCTCTGTCGGACTCGACAGCTACTACCGACACGCTGCCTATCCGCATCGTTGACGTAGTGCCTGATACCGCCTACGTGTCTGGCGGCAACACGCTGTATCCTGAAGTGATCGTTAAGTTCAACTTCGGTATGCACGCTTACGAAACCGCCGTTGGCGTATAAGAAGGAGTTAAATCATGGCAATTTCACGCGCACAACTGCTGAAAGAACTGTTGCCCGGCCTGAACGCACTGTTTGGTCTGGAGTATAAGAAGTACGGCGAAGAACACAAAGAGATCTTCGAAACCGAAACTTCGGAACGTTCGTTCGAAGAAGAAACCAAGCTGTCTGGCTTCACTGCTGCACCAGTCAAGAACGAAGGCGCCGCCATCGCTTACGACAATGCACAAGAAGCATGGACTGCTCGCTACGTACACGAAACCATCGCTATGGGTTTCTCGCTGACTGAAGAAGCCATCGAAGATAACCTGTACGACTCGCTGTCGTCGCGTTACACCAAGGCTCTGGCTCGCGGTATGGCTTACACCAAACAGGTTAAGGCTGCTGCAATCCTGAACAACGGTTTCTCGGGTGGCCCAACTTACGGTGACGGCCAAGTTCTGTTCTCGACTGCTCACCCACTGGTTAGCGGTGGCGTTAACTCCAACACGTTTGCTTCGGGCGCTGACCTGAACGAAACGTCGCTGGAAGCCGCCATCATCCAGATCGGTGGTTGGACTGATGAACGTGGCCTGCTGATCGCTGCTAAGGCACGTAAGCTGGTTGTTCCTCGTGCCCTGCAGTTCGTTGCAACCCGTCTGCTGGAAACCGAACTCCGCGTCGGTACCAACGACAACGACATCAACGCCATCAAGAACAACGGCGCTGTTGCCGAAGGCTTCACTGTTAACAACTATCTGACCGACACGAACGCATGGTTCCTGACGACAGACGTTCCTAACGGTCTGAAGCACTTCGTCCGCACCCCACTGCAAACTTCGATGGATGCTGATTTCGATACAGGGAATAGTCGTTACAAGGCCCGAGAGCGCTACTCATTCGGAGTCAGCGACCCTCTTGGCATCTTCGGCTCTGCCGGCGCCTAAGCCTTATAAATCAAGCCTTCTGGCAAGATTGGAACCCCGCCTTGCGCGGGGTTTTTATTTGGTGTACCATTACTCGTATCAAAACTAGGAGAGTGATATGGACTACCCAAAAACCCGTGCTGAAGCTAAGGCAACAGGCGCAAAGTATTACTTCACAGGCAAACCATGCACACGTGGTCATGTAGCCCCACGTAAAACCAAGGGGTGTTGTGTCGAGTGCATGAAAGAAGACTGGGCGCTGGACAACGCCAAACGCGCTGAGAAACCAAAATCTGAAGCATCCCGCGCCGCTGGGCGTAGGTATTACGAGAAGAATAAAGAAGCCGTGAAAGCCCGCGCTATGAGCCGCCCAAACAAGGTTGTTCAAGAATATCGTAAGAAGTGGAGAGATAACAACCCTGATCTTAGTCGCGCCCAAGTGTCGCTTCGTAAGCGTCGCCATCGTGAAGCTACCCCGCCATGGGTTACGCAGGAGCAAAAACGTCAGATGCGTAGCCTATATCTCAGTGCCCAAAGACTTACAAAGCTAACCGGCGAACGTTATGTGGTGGATCACATTGTGCCGCTGATAAGCGATGAGGTATGTGGCTTGCACCTGCCTTGGAACCTACGTGTTATCACGCAGGAAGAAAATCTTAAAAAGTCGAACAAGATGGTGTTGACACACATTAAAACAGGCGTACACTACTTGTGAACTAGGATCCCGGCCAATCAGACTTGCCTAGAAGACGCCATACCGACTGACTGGCCTTTACTGTATGGAGATTTATCATGGGCGTTTCTACTACACAAAGCATCTGGCGTTCTGGCGGCGGCGACAATACTCGAACCGCATACTGTGGCACTGGCCTGATGGTCGCACAGTTTTACATTGACCCAACTGCTGCTGCAGGTACAACTGCAAAGATCGCATCTGGCAGCACGCAGCCAGTTATTCTCCCAGCCGGCGCCGTGGTCGTTCAGATCAACGCTAACGCTGCTGGTACTGGCGGTACAGATCCTACGTTTGACATGGGATACACACTGTACACATCGGGCACAGCCACCAATGCTGGCCTGCTGAACGAGGCTGATGCTGACGTTGGCAAGCAAGTGTTCACATGGGCAACCGCAACTGTACCGGGCGCTGCTCTCGGCGGCGTAATGTCGGCCACTGAAATGGTCTACATCACTGGCAACGTGGGCGCTTCGGCTGCCACCGGCGGTTCGATTACCGGTCAGATTCTGTACTACGTAACTGATCCGTTCGTTGGTCAACAAAACGTCTAATTGACGCGGGGGCTTAGTGCCCCCTTTTGACCATTGAGGAGAAGATTATGAGCGTACAAACCGACGTAAAGAGCACCTACCTAGAAGCGGACGGCTACGTATTTGAAGGCCCATGCCGCGTCAAAGGGTTTGTTGTTACAACAAACGGAGACGGTGTTTTGGACTTGAGCATTAAAGATGGTGGCGCAAGCGGCACTATTAAGTTGCAGGTTAAAATACCAAACGTCATAGGTATGTGCAGCATCTTGGTTCCGGGTGAGGGCGTGCGTTTTGAGACTAACGCCTACGCGGATAACGTCGCTGACTATGCTGTTACGGTGTTCTATGGCTAAGAAGAATCCGACCCTTGCGGTAGGTCGTGGTGAGAAATTACCCGTCTCT
>JACCDQ010836957.1_pt1 | contig 24946 bp, 22 predicted proteins | sample 7446031 | NCBI WGS metagenome assembly JACCDQ01 (sample SAMN15323442, study PRJNA562643) | freshwater metagenome | isolation source: river surface water | place: USA:Blue River Watershed | collected 2017-08-17 | reverse complement strand
GTTTTACGCAGTTAAGCAAAAGCTTAATTATTTACGCGTAAAACTTAGGGGAAATCAATGAATAAGGCCCAGTTCATCGCTGCGTTGGCCCCACACTTCAACGGCAGCAAGAAGGAAGCAGCTCACGCTGTTGATATCGTTTTTGACACAATCGTCCGTAACATGGCTGCAGGCAACGATGTCATGATCAACGACTTCGGTAAGTTCAAGAAGGTTGATCGCAAGGCACGTATGGGACGCAACCCATTCACAGGCGAAACAATCAAGATCAAGGCTTCAAAGAAGGCTCGCTTCCTCCCTGCAAAGGCACTCAAGGAAGTTATCGCTGGCGATCGCAAGCTCGGTCCAGCACCAAAGCCAGAGGTAAAGCCAGTCGCTAAGCCAGCTGCAAAGCCAGCAGCTAAGAAGGCAGCAGCAAAGAAGCCTGTTAAGAAGGCTGCAGCTAAGAAGGTTGCTAAGAAGGCTCCTGCAAAGAAGAAGCCAGCAGCTAAGAAGGTTGTAAAGAAGGCTGTAAAGAAGAAGAAGTAATTTTTCTTTTTATTGAAATGGAGTCGGCGAAAGCCGGCTCCATTTCTCTTTTACCCACATAGAATTACACACATGGCTGAGTTCAAGGTTTCTTACGACCCTCCCAAAGGCAAGCCGCTCGGCACAAATCTCACTTTTAAAATCTGCACAACGCTGATCATTCCGATTTTCCGATTGATTATGAAACGCGATATCCGTGGAGTAGAAAACATTCCAGCAAGCGGTCGTGCGATAGTTGCATCAAACCATCTCTCATATGCAGATGTGTTAGTACTGACAGACATGCTCTATACCAATGGCAGAGCGCCTCGATACCTAGGTAAATCAGGGGTATTCAAGGTTCCCGTTATTGGAAAGATTCTTTTGGCAGCGGGTCAGATCCCGGTCGAGCGCGAATCCAGCAATGCTCGCAAGGCGGTAGATCACGCAAAGATTCTTCTTGAACAGGGTCATCTTCTCGGTGTCTATCCTGAAGGCACCTTAACTCGTGATGAAGAACTGTGGCCGATGATTGCAAAGACCGGTTGTGCCCGTTTGGCGCTGGCAACAGATACACCAGTAATTCCCATCGCCCAGTGGGGTTCTCAGAAAATTCTTCCGCGATATACAAATCGCATACATCTCTTTCCACGCAAAACTATAGAGATGCGCATCGGTAAGCCGGTAGATCTATCAGCGTGGAAGGGCAAGCATGAAGATCCGCAGGCGTTGATTGAAGCAACAGCTGAAATTATGCGAGCAATTACTGCAATGCTCGAAGAAATACGTGGCGAGAAGCGCCCTCCAGTAATCTTTGACCCTCATACATCGGCTCTTCCAAAGACAGGAAACTTTGTAAAAGCTAATAAGAAGAAGGCGAAGTAATGTCGGAGAAGGTCACAGTTTTCGGAACAGGCGCATGGGGTTCAACCATGGCGCAGGTTCTGCATGATGCCGGCAACGATGTTCTTCTCTGGGGCCGCAGCGCGGATGTAGTAGATGAAATCAACACCAGCCACACCAATCAGAAATACCTTGATGCTCACGTACTTCCAGCAAATTTGAAAGCTACCTCAGACTTAAAGGCTGCTTTTGCACACTCTCATGTCTATGTACTAGCAATACCTGCACAGCAACTTCGCACAATGCTTGCGGAGTGGAAGCCACTTGTTGCCGACAATGCGATCGTTGTCAGCACGCTTAAAGGCATCGAAATCAGCACGCAGATGCGCATGACCGAAATCATCGAAGAGATGTGGGGTGTGACAAAGGTTGGTGTTATTACAGGGCCAAACCTTGCCGACGAGCTTGTCCTGCGCCAGCCTGCTGGAGCAGTAGCGGCAGCTGCAACACAAGAGCTCGCTGACTTTATCCGCGAACTTTTCCGCACTCCTTACTATCGTACCTACACATCGACAGATGTCATGGGATGTGAACTCGCAGGTGCAATCAAATCTGTGATCGCTCTATCTGTTGGAATTTCAATCGGCATGGGCTTTGGTGAAAATACACAGGCGATGCTCATTACTCGCGGACTCAATGAAGTTGCTCGCCTCTGCGCAGCACATGGTTCTGATCCACTGACAGCAGCGGGACTCGCCGGCATGGGGGACTTGGTTGCAAGCTGTGGTTCTCCGCTTTCTCGTAACCGTACATTTGGAGAAATCCTTGGGCGTACTGGTTCAATCGAGACCACACGTGAGCAAGTTGCTAAGACCGTAGAAGGGGTCGCATCAGCTGGTGCCGTTGTTGAAATTGCTCACCGCGTAGGCGTTGAAGTACCTGTCATCGAATCAGTGGCAGATATCGTCAATGGATCGCTTACTCCTGAGGCAGCTCTACAGCGCCTCATGGAGATCACTACCAAAGCCGAAAACTTCATTCGATGACTAAACGCGTAGCGATTCTCTGCGGTGGCCCCGGTAGCGAACACGAGATTTCTTGCATCTCTGCAAGCGGGGTTCTCTCTGCGATTGATCGCACGAAGTTCGAACCTGTTTTGATTGGAATCACTCGCGAGGGTAAGTGGATGTTATTGCCACTCGATTATCCACTTGCGATGGTCAACAAGCGCCTTCCTTCCATCTCTGGAAATTATCCCGAGGTAACACGGACGCGCGGTGCGCTGGGTGTTAACGGCGAGAAGCTACCAATCGACATTATCTTCCCGGTTCTTCACGGAACATATGGTGAAGATGGTCAGTTGCAGCGCGAACTAGCTCTTGTTGCTATCAAATATGTCGGAAGCGCAGCGGCTGCCTCAGAGATTGCGATGGATAAGGCTGAATCTAAGGTTGCATTTGCTCGCGCAGGAATTCAAGGAGCACCTGGCATCACGGTTACCGCTGAAGAGTGGAAAGAGAATCCGACCGAAATTGCAAAGTCCATTAAGCACCTAGGACTGCCGCTCTTTGTTAAGGCTGCACGCGGAGGATCAAGTCGCGGAACCGTGAAGGTAAAGGATTACAACGATTTCTCTGCGGCAATGGCAGAGGCGCTTTCCTATGATTCAAAAGTTCTCGTAGAAAGTGCAATTGTTGGCGCAGAAGTTGAATGCGCGGTCCTTCGCATTGGACGAGAAATTAAAGCTTCATTGCCCGGCAAAGTCTGGATTGATCCGCGATTCGAGTTCTATGATTTTGAAGCGAAGTATCTCGATGGCGCAACTCGCATAGATATTCCAGCACCATTCGATCCGCTAGTTATTCGCGCAATACGTGAATACGCAATTAAAGCTTTCAGGGCGATTGGAGCGAGCGGTTTAGCACGAGTAGATTTTTTTGTGTCGCCTACAAACGAGATCATCATTAATGAGATCAACACCATGCCTGGATTTACACCGACATCAGCATTCCCAAAGATGTGGGCTGCAAGCGGAATTGCTTACAAGGAACTAATTACAACGCTGCTGTCTTAAATCAGCCGGTAACAGGACACAAATAGTGACTGCAGAATTGATTAAATCTAAGTTCTGAATTTATCCAGTAACAGGACAAGTAAGTGTGCGTGTAATACCTGGTACAGCCTGAACCTTAGACAAGATGAGACGACCGAATTCTTCCATCGTGGTTGCTTCAGCACGCATGATGACATCGTAAGGACCTGTGATTCCTTCAGCGAGAGTCACGCCAGGAATTGCAGCGATCGCAGCAGTAACAGAAGATGCCTTGCCGACATCAGTTTGAATCAAGATATATGCCTGTACGTTCATAAGCGCACGGTACCTCATGAGATAGGTTTCTGACTATGAGTTTCTCCGAGGAGCAGGTAATTGAGGTACTTGCCCAAGTATTTTCCTCGCAAGATCCTCGAGTCATTCTCGGAATCGGCGACGATGCAGCCCTTGTAAAAGCTTCAGGGCAACAAATCCTGACAACTGATATCGCGGTAGAGGGCGTGCATTTTCGGACTCAGTGGTCTTCTGCATATGAAATCGGAAAGCGCATCGCTGCGGCGAATATCGCCGATGTTTTAAGTATGAACGGCAAATGTGACTACCTTCTTGTGGCAGCCACTCTGACCGGTAATGAAGATATCGATTGGATTCGCGATCTCGCACAAGGGATTCAAGATCAAGCAAAGGCAGCCGGTGCAGTAGTAGTCGGTGGAGACCTCGCACGTTCTCAAACACTTTCAATTGCAATCACGGCAGTGGGTCATACTGATAAATCAATTCTTCGTTCTGGTGCCATCGCGGGTGATTCGATATTCCTATCATCGCTGACAGGCTGGTCAGCGGCTGGTCTCGAAATTCTTACAAAGGAACTTTCCGTAAGTGGAGCAAGCGTTGCGAAAGCTCTTAACGAATTCCGAGCACCAACCCTCGACCTACATACCAACTTCTCATCAGCATCCTCGATGTCAGATGTAAGTGATTCTGTACTTACTCAAGGACGTCAGATGGCCACTGCTTCGCGAGTCCGCTTTGAATTCGATCTCGAAGCAATTGAGCATGCTTCAGAGTTTGGCGAACTGAGTGGATTGGCACAGGAAATCGGCGCAGAGGTTTTAGATTGGATTCTCCAAGGGGGAGAAGACCATGTACTTCTTGCTACAGGTAGCGATTTACCTGGGATCAAGATTGGCAAAGTTGTAGAAGGTTCAGGCGTGGCTGTCATAAGAGATGGGGTAGAAATAAAAATGGCCCCAGTTTCCTGGAGCCATTTTTCTTAAAAGCTGATTACGCGCGAGCGACCTTGCCAGCCTTGAGGCATGATGTGCAGACGTTCTGACGCTTTGATGCACCCTTAACGAGTGTCTTTACGCGCTGGATATTTGGATTCCAACGACGACGTGTCTTCACCTGTGAGTGTGAAACGTTGTTACCAAAGCTTGGGCCCTTGCCACAGATGTCGCATGTTGATGCCATTGCGGAACTCCTTGAATTAATAAAGCTAACCGCCATACGCGTTCAGCAGGCGCAAAGGGTAGCAAGAGGGGGCCGGATTGAGCCAATCCGCAAGGCAAGAGTGCCAGCCCTCGTCGGATTTACGCGTAAAAAGTCGAGTGTGAGGCGGGCTACAGCGAACTCACTGAATTCCTGTGATGAGCAGGCGCAAGATAGAGCCATGTAATTCCTTTCGCTCCATGCGAAAGTCTTTTAAGTAGAAATGGAGAGTTCTATGAATGCGCTAGATCTCGCGAGATGGCAGTTCGCCATTACAACGGTCTACCACTTCCTCTTTGTTCCCATCACTATTGGATTAGGTTTCCTTGTGGCTGGGCTGCAGACAGCGTGGTACCGCAACGGAAATCTTAAGTATCTTCGTGCAACCAAATTCTTTGGAAAGCTTTTTCTTATTAACTTCGCCATCGGTGTTGTTACGGGAATCGTTCAGGAGTTCCAGTTTGGAATGAACTGGTCTTCATATTCACGATTCGTCGGTGACATCTTTGGTGCGCCACTTGCGATGGAAGGCTTGCTTGCATTCTTCCTCGAGTCCACGTTCTTAGGTCTATGGATCTTTGGTTGGGATCGACTTCCTAAGAAGGTACACCTTGCGACAATTTGGTTGGCTTCTTTTGGAACAGTTCTCTCTGCATACTTCATCTTGGCGGCAAACGCATGGATGCAACATCCAGTTGGATATGTCATCAATGCTGAGAAGCATCGCGCAGAGCTGACAAGCATTGTTGAAGTTTTGACTCAGAAGACAGCGGTAGTGACCTTCTTGCACACTATCCCATCCGCAGCATTTGCGGCGGGCGCATTTATGGCAGGAATCTCTGCTTATCTCATTCTGAAGAAGAAAGATGTTGAGATGGCACGACCAACCCTGAAGTTGGGGCTAGTCACAGTCATTATCTCCTTCTTACTCGTGAGCATTACAGGCGATGTCATCGGCAAGGTCATGACAGAACAGCAGCCTATGAAGATGGCAGCCGCTGAGGCTCTCTATGACACAACTGAATCAGCGCCATTCTCAATCCTGACTGTTGGAACACTCGATGGATCTCGCTCTGTATTCCAGATTGATATCCCAACCATGCTCTCCTTCTTGGCAACAGGTGACTTCGGTGCAACTGTAAAGGGAGTTAATGACTTGGAGGCCGAATACGATCAAACATACGGTCCCGGTGATTACACACCAAATATTCCTTTGGCGTATTGGTCATTCCGTTTGATGATTGGCTTCGGTGCGATTGCATTCTTCCTCGCAATCTTCACACTCTGGCGCACACGCAAGGGCGGTGAGCTTCCTCAAAGTAAGTGGTTCCTTCGCTCTATGCTGACAATGCCATTTATTCCACTTGCTGCAATCTCATTCGGTTGGATCTTTACCGAGACAGCGCGCCAGCCATGGACTGTCTTTGGATTGGCAAAGACTGCAGATGGTGTCAGTGCAGTTGTATCTGCAGGAAGTGTTCTCTTCACAATGATCGTCTTCACACTTCTCTATGGTGTTCTTGCTGTGATTGAAGTCGGACTCACTCTCAAGGTAATCAAGAATGGACCTGCTCCTGAAGTTGATTACGAGAATCCACAATTCGGAGGAAGCTCCGATAAGCCACTCGTGATGAGCTACTAGGGGGAATAGAAAATGTCATTTCAAACAACATGGTTCCTGCTGATTGCAGTTCTCTGGGTTGGATATTTCATCCTTGAAGGCTTCGATTTCGGTGTGGGAGTTCTACTTCCGTTCGTATCTAAGAATGAAGCTGATCGTCGCGCAGTGCTGACAACGCTCGGCCCAGTCTGGGATGGAAATGAAGTCTGGGTTCTTGTGGCAGGTGGTGCAACATTTGCCGCTTTCCCAGAGTGGTATGCAACTCTCTTCAGCGGTTTCTATCTACCGCTCTTCTTGATCCTGACATCTCTCATTGTGCGAGGAGTGGCCTTTGAATACCGCTCCAAGTACGGAAAAGCACAGTGGCGTCAGCGTTGGGATATCGCCATTGTGATTGCAAGCTTTATCCCAGCTCTTCTCTGGGGAGTAGCGTTTGCAAACATTGTTCGTGGAGTACCTATCGAGATGTCTGCAGATAAGAATCTCGAATATGTAGGTGGATTCTTTAATCTGCTTAATCCTTACGCACTCTTGGGTGGCGTTGTGACTCTCACGGTCTTCCTCACACACGGCGCGGTCTTCTTAGCTTTGAAGACTGATGGAGGAATCCGCGAGCGTTCACGAGCTCTGGCTCTCAAGCTTGGACTCGTTGCGGCAGTTGCTGCTGTGGCCTTCCTTGTATGGACAAATGTCATGTTGCGTGAGTTCAATGGCCTCGTCTTCGGGCTTTCAATTCTCGTTGCAGTCCTCTGGCTATCAGGGTTGTTCGCTGTGCTTAAGGTTCGCGAAGGTTGGGCATTTATCTTCTCTGCAGCAACAATCGCAACATTTGTTGCAACGTTGTTCTACGCCCTCTATCCACGAGTGATGCCAAGTTCTATTAGTTCAGAATTTGATCTCACTATCACCAACGCTTCAAGTACTCCATATACCTTGAAGGTAATGACCATCGTTGCGGTAATCATGACTCCGCTGGTATTGATTTATCAGGGATGGACATATTGGGTATTTAGAAAGCGCGTCAGCGCATCGCAAATCCATAATCCTGAAGTAGGTATGTTGGATAAAGCGTGGCATTAAGAGCACTTATATATTGGCGCTGTGAAGTCTAAAGACCTGCGGCTACTGCTCTCAAAGGGCAGTAGCCGCAAGCTTTTCTTTGGAGCCATTTTTGGTGCGATTATCAACACTGCAATCGTTATTGCAAATGGTTTTCTCATTGCTGCAGTCATCGTCGGATTGATTTATCGCCACCCTAATGTGAAAACACATATTGCTGGGTTGGCTGCCCTTTGGCTCTTCCGGGCGATTTTTACATCTCAATTCGAACGTTGGGCATCAGCACAGGCAGCTCATCTGAAGTCTGAACTTCGAGTTTCGGTCTTAACGTCACCAACGTCACTCAGGGCTACACCCTCTGCTCATTTATCTACATTGTTGATTAAAGGCGCTAACGCACTTGATGTGTATTTAGCAAGATTTCTGCCTCAAATGTTCGGAGCTTCAATCACTCCACTTGCCGTCATTATTGCCATTGTAATTCTCGATCCCACATCAGCGCTCATTGCCGTCATAACTTTGCCCATCATTCCTTTCTTTGGTGCGCTCATTGGCAGATATACAAATGATGCAGTCACTGCAAAATGGAAGTCACTGGGAACACTCGCACATTACTTTGAAGACTCGCTCCGCGGGTTGCACACCCTTGCAATCTTTGGGCGGCATAAAACACAAGGTGCACGAATCCAGGAGATGGGGGATAAGTACACCAACGAGACGATGAGGGTCCTTCGTATCTCATTCCTCTCTGCATTGGTCCTAGAGCTTGCTGCGACTATCTCCGTCGCACTTATTGCTGTCTCGATTGGAATTCGTTTAGTAAATAGCTCGATGGAGTTCTTTCCGGCACTTGCAGTCTTGGTCTTAGCGCCTGAGGTGTATTTCCCACTACGGAATGCAGCATCACTCTTTCACGCCTCTGCAGATGGTGGTGCAGCACTTGCAGAGATATCCGAGCTTGTAAATGCGCGTAAGCCAGATGCATTTGGTTCGGAGAAGATAGATCGCATTAACCGACTTGAATGGAGCGATTGGAGCTCTCCTTACGGAAAGGGCGAACTTGCTGCGCAATCTCTGGCACATGGAGATGTGCTTGTCATGCGAGGCGGCTCTGGTTTAGGTAAGACGACTTTCCTCAATTCAATCCTCGGTTTGAATTCTCATTCGAGTACTCGCATCAATGGAATTGATAGTCGCCAGATTGATCGAGTTTCGCTCTACCGAAACATTGGTTGGATACCCCAGAACCCAGCTCTCATCTCTGGAACTGTGCGCGAACTATTCACTCTTGTGCGTGCAGGCATCAGTGACCTAGAGATAGAAGGTTCGCTGAAAAGAGTAGGGCTTGCAATTGATCAACTTCCAGATGGCTTGGAGACTCACGTCAGCGGTGCGGGAGAGAAGAGTGCGCATCTTTCTGGCGGTCAGAAGCGTCGAATTGCAATTGCTCGTGCCTTGATAGTTTCGCCCTCACTCATCATCGCGGATGAACCTACGGCAGATTTGGATCCACGGTCCGCAGAAGAGATTCTCACACTTCTTCAAGAGCAATCGACTCAAGGTGCAATAGTGATCGCAATCTTGCATGCACCTGATCAATCAATTGCTGGCGCGCGCGAGATTGAGATGGTTGAAAGATGAGACTTTCTACTCGCATCTCATTCCTCTTAGCGATCGCGCTCGGTGCCTTTGCACTTGTTGGCGGTACCGGACTCACTGTCTCGAGCGCGTGGTTGATTACGATGGCATCACAGCATCCACCGATCTTGGCCCTCAGCGTTGCGATTGTGATGGTCAGATTCTTTGGAATCTTCCGTTCTGTAGCGAGATATGCAGAGCGCGTAATTAGTCACGAGGCAATTTTCAAGAAGCTTACGGGCGTACGAGTTCAACTCTTTTCTGCATTTGCATCACGTGTAAGAGGTGAGAGCTCCTCAGTTGCAACCCAAAGCAAGAGCGTGATTGACGATGTAGAGCGCGCACAAGAGTTTCATCTGCGAGTGACCTTGCCGGGATTATCAGCTTGCGTAGCAGGTGCTGTCACCGTACTTCTTGCTGCTTGGATTGATTCAACATTACTTGTCTGGTCGATTGCGCTCACTGTTGTATTTCTTCTAGCAATTCCTATAGCGGTTCGGAGATTGTTAGATCCGATTGCGACAGAGATTGAGTCATGTGAGAACATCTTTGCTGGGGAAGTTACAAACGCGGCAGATGCCCTCGTAGAAGCTGAGATTTTTGGTTATGGAGAGAACTTCAGAGATCAACTCAAGAAATCAGCGCGCGAACTTCAGAGGCTAGAAAAGAAGAGCGCAACCTTTATCTCAATTCTCCAGTTCTCAACAATTGCGTCTTTAGGAAGTGCCCTTGTGGGCATTGCTTCAAGTTTCTATGGGGCGACAGAGATTCTTCCGATTCATATCTCTATGTCTATCTTCCTCATCCTGGTGGGATTTGAGGGGTACACGTCCTGGTTTCCAAACCTCTTTCCAGCAGGCAAGAACCGCCGAGCCAGTCAGAACGTTGATGCGCTCACACGACTTACGAAGTCATCTCTCAGTACAACACAGAAACCTTCAGGCTTCGCGATCAAAGCTCAGGCATTCGTTCCATATTGGGATGAAAAGTTTCTAGCTCCGGTTAATGTTGATATTAAGGAGTGTGAAGTAATTGTTGTCGCTGGACCTAGCGGCATTGGTAAATCTACATTTGCATCGGCTCTCTTGGGCTTCGCGCCATATTCAGGCTCATTAACAATCGGTGGCACACAAGTCTCTGAAATCATGGAGCCTCATCGCTACATCACTGGAACCTTGCAGCATGGGCATATCTTCAATACGACATTGCGCGAAAATCTGAAGATTGCTGATTCTCATGCTTCAGATGAGACGCTCCAAGCCCTCATTCATAAATTGGAACTTTCAGAGATCGCGCTAGATGAGAATTTGGGTGAATTCGGACGCGTCTTATCAGGGGGAGAGGCGAAGCGTTTGGCAGTTGCTAGAGCGCTCCTCTCGCCCGCTCCCATCATCATTCTCGATGAACCTCTTGAGCACCTGGATTACGAGCGTTCGCTTCGAATTCACGATGCAATCATGGAACTCTCACGAGGTAGGACTTTGATTGTTATCACCCACGCACCGTGGCCTCAATACTCACGAAAGCTCGAGCTCACGAGAGAATAACGCCATGGCTACCTTCGACTCAAAGCTCAGCGGAGTCTTAGGCGATAAGACGGCAAAGGCCTTCAAAGAATATTTCAGTTATACGACCGTCGGCGATCTTCTTCACCACTTTCCGCGCAGATATTTAGTGCGTGGCGAGCTCTCTGATATCGCAGAGCTCAAAGAAGGCGATGAAGCGACCATCCTTGCGAAGATTTACAGCGTCAGCTCTCGCAGGTTTCAAGCTCGAAAAGGCACAATGCTTGAAGTAGTAGTTACCGATGGAACAGCGAAACTTTCTCTGACTTTCTTCAATCAAGCGTGGCGGGAGAAAGAGTTAAAGGTCGGAAGCAAAGGCCTCTTCGCCGGCAAGGTTGGCAAGTTCAATTCCAAGATACAGTTGACGCATCCTGATTATGAATTGATTCCAGATGGCGGCGATGAAGATAGCGCGGTGGCAGGTTTTGCCGGTCAATTCATTCCGCTTTATCCATCGACTGCAAAATTGCCTTCATGGAAAATAGCAAGCTGTATCGATATCGTTTTGGCGTCACTCGATGAAGTTGAAGATCCGATCCCTGCAGCACTCCTTGAGAAGAATCAATACCCGACAATTCGCCAAGCGCTTGAGCAGATTCACCATCCGAATGATTTAGATGCAACCGAACTTGCACGCGAGCGACTGACCTTTGATGAAGCACTGCTTCTGCAGCTCCTTCTTCTTAAGCGCAAAGATGAACTTCGAAAGCTAGATGCCGTTGCGCGCCCTCATAAACCAGGTGGTTTGCTGGATGCTTTTGATGCGCGCCTACCTTTCGAGCTTACTGCCGGCCAGAAGAGCGTCGCCGCAGAGATTGCAAATGACTTGGCAGCAGCACATCCCATGCATCGACTCTTACAAGGCGAAGTTGGTTCTGGAAAGACAGTGATTGCCCTTCGCGCTGCGCTGACCGTGATTGATAACGGTGGACAGGTGGCGCTGCTTGCACCTACTGAAGTTCTTGCAGCACAGCATCAACGAACTTTTCAGAAGCTGCTCGGAGATTTAGCACAAGGCGGAATGCTCGGCAGCTCAGATCTCGCAACAAGCGTCGTCTTATTAACGGGGTCACAGAATGCGGCAACACGTAAAGAAGCTCTCTCGCAGATTAAAAGCGGTGGTGCAGGGCTAGTTGTTGGTACCCATGCGCTACTGGGGGAGAGCGTTGAATTTAAGGAGCTTGCTCTCGTTATTGTTGATGAGCAACATCGCTTTGGTGTGGAACAACGTGATGCGCTCAAATCGAAGGCAGAAGTGACTCCGCACCTTCTCGTAATGACCGCGACACCGATTCCACGAACTGTTGCGATGACTGTCTTTGGCGACCTTGATGTATCAACTCTTCGCGAACTTCCGCTGGGTCGTCAGGTAATTACAACTCATCTTGTTCCGGTGGAAGAGAAGCCGCATTTCCTCGAGCGCTCATGGCAGCGTGTCCGTGAGGAAGTTGAACAGGGACATCAGGTTTATATCGTCGCACCACGCATTAGCGCAGACATCTCAGAGGACGCTGACTTTGAATTCCTTGAAGGAAGCGACTCTTCGCTATCCGCTGTAGAGGAGCTCGGACCGGAACTTCAATCAGGTCCGCTTCATGGGTTACGAATTGCACCATTGCACGGGCGGCAGAGCGCTGATGTGAAAGACCAGACGATGAAGGCATTTGCCGATGGCGAAATCGATGTTCTCGTTTCAACTACTGTGATCGAAGTAGGCGTGGATGTGCCTAATGCAACTTTGATGGTGATTATGGATGCCGATAGATTCGGTGTCTCTCAGCTCCATCAGTTACGCGGTCGTGTGGGTCGAGGAACTTCACCTGGACTCTGCCTCTTAGTGACAAAGTCACCTGCCGAGACGCCAGCACGTGCACGTTTAGACGCAGTGGCTTCGACTACTGATGGATTTGAACTTTCACGTATCGATCTTGAACAACGCCGTGAAGGTGATGTTCTGGGTACAAATCAATCTGGAACTCGTTCACATCTTCGACTGCTACGCGTCCTTCGCGATGAGGCGCTTATCGAAGTTGCTCGAACTGAAGCAAGTTTGCTGATTGAAGGTGGATTGAATAAGCATTCTTTACTGGAGGCAGCACTTCGGAAATTAGAGTTAGATACTGCTACTGAATTTATCGATAAGAGTTAGGGGAGAAGACGATGCGCATTATTGCTGGAGCGGCCAAAGGTCGTCCTATCTCAGCAGTTGCTTCAGCTACTCGCCCCACCTCTGACCGTGCGCGTGAAGCGCTATTCTCAACGTTGATGTCAGAGTTCGGTGATTTCGAAGGTTTGCGGGTGCTCGATCTCTATGCAGGTACAGGCGCTATTGCTCTCGAAGCGCTCTCTCGTGGTGCAGCTCTGGTACATGCAGTGGAGAAAGATGAAGCGGCAGCAAAAGCGATTGCGGATAATTACGACAGCATCAAGAGTGCGCAATTTGCCGGCCTCTTTCATCTCTACACAATGGGTGCTCATAGGTTCTTAGGCGATAAAGCCCAGTATCAATATCACTTCATCTATATCGATCCGCCATACGATGTCGATGACATAGATATCGTCGAAACTTTGGTTCAACTCCGCGAAAATGGATTTGTTCACCCAGATGCGATTATCGCTATCGAAAGAAATAGTCGGACAAAAGAGATTTCTTGGCCATATGGATATGAAGAGATTCGCGTAAAGAATTACGGACAGGCAACTATTTTCTATGGAATTCCTCTCTCCGATGCGCCTGAAAATGGATAACTGGCTCTCATCTTGCTAGCGTTCTCCATATGAAGCGCGCTGTTTGCCCAGGATCCTTCGATCCCATCACATATGGACACCTCGACATCATCGAGCGTGCCAGCAAGCAGTTCGACGAAGTCGTTGTAGCTGTCTTCGTTAATCGCAAGAAGGATGGCCTTTTCTCCGTAGAAGAGCGCCTCAATCTCATCAGCGCCAACATCGCTCAATTTAATAATGTAAAAGTTGATTCGGGCTCTGGCCTGCTCGTCGACTATTGCAAGGCAAAAGATGTAGATGTCATTGTCAAAGGTCTTCGCGCTGTCACCGACTTCGACTACGAGCTCCAAATGGCGCAGGTTCATACACAGGCATCTGGTGTAGAGACAATGTTTATGGCGACGTCACCTACTCACTCTTTCCTTTCTTCCTCTATCGTCAAGGAACTCGCTTACTATGGGGGAGATGTTTCAACGATGGTTCCAGCAAATGTTAATGCAGCGCTCAAGGCGCGTGCAGCTTCCCGGGCAAGTAAGTAAAAGAGGACGGTAGAGATATGTCTATGGATTCAATTGAAAAACTGAATACTGCGATCACTCTGATTGAAGAAGCTCGCAGCGTTCCGCTCTCTGCATCTTGCGTTGTGCACCGTGGTGAAATCCTCGAGATTCTCGAAGGTGCACGTGACATTCTGCCAACAGATTTACAGACAGCTGAAGACATCATCACCGAGCGTGATCGCATCATCGAAGAAGGTCGCATCAGCGCCGAATCAATGATTGCAACAGCGCGCGAAGATGTAGCTCGCATGGTCGAGCAAACAGCAATCGTGCAATCTGCACGCGATGAGGCGCAGCGCATCCTTGATGATGCTCGTGATATTGCAGCGCAAGAGCGTGAAGAAGTTGAGGCATATATCGATGGCCGCCTTGCAACTCTTGAGGTCATTCTTAATAAGACCATGGATGCTGTTGCACGTGGTCGCGAACGTCTTGAAGGTGCAAACGATAAAGACGTCCTTTCCCAGCTCTCAGAAGATAATTAATTCAACGCTATGGCATCGAAGAAACCTGCTAACGAGGGAGCATTCCTTCTCAATACTCATGAACTCCCGCGTCGCGCAGGAGAGATGAAAGAGTACGAACTCGATATCGAGGCACCATTTCGGGTCGGAGTTCCTTTGATTGCAGTGCCTGAAGGCGATGTCATTGAACTTGATGTGCGCTGTGAGTCAGTGACCGAGGGGATTCTTGTTACAGCTGATATCTATGCAGTTGCAGAGGGAGAGTGCATTCGCTGCCTCGACCCTGTCGAGCAAGTTATCGATCGCAAGATTCAAGAGCTCTATCGCTACGAACCGACCGACGATAAGGGCAAGAAATTTCGTAAGAGAGATGAAGAGATTGATGACCTCGATGAAGATGAAGCGCTCTATGTTGAGGGCGAGCAAGTCAATCTCGAAGTGCCGGTCCTAGATGCAATTATTTTGAGCCTTCCGGTCAATCCACTCTGCGATGAGGATTGCCTTGGCCTCTGCCCAGATTGCGGCGAAAAGTGGGAGAGCCTTCCAGAGGACCATGCCCATGATGTGGTCGATGCCCGCTGGGCCGGCCTCTCAGACCTCGATTTGGGTTCTTCCGGCCAATAGGCGATACTTACGCCATATCCGCTAGGCCGAGTTGGCTCAAGTGGCTCGAGTTAAAGGACGGTTACCGTGCCAGTACCAAAGCGAAAGATGTCTCGTTCAAAGACACGTTCACGTCGTTCAATGTGGAAGACAACAGTGGCATCACTCTCAAATTGCCCACAGTGCCAGCAGCCAAAGCTCAACCACGTTGCTTGCCCTACATGTGGAACATACAACCGCCGTCAGGTTCTTGACGTCTAATTTGTATTCGGATCTCCTCAAGCAGATAGACGTCGAAATCGACGTAGAACTACTTGAGTTAGCTTTCACCCATCGCTCATTCGCATATGAAGCAGGTTTAACTGCTACGAATGAGCGTTTGGAATTTCTGGGCGACTCTGTTCTTGGAATGGTCGTCACTGAAGAGCTCTATCGCAAATATCCAGATCTCGACGAAAGTCGTTTATCTCCGCTGCGTTCAGGCATCGTCAATATGCGCGCGCTAGCCGATATTGCGCGCTCACTCAATCTCGGAAAATACATCCGCCTCGGTAAAGGCGAAGAAGTCACCAACGGTCGTGACAAGAACTCACTTCTGGCAGATGCGCTCGAAGCGCTCATCGGAGCGATGTACATCTCTACCGGATTTGAAAAGACTTCCGCTGCTCTCTTAAAACTCGTTGGCCCAACACTCAACAGCGCGATGGCGATGGGTGCAGGTTTGGATGGCAAGACTGCGCTGCAAGAACTTGTTGCATCCCTTGGAAAATCAACTTTGGAATATCAGGTCACCGAAAGCGGACCAGATCACGATAAGAGTTTTGAAGCCACTGCAATTGTCGGGGGAGAACCTGTCGCAACTGGCACAGGTAAGAGCAAGCGCGAAGCAGAGCAAGCAGCTGCGCGTTCTGCATTCGAGATTCTCAAACCCTCAAGTTGAAGTTGAGCTGAGTCGCGTTTATATGTAAACCCAACTGCAAGGTAGGTTTGCGCCGTGTATTTGAAGAGTCTGACCCTCAAAGGATTTAAATCCTTTGCATCTGCGACGACCCTTCGTCTCGAACCCGGAATCACGTGTGTCGTTGGTCCAAATGGTTCAGGAAAATCAAACGTAGTTGATGCGCTCACCTGGGTAATGGGTGAGCAGGGTGCAAAGTCACTTCGCGGCGGAAAGATGGAAGATGTCATCTTCGCCGGAACATCAGGTCGCGCACCACTCGGTCGTGCAGAAGTTGCTGTCACGATCGACAATAGCGATGGCGCACTCAATATCGATTACACCGAAGTAACAATCTCTCGCATTCTCTTCCGTAATGGACAGAGCGAATATCAAATTAACGGTGAAGCATCACGTCTTCTCGATATCCAAGAGCTTCTCTCTGACTCAGGTATCGGTCGCGAAATGCACGTCATCGTCGGCCAAGGCCAGCTCGATGCAATCTTGATGGCAACACCTGAAGAACGTCGTGCTTACATTGAAGAAGCTGCAGGCGTGCTTAAGCACCGCAAGCGTAAAGAGAAAGCTCTTCGCAAGCTCGATTCAATGCAGGCAAACCTGGCGCGCGTTAATGACCTTACCGTTGAACTTCGTCGTCAGTTGCGTCCATTGGGTAAGCAAGCTGAAGTCGCAAAGAAGGCTGCAACTATCCAGGCAGATCTACGTGATGCACGCCTTCGTCTCCTTGCAGATGATTACATTGCTTTCTCGAAGACTCTCGACGCTGAAGTTGCAGATGAGAACGCCCTTCGCGAGCGTCGTGCAGGCGTAGAAGCTGAGCTAGATAAGGCGCGCAAGCGTGAAGAGGAGCTCGATGCACAAGCAGCATTTGAAACTCCAATGTTGATTGCAGCGCAAGAGAACTTCTACAACCTTTCTGGCCTCCGTGAAAAATTCCGCAGCACACAGTCTTTGGCGCAAGAACGTTCGCGCTTCCTCGCGGAAGAGGCAGAAGAAGCTCGCTCCGCTGGTCGCGATCCAGAAGCACTTGAAGCAGAGGCTGCATCACTTCATGAAGAAGAGTCACGACTTCGCCAAGAGACTGTTCAAGCAGAAGCTGCCCTAGAAGAGGCAACCACAAAACTTGCACAACTAGAAGCCGCACTGAAGGCAGAAGAAGACACAATCGATGCAGCGCTTCGCGCAATCGCAGATCAACGTGAAGGAACTGCGCGCCAAGAAGGCCACATTAAATCTCTAGCAGCGCGTCTTGAAGCAAATGCTGAAGAAATTGCACGTCTGACAACTGCACGCTCTGAAGCACAATCTCGGGTCGATCAAGCAAAGGCCGCCTACAGCCAATTCGAAATGGAGATTGCTGGCGCAGATGCTGGCGAACTTGGACTCGATTCACAATTTGAAGTAGCTAAGAGCGCACTTGATTCTGCAAAGAAGAAGCATGCAGAACTCGTTGATGCAGAGCGAGCAGCAGATCGCGAACGCAATGCCGTTGAATCAAAGCTTGAAGCGATGCGCATTACATCTCAATCGCGCGATGGAGCTGCAGCACTTGTTCGTGACTCACGTGGAGTAAACCTTCTCGGAAGCATCGCATCCTTGATACAGATTGATTCTGGTTGGGAGGCGGCAACTGCAGCTGCTCTCGGAACACTTGCAGATGCAGTTGTAGTCCGTGATATCAATGCAGCAGTCACAGCACTGACAACCCTTCGCAGTGAAAACCTTGGACAGGCAGATGTGCTTGTCTACGAGCCAGGTGCACATTCATCATCAAGCGTTCCAGGTAACCTCACATCTCTTCTTTCGCATGTGCGCTCATCGCAGATCTCTGAGCTTCTCTCTCAGCTTCTTGGTAACACTGTTGTCGTTGAGCATGCTCGCGATGCTGAAAGCATCTTGCGCGAGCACAAGGGCTTGACTGTCGTTACTCGTGACGGCGATGTCATTACAGCCCATCGCGCACGCGGTGGTTCTGCATCATCTAACTCACTCGTTGAAATTCAAGCTCTCATCAATGGACTTGAGACACAGTCCGAAGAACTCGTTCGCACATGTGACCGACTTAAGTTTGAAATCTCCACGGCAGCTGCAGAGGTAGAAAGCAAGCAAAGCGACTTCGATGCAGCTCTGGCACAGCTCAATGAATCCGATGCTCGCATCGCGGCGCTTACCGAGCAGCTCGCAGTATCTGGCCAGAACATGAAGTCAGCATCAGCTGAGGTTGAGCGTCTGACTCAAGCAATTACCGAAGCATCTGCTGCTAAGTCCCGCGATGAGAACGAACTCGCAATTGCCCAATCTCAACTTGGTCAGCAAGGTGAGATCGCAGAACCTGATCGCACGCGCGCAGAGAGCCTTCGTGAAGAAGTTTCAGCGGCACGTTCTTCACAGATGGAATCTCGTCTTGCGGTTCGTACATCGGAAGAGCGCGTGACATCAATTGCAGCTCGTGCACAATCATTGAAGGATGCAGCAAATGCGGAGCGCGAAGCATCGGAACGTGCAGTTGCACGACGTGGTGCTCGTGCTCGTGGTGCGGTAATTTCACAGGCAATTGCGGAAGCGGCATACGAAGCTTTGATTCATATCGAACGTTCTATCGCTAAGTCTTCAGCAGAACGTCAGCGTCTGGAAAGCTCACGCACTGATCGCGACAGCGAGACTCTGACTGTTCGTACTCGCGGACGCGAACTCACCGCTGAACTGGAGCAACTCACTACAAGCGTTCACCGCGACGAGATCGCTCGCGCAGAACAGCGCATGCGTATTGAGGCGCTCGAGACCAAGGCTGTCGAAGAACTTGGAATAGATATTCCAACGCTGATTGGCGAATACGGTCCTGATAAGGATGTTCCAACATTTATCGAGACTGATGAGGGCGAAATTGTTGCGACAGAGCTCATCCCTTATCGCCGTGATCAGCAGGAGAAGCGCCTTGCATCTGCTGAGCGTTCACTGAACTTGCTCGGCAAGATCAACCCGCTTGCTCTTGAAGAGTACAACGCACTTGAAGAACGCTTGAAGTTCCTTGCAGAACAGCTCGAAGATTTGAAGCGCACCAAGAAGGATCTCCTCGACATCATCAAGGAAGTTGATGACAAAGTTCAGGAAGTCTTTATGGAGGCCTACACAGAAGTTGCAGCGCACTTCAAGGACATCTTCGGTCGCTTGTTCCCTGGCGGCGAAGGAAAGCTCTTCCTCTCAAATCCAGATGACCTCCTCAATACTGGCGTCGATGTAGAAGCGCGCCCACCAGGAAAGCGCGTGAAGCGTCTCTCGCTTCTCTCAGGTGGCGAAAAGTCACTGACAGCTGTAGCGATGCTTGTTGCGATCTTTAAGTCACGTCCAAGCCCGTTCTACGTACTCGACGAAGTTGAAGCAGCGCTCGATGATGTCAACCTCGGTCGCTTGCTCGGTGTTCTTGAAGAGATTCGTGAAAATTCACAGCTCATCATCATTACTCACCAGAAGCGCACCATGGAGATTGCAGATGCGCTCTACGGCGTAACAATGCGCGGCGATGGCGTAACCGAAGTTATCTCGCAGCGTCTTCGCGAGACTGCAAACGCCTAAAGGGTAAAGCCTGATGGGTCTCTTCTCGCGTTTTGTTTCAAAACTCAAAGGTGAATCCACTGCATCCTTACTGGATTGGGATGAACTCTCATCAGAGCTTCTTGCAGCAGATTTAGGCCCCGTTCTCTCTGAGAAGTTGATTACAGAAGGCAAGAAAATCAAAGGTGATGATGCAGAAGGCGCTCTCCGCGCGATTCTGCAATCACATCTCTCTCAGAAAAATCGCGAACTAGCTCAAGTTGCATCTCCGGCAGTCATTTTGGTTGTGGGTGTTAACGGCGTCGGAAAGACAACATCTGTTGCAAAGTTGGCACAGTATTTAAAGAACCAATCGCACTCATTGGTTTTAGGAGCAGCAGATACATTTCGAGCAGCTGCCGTTGAACAGCTTTCGACTTGGGGTGCACGCGTTGGCGTTGATGTGATTACGGGAAAGCATGAAGGCGAACCAGCATCTGTCGCTTTTGATGCAGTAAAACGAGGTACAGATTCAGGTGCCTCATATGTGATCATCGATACCGCAGGACGACTACACACAAAGAACGATTTGATGGCAGAGCTAGGAAAGATTAAGCGAGTCATTGAAAAGAGTGCACCGGTTGCAGAAGTTCTCCTTGTCATTGATGGAACAACTGGCCAGAACGGATTGATTCAGGCAAAGCTCTTTAGTGAAGCCGTTGAAGTCACCGGTTTGATTGTGACCAAACTCGATGGAACAGCCCGTGGGGGAGTTGCCCTTGCAATTGAGGATCAGCTCGATCTGCCTATCAAATTCATTGGCACAGGCGAAGGAATTAACGATTTTGCTCCCTTTGAGAGCCAGCGCTACATAGACGGGCTCTTACGGGATTAACCTGCCTGAAACATTTCTCGCCTTTTTGTTGCACCGCCTTAACCCCCTTTGCCTCATTCTGTAACCCCACTTTGCGACCTTTCTCCCATCTCAACGGCGAGTTCTAGCAGTTTCTATTTATATGTGAGGTTTAACAATGGGAGAAGTTGTTCTCAATAGTGGTGACACTGCATTTATTCTCATCAGTAGTGCGCTCGTCTTACTGATGACTCCTGGTCTTGCATTCTTCTACGGGGGAATGGTTCGCACCAAGAGCGTTCTCAATATGATGATGATGTCGATGGTCACAATCGGTATCGTGAGCATTCTCTGGGTCATTTATGGTTTTGAATTAGCTTTTGGATACAAAGCAGATTCAGCCTGGTACGGAAACTTCTCTTTAAGCGGACTAGGTGGCGCTGTTAATGACTTCACAAATAATGGCGGTATTTACCCGATTCCGCTGTTGGTCTTTGCAGCATTCCAGTTGATGTTTGCAATTATTACTCCAGCGCTTATCTCTGGAGCGATTGCGGATCGCACGAAGTTTGTCTCATGGGGAATCTTTGTTGCAATTTGGTCGACAGTCGTTTATTTCCCGGTCGCGCACTGGGTCTTTGCATTTGGAAACAAAGTCGGTGACGTTGTCACCGGAACCGGTTTCCTCGCAGGTAAAGGCATTGAAGATTTTGCCGGCGGTACCGCTGTCCATATCAATGCGGGTGCAGCAGGTCTAGCTCTCGCAATAGTTCTTGGAAAGCGAATCGGATGGCGCAAGGATCCAATGCGTCCACACTCATTACCTCTCGTCATGCTCGGCGCAGGCCTCTTGTGGTTCGGTTGGTTCGGCTTCAACGCAGGTTCAGCACTTGGTGCGAATGGAATAGCTGGCCTTGCATTTATGAACACACAAGTTGCAGCTGCAGCAGCGATTGTTGGATGGCTCGCGGTGGAGAAGATTCGCAACGGTCATGCAACATCATTAGGAGCAGCATCAGGTGCTGTAGCAGGTCTTGTAGCAATTACGCCAGCATGTGCATTCGTTGCACCATGGGCTGCAGTGGTAATCGGTTTCGTTGCAGGAATTCTCTGCGCGCTAGCTGTGAGCCTGAAGTACAAGTTCGGCTTCGATGATTCACTCGATGTTGTTGGCGTCCACCTTGTTGGAGGAATCTGGGGTTCACTCGCTATTGGACTCTTTGGTGCATCAGCAGTAAACAGCATCGGTCTTGATGGCCTCTTCTACGGTGGCGGAACAACTCTCTTGGGTAAGCAAGCCCTCGGTGTCGCACTCGTAGCAGGTTACTCATTTGTTGCAACGTTGATTATTGGTTTTGCAATCGAGAAGACCATTGGATTCCGCGTCACTAAGGATGCTGAAATCGAAGGAATCGATCTTAAGGAACATGCTGAATCAGCATACGAATATGCAAGCTCATCACGAGGAGGCGCAAATCTATGAAACTCATTACCGCAATTCTCAAGCCATTTAAGCTCGATGAAGTAAAAGATGCACTGCAAGCTGCAGGTATCACTGGCATGACTGTCTCTGAAGCCAGTGGCTTCGGTCGACAGAAAGGTCACACAGAGGTATACCGAGGTGCTGAATACACCGTAGATCTCGTTCCTAAAGTTCGACTAGAGGTACTCGTTGACGATGCAGACTCTGCAAATATCGTTGATGTCATTGTTAAGGCTGCCGGAACCGGATCCATTGGTGATGGAAAAGTCTGGACAACTTCTGTTGATCAAGTTGTCCGCGTTCGCACGGGAGAGCGCGGCCTCGACGCTATCTAGTCCTGACTAGATAGCGTCTAGTTCGACCATAGAATCACGTCATGGGTACACGAGAGAGGAGGTTGCGTTCTAACGAGCGCGACCTCCTTCTCTCTGACTTATTCCTCGCGAGTGGTGCTGATTCGCAAGAGCTGGCTATCGCCGCGGTCGGAAGTTTCGGTCGCGGCGAGCTATCTCCAGGTTCGGATTTAGATATCGTCATTCTTCATAAAGGTTCTTACAAAACTTCCGAGCTGACGGCAATCGTCAACGCCATTCTCTACCCATTATGGGATCAGAAGATCAAGGTTGATCACTCGGTTCGCACGCGAGCAGAAGTTCGAGCTGCTCTCGAAGATGATCTCAAAGTCGCAATGGGGCTTCTGGATATTCGTCTCATCTGCGGAAGCGCTGACTTAGTTGCCGATATTCAATCGATGGCGCTGGAGAGTTGGCGGAACGAAAGCAGTAAGTATCTTCCTTTGCTCGAAGCCACGCTAGAAGAGCGCTACGAACGCAATGGCGAATTGGCCTATCTTCTCGAACCAGACCTCAAAGAGTCTCGAGGCGGTCTGCGAGATATCACCGCTCTTCGTGCTATGAATACATCTGGCGCGATGACTCTTCCAATGGAACGCGTAAGCCAAGCCGAATCTCTTCTCTCTACCGTTCGCGAGACTCTGCACAATACGAGTGGTCGCGACAAAGATCGCCTGCTATTTGCCGAGCAAGACAAGGTTGCAGCTGAGCTTGGTTATTCGGATGCAGATGCGCTCATGAGCGATGTTGCGCAATCGGCGAGAGCAGTTGATTACTTGATGCAGATGGCGTGGCATCAATATCACCATAAAGGCAAAGATGGCCTCGGTCGATTCTTACGGCGCATACGTTCAACAACTATTGCACCTGGAATTAGCGTGAGTAATAACGAAGTCGTGATTGATTCAACTTTTGATATCGATAGCGATCCTGTTATTGGATTGCGTGCAGCTGCAACTGCCGCCCAGCTTGGATTGCGACTCTCATTCGATTCTCTCCGAATCTACGCTGATGCGTTAGATGCTGGCAGGGGAGTCTTGCCGCAACCATGGCCTCGTGAAGCTCGTGAATATCTCATTGCACTTATTGGTGCAGGTCCTGCAATGGTGGAAATCTTTGAAGCCCTGGATCAAGAAGAAATCATCTTCCATTGGATTCCGGAATGGGCTGGCGTGAGATCTCTGCCTCAGCGCAATGTTCTGCATCGCCACACGGTCGATCGTCACATGGTGGAGACAGCAGTCGCTGCTGCTGCTCATACCCGTGAAGTACACCGCCCGGACATCCTTCTCTTTACCTCTCTCTTTCATGACCTTGGTAAAGGCACAGAAGATGATCACTCCATTCGAGGTGAAGCGCTCATCAGGCCACTTGCTACTCGAATCGGTTTCAACGAGAGAGATGTTGCGACAATCCAGACATTGATTCGCCACCACCTTTTGCTCTCAGCAACAGCCACACGACGAGACCTTGACGACCCAGCAACAATTTCAAGTGTTGCAGAGAACATCACTGATGTGGGCACTCTTGAATTGCTCCACGCACTCAGTATCGCTGATGGCGTCGCAACCGGGCGCGCAGCGTGGAGTGAATGGAAGGCAACGCTTGTAAATGAACTAGTACGTAAGACAAAACTTGCCATCACCGACAACACGATTACAGAGCAACCAGAGTTAACCCCCGACCAAGTAGCCCGTGCTCAGTTGGGTCGCCTGGATGTCTCGATAGAAGACCGTGGCTCTGTCTATGCAATCGAAGTCATTTCACCAGATAAGACTGGACTTCTCTCGATTGTCTCTGGCGTACTCAACCTCCTGCGACTTGATGTCCGAAGTGCACGTACTAAGACTGTCGATCGCGTGGCGGTGATGGAGTGGATTGTGGTTCCTGATCCTCATGCCGATGTGCTGACTCGTGAAGCGCTTCATAGAGAGTTGGTGAAGGGGTTAGAGGCTGAAGAGAAATTAGCCGAGCGAATTAGAGATCGTATTGAGACGTACTCGCGCATGCCGACAATTCCTGTACCGCCACCGGTCGTAGAAACTTTTGCGGATGCTGCCACTGAAGCGACTGTCATTGAAGTTCGAAGCCATGACAGACCTGCTCTACTTTTTTCTATCGGCGATACGGTGAAGAAGTGCAATATCGATATCAAATCTGCCATCGTTGCAACTCTCGGCGCAGAGGCGATTGATACCTTGTATGTGACTGAAATTGGTGGAGGAGCACTTACTCCAGAGCGGGCAGCAGAGGTCACTTCGCGCATTCAAGCCTCTCTCAAGTAGTATCGCTCCACTATGTTCGACGCACTTTCCTCAAAAATCTCTGGAGTCTTTGGCTCTCTCCGCAATCGCGGCAAACTCTCATCGAGCGATATCGAAAATACCGCTGCTGAGATTCGCCAGGCCTTGCTTGAAGCAGATGTGGCGCGGGAAGTAGTTGATACCTTCATTGAGAAAGTCCATGGAGGCGCACTTGAACTCCTGCCCACTCTTCAATCAGGAGTAAATCAGGCACAAGCCATCTTCGAATTAGTAAATAAAGAGCTCACTGAGATTCTCGGCGGGGGAGCGCGACGCGTTCGCTTTGCAAAGAACCCACCTACCGTGATCATGTTGGCTGGTCTTCAAGGTGCCG